>Ga0115566_10005288_pt1 | contig 10138 bp, 9 predicted proteins | sample COGITO_mtgs_1204_3_FD_87173 | JGI IMG/M metagenome (GOLD analysis project Ga0115566, IMG submission 87173) | Pelagic marine microbial communities from North Sea - COGITO_mtgs_120405 | ecosystem: Environmental > Aquatic > Marine > Epipelagic | place: Germany:Helgoland, sampling site Kabeltonne...
AGGTAATTCTCTATGGGTACTACGACTGCATCCCATTGCCAATAGGTTAATTCGATCGCCACAGGCTCGATCAATACATCCATGGCCGTCATGGCTAATCCCGTGAGAATACTGCGCATCCAAACGTTTTGGAACCTAACCCCGGTAAGGTCATAAAACGAGCGTATCAATACCCACCACAAAATACCAATCATAAAGGGCGTCCCCATAATCCCTGGACCTAGGGCTGTTCCATAAGAATAGGCACCAAAAGGAAATCCGGTATTAGTACCAATCAATTCAATGATAAAACCAAGAAATATAGGTAGGTAATAAGCCCATTTAACTGTCGGCTGCTTTGAAGCGTATAAATACAAGCCAGCAAGGAGCAATAGGTTCAATGGAGTAAGAACAACCAATTGACCACGCCATTCGCCTCCTAGTAAAAACAAGCCTACCACATGGAATACCACTAAAATCCAACCCGCGTAGGATTTGATTAATTCTTTGATTTTCAACATATTATTCATCTTCAATCAGCCATTCCGACGCGATTTTTCCGCTGAGTAAGCAAAGCGGAACACCACCGCCTGGATGCGCGGATCCCCCACAAAAATACAACCCTTTGACGGAGTTACTTTTATTCGAATGACGTAAAAATGCAGCCATACGGTCGTTCGAGCTGGTCCCGTAGAGTGCGCCTCCAATGCTCGAAGTCCGTTGCTCTATATCTTGCGGACGCAGTACTTCTTCCATCTCTATAAGCGGTTCAATGGATGTCCCTAAGACTTTAGAGATTCGTTCCAATACTTTTTCACGTACTAGCGGGACAATCACGTCCCAATCTTGCCCTTGATCATAAGGCGTGTTGACCATAACAAACCAGGAATCCTTATCCTTTGGTGCATCTGTAGGTTCTAATCTGTTTGAGATGTGTATGTACACCGTGGGATCTTCCCAAAAAGGGCCATTGGACTGAATCTGTTTAAATTCCGTTTCGTAATTCTCACTGAACATAATATTGTGTAAATCCAGCTCTGGGAATTGTGCAGATAGCCCCCAATAGAAAATAAGTGCACTAGAACTGGGCTCTTGTTCAAGGGTCTTTTTAGGACGCTTTACCTTTTCTGGCATAAGGTAGTTGTAAGCATGCTTCACATCGGTGTTGCAAACCAATTGATCAACCTCCCAAGTCTTTCCTCCAGCGACTAACCCTGTAATGGATTTATACTCAATGAGAAATTCCTCAACTCTTGTTTCCAATTCAAAACGCACACCCAAGTCAACCGCCAAACGTGTTAGACTTTGTGATATTTCATGCATCCCTCCCATTGGGAAATGTGTACCCAAACTATGTTCCAGGTGCGTTATCATCTGCATGATACCCGGTGTTTGATACGGCGATGAACCGTTGTAGGTGGCGTATCTATTGAACAATTGGACCAATTTTGGAGTTCTAAACGCCTTTTCGTTTTCTTCGTGTAAGGTTGAAAATAAACCCAGTTTTGGAATCTCTGCGAGGACTTTAACCACTGCAGGTGTTAAAAAGGTACTGGCCCGATGTAGACTCTTTTCCAGAAAAAAGGGAGCCGTTAAATCGTATTTTCTTTTTGCTTTTTCGAAATAATCTCGCAATTGCTTCGCTTCCGAAGGGCCAAAAACCGATGCCACTGCAGCTTCGTTTTTTTCTATGGAAGGATACATCGTAAGTTTCGTTCCATCGTCCCAAAAATAGCGACACACTTCAGCATGTGTATGGTAGTTGAAATACGCACGAGGATTTTTTCCTGCTAATTCAAACAATTCATCCACTAAATGCGGAAGCGTGAATAACGAAGGTCCCATATCAAAACGAAAACCCTTCTGTTCAAATGCAGTTACTTTTCCGCCGGTGTACGAATTTTGTTCAAACACAATAACCTTCTTACCCGCGACTGCCAAGCGAATTGCTGCACTAAGCCCTGCTATTCCTGCACCAACAACTGCGACTGTACTAGAAGATATAGACATGAATTATTTTCTTTAGGGTATTTAGTAAACAAGCCCGGACTGATATTGTTGTTTTTTGGTGGAAAAGAAACTTTATACTTATGCCCTGGCCTTTATTGGTGCAATCGTAGTGCTCAGCGTTGTATGGCCTTATGAACACAAACTTATAGATTGGCGAGCACCTGCAGATTATTCCGTCCTAGAAAGTGACGAGATTTTCTTCAACAATACGCGCATCTATAAATACCGCACCGACGAAAGGGCGGAACTTACTGCGCAAGGATTCAAAACACACCGCTCCTTAAAATGCCTGAGAGACACTACAGTGCCTTTTCTAAATTTTTCAATCGTTAACAATTGGCGCGCAGATCAAGCCTATATTATCGCCGAGCCGAACGCTAGGAAATTTTTCCGAGACACTGTTACCGTTCATGTAGATACCAACGAGGTAAAGATCTACCTCGATAAAATGGATTTTGAACAGCATTACCAATTGGCTGCCCTACTCTTTCAAAATGCCTTTGACTACCACCGTGCCTTCATAGTTCAAGGAAAGGATTCCTTGCTACTTTATGGCACACAAGGCAATGAAAAAGCAAATTTTGAAGTTCTTAAGGATTACTTCAGACTCGTGGGTCGATTCCAATAATCACTTCTTATTTCGCTCAGCTGCCCGAATGCTTAGAAGTTGAACAACCAGTGCAAACCCGACAGAACTATACACATACGGCTTGGGGATTTCTACGTGAGCGCTCTCCGCTATAAGTACCGTCCCTATCATTATTAGAAAGGCCAATGCTAGGATTTGTAAACTCATGTGGCGTTCGATAAATTCTGCGATAGGTTTTGCAAACACCAACATGATGACCATTGAAATTATCACAGCAATTATCATAATAACCAATTCATGGGTCATTCCTATAGCGGTCAAAACGCTATCAAAACTAAAGACAATGTCGAGCAGACCTATTTGAATAATCACACCCAATAGGGACTTAGGTTTCTTACCATGTGCGCCATGCCCCTTTCCTTCCGTTTTTTTTACAATCTCCGTAGAAGACTTCGCCAACAAAAACACACCACCGATAAAGAGAATCGCATCTCTGCCAGATACAGGGTGATCGCCTAGACTAAAAATTGGTGCAGTTAATCCGATAAGCCATGTTATCCCAAATAACATCAATACTCGAAATCCTAGCGCGAGTCCCAGACCTATTCGTCTAGCAAGCGGTTGTTGCGAAGATTCCAGATCATTAGAAATCAAGGAAATAAATATGATATTATCTATTCCCAGAACGATTTCTAGAAAAGTCAAGGTAAGTAATGACAATAATCCTTCAGGGCTAAAGAGAACGTCCATGGTGCGTGTACGGATTAGATTTTAGATAAAGATAAATCTTTGGCTCTTCGCCTAAATTTTAAAAGAATGAAATTTATTAAAGACGACTCTTACGGGTCGCCTCAAATTTTTCATAAAAATATAAGGTCCCTAAAATCAGTAGCATCCCATAGAAGATATCTTCAAAGGGTATAGTACCTAAGCGAATACCTAGGTTCTCATTATTATTGTACCACACTACCTGCGTCTCTAGAAATGAGCCTGTTAGAATCCCGTTTTTAATAAAAAACGGGATTAGAGCAAGCGGATAGCATTCATAAAAACGAGGTAACCAACTGCATTTCGCAATCCAGCTAACATAGATTAGTGCTAGTCCCAACAGAATAAAAGTGGACGCGGTGTAACTCTTGTCATAGGAAATAATACCTACAGCCAATGAGAATGGTATGAGTAATTGAGAAATTTTACCAGCCAATTTTGGAGTAATTATTCCCTTTGGAAAAAACAGCTCCAAACACTTGTAAATAAAAATACAAGCGAAAGGAACGGTGATAAAAAAGAGGTATTCACCGAGCGGCAATCCGAAAAGAAAGATGCCACTTAAATATGCCGGGGTAAAACCCCACACACCTAATTCAGTAAACCATATATCCCAAACTAAAAAGAAGCCACTAACTATGAACATGGCTTTCGCAAGGGAACCGAAGGTTTTATAGTAAGCAATTCTAGGCTCAAAGCTGCGAACTAAGGGCACGCTTAGGGTGCCTAGATTAAGCAACAGATATAGCCATTTAGTTTCTAACACTAAGAATTACGATTGTGCACGTAAAGCACGTACTTGTTTAATGTATTTGGGATGCACCCAAAGCATACCAAAGTTCTCTCCATCCTCTTTTCCTAAATGCCTGTGGTGCATTTTGTGGGCCAGTCGAATAGCCTCAAGATACGTTGATTTCGTTTGTTTGAATATAGGAATGCGTTGATGAATAAATAATTCGTGCACCATAGCATAGGCAAATCCGTAAAGCGCAATACCTGCACCTACGGCAACGCTGATGCCAGTACCGTACATAAGACCGAGCATGATGCAGAGCCATGAGGGTATTGCGAAAATGAGAAAGAACGTATCATTCTTTTCCAATGCCCCCGGAGTCTTTGTATGATGGTCATCATGTAAGAACCACAAGAATCCATGCATCAGGTACTTATGAGCACCCCAAGCCACACCCTCCATACTAAAGAAGGTCAGTAACATCACGAAAAATTCAAGCGTTGTCATTTTACTACTGATTTTAAAAAAACTAAACTTTCTTCAACGTGGTCAGTCGCACGCAAAAGACTCTTAAAGATATAAACTACTCTATGGTTTTCATCCGTCACATAGGTGATTCTATTCGCAAGGGTGTTGAATAACAAACCTGATGCACCAAGGGACTTTCGCACTTTGTGCCCTGGGTCACTTAGAATGGGGTATGTCAAATTGTATTTTTCTGCAAATCCTCTGTGTGATGCCACATCAGCATCATTTATTCCGATGACCTGTGCGTTAGCGGCTTGAAACTCACTTTCGTAATTTCTAAAATCGCAGGCTTGCGCTGTACAACCGGGTGTATGGTCCTTTGGATAAAAAAATATAACCAATGGCTGACCCAGAAAATCAGTGGTATTTACAGGTTGGTTATTTTGATCTAATAATGTAAAAGCAGGCAACGCATCACCTACTTTTATTGGGTTATTGGGCATGATTAGTGGGTATTCATTGATATTAAAACGAAAGGAATGAGATTTTGTTCGCTAAAACTACCTAAGTAATTTCCACTCGAAATTCTCAAACCGACGTAATTCTACCCATCGATTTTGCTGGTCTTGTGTAAAATCAAATCCAAGAAGAATACCGCGCATAGGACCCCCTCCGTATAGGTGTCGTTGAATATGAAAATCTGCAATGTCGTAACCTCTGATGGCATACTGATTGGGTTCAGTTCCGAAATGCGATCTAAAGGCTTCAACGAATAACAAAGTATTCAGGTCTTCGTACGATAAATAGGAGGACATTGCACAAATCACCTCCGATTCTCGTGTAAAATTATCATTGGTAATTCCACTGTTGAAAAGCTGGTATTCAGTGGCAAATAAAGAATATGACGCCGATCCTGATCTTAAATTACGAAGTACATCGAGCATAAAGGCGGGATCATTATCATAAATGATAAGCTCGTAATGCAGCACACTATCTAGCTTGGCCAATGCTTCGTTTGAATACCACTTATCGTCGTTAGTAATCAATATTTTATTTGGGTTGTTAAAACCTTCGTAAAACGCCTCGCATTCTTTGGAAAGCCCTTTTGTAACAATCAGCGGCACGCTTTTCGCGCTTAAAGAATCTCTTTCATTGACCAATTCTAGGAGCATTTGATAAAAGCTGTCTTCAGACACCACCGTATTGTATACTCCTAATTCTTTAATCGCAGGGCTTTTGCTCATTAGGTTCACTGATTTCCAAGCAACCCCAATATCCGTGATTTGCTGTACGCGTTTTGAATAAAGCGGTCCTAACAAGAGATCGTAGTTATCGAGATTCAAAGAGTCTAAAGCTTTCTTTAACGAGTCGCGTTGATTGTGTGAATCGATGAAATCGATATTGACAGAAAATGAACTATCGCTATGTAAATAAGCGGCGAATTCCATGCCCATGCGCAAGCTCATTGCCACTGGACTGCGTTTTGCTAAGGCCGTTTCATTGATATAGTCAATGTGAAAAAAGGGTAAAATTCCGAGAACTTCCAAACTCGTTCTAGAGCTGTCCGATTTTGCAACCAATGAAGTGTCTGAAGTTGGAATTGCGTCTGTTACGACGGTATCCACAGTGGCTTGAAATAAAGCGATATCATTTACCGGCCTCACCAACTGTAAACCCCGTTTCCAATTCGTACGCGCATCAGGATTAAGGCGGTAAAAAGAGGCCATATCTGGAAAACCCCACTCCTGCGCTAAGTCTTCTGGCGTATCTCCACGTCGCACTTTATACATATCAAACATGGCTTCAATGCTTACTGAATCTTGAATGCTTGCGACAGAATCAGTTGTATTTACGAGCATGGTATTTTTCTGCTCGAGCATTGGTATGATCAATACATCGTCAAGAGAAAGTGCAGTACCCGTAATTTGTGGGTTCGCTTCAAGAAGCGCATTTACCGTTATCCCGTACTGTTTTGAAAGTGAATACAGTGTATTCCCCTTTACCACCACATGTTCAGTGACCGATTGCGCACTGAGCGATGAAGTAATCGCAAAAAAGCAAAGAAAAAGTAACTGTTTTATTCCCATTCGATCGTGGCTGGTGGTTTCGAGCTGATATCATATACAACGCGGTTCACCCCCTTAACCTTATTAATTATTTGATTGCTCACTTTCGCAAGAAACTCGTAAGGAAGGTGCACCCAGTCAGCAGTCATGCCATCGGTACTTTCTACCGCACGCAATGCCACCACTTTTTCGTAGGTACGTTCATCTCCCATTACTCCGACAGAATTCACAGGAAGTAAAATACTGCCTGCCTGCCAAACGCTATCGTAAAGACCTTCGTCTTTCAATCCTTGAATGAAGATGTAATCGACCTCTTGTAAAATAGCAACTTTTTCAGCAGTGATATCACCTAAGATGCGAATAGCTAGTCCTGGTCCCGGAAATGGATGACGTCCCAAAAGATCTGCTGCCATATCCATAGATGCGCCGACACGACGCACCTCATCCTTAAACAAGGTTTTTAATGGCTCGACCACTTTCAGCTTCATGAAATCTGGTAAACCACCCACGTTATGATGACTTTTTATCGTAGCCGAAGGCCCATTAACGCTGATACTTTCAATGATATCTGGGTAGATTGTTCCCTGTGCCAACCATGTGACATCTTCAATCAAATGTGCTTCTTGGTCAAACACTTCAATAAATACTCGGCCTATCGCTTTGCGCTTTGCTTCCGGTTCATCTATTCCTGCAAGTGCAGAAAGGAATTGCTCAGAAGCGTCTACACCTTTTACATTTAATCCCATTCCTTCGTACTGCTTAAGTACATCGGTGAATTCGTTCTTTCGTAACAAGCCGTTATTGACGAAGATGCAATACAAGTTCTCCCCGATTGCTTTGTGTAACAACATGGCAGCAACCGAACTATCAACACCACCGCTCAAACCAAGAACGACCTTGTCATTACCTAGTTGCTCTTTCAAAGCGGCAACCGTTTCATCTACAAAATGTGCAGGTGTCCAGTCGCCCACTACCCCAACGATTTCGTAAAGAAAGTTTTTTAGTAACTGCGTACCGTCTGTACTGTGATAAACTTCCGGGTGGAATTGAATCCCGTAGGTGTCTTCGCCATCAATTTTGTAGCCCGCAACCTTTACGTCATGCGTCGATGCAACAATTTGAAAGCCTGCGGGTAGCGCCGTGATCGTATCACCGTGGCTCATCCAAACTTGAGATCCCTCATCAATACCCTCAAACAGCGTATCTGAAGAAGATACTGTACTGAGGTTCGCACGTCCGTATTCACGAATTTCACTCGGCGCGACGCTACCTCCGAAAGTTAGGGCCATGTATTGGGCACCGTAGCACACACCTAGTAGTGGAACGTTACCTTTAATTCCAGTCAAATCGAATTGAGGGGCATCCTCCTGCAATGTACTGTAAGGCGAACCGCTTAGTATGACGCCTTTTACATCAGATGTTAGCTCCGGAGGATTGTTAAAGGGGTGAATTTCACAATAAACATTGAGTTCACGAACCCTACGCGCTATGAGTTGCGTGTATTGTGAACCGAAGTCGAGGATCAAAATGGTTTCTTGCATTCGGCAAAAATACCACTAATTTTTGCTGCTCAGCACCCAAGTTCCTGCCTTTATTGTTGACATGTTTTCAACGATTTCATCACGAGGATCTGCACCTAAAGTTCCTACGAGGTCTAAATAAGAAGCTTTGCGCTCCCAAAATATTCCCTCTGGATACACAGACGCATATGCCGTATCAATCGCAGCCATTGCTTCCGAATGTCGCCGTTTTTGTGTTCTATACCTAGTCTCTGCCGTTCTTTGAGCTAATCTTGTCATCTTCACTCGCAACGCATCGGCATGTTGTTTTAGCTCGGGATAGGCAGCTTTCAAGGCTGTATTCCATGCTTCGATGGCCGACTCAAGAGGAAGTTGTAAGGATTCTCCCTCTGCTTGTAATGAAACACTATCAGTAATACATTGCTTTTTTAAGTCCTCAGCAGAATTTGTCAAAATAGTAGGAAGCGATTGTCCAATTTTATCGAGCGCACGTTTCAGTTTATCGTTTTGAACAAAAAGACTGTCCCTCAGATAAAGCACCGGCATGGGTCGATCCATTTTTTTGAAAGCTTCGCCAAGTTGAAGCCAATAAGCAAGTTCACCACCTCCACCTACATAAGCGAGATTCGGCAATAAAAACTCTTGATACAAAGGGCGCATTAGGGCGTTTGGACTAATATGGAGTGACGGACACTGATGATCGGCTTGCTCAAATCGTTGGCGGTCACCATCCCGCAAATCAAAAAGGTTTATTTCTCGCGGAAAGACCTGAGCCTTGTAACCATGTTCTACTAAAGCTTCGGTTTGTTTCTTAATCAGCTTCGAATAAACACCCTTCATTTCTTCGCACCACAACGGTTCAGCGGCAGCTTTTAGCGATACATCTTGACCATCCAGCACGAGTAATCCTAATCCTTCCGCCCATTGGCGCACCCACTGACGGGTGGCTTCGGCTAAATTTTCGCATTCCTTATACGCTTGGAGTCGCGGCTGGAGGAGTTCCTTCTGCGCCGCGTTAAGCGGGACGCTTTCGAGCCAAGATTCTAATTGGTCTGCTAAGCTGTCTGTAGGTAACCAACCTACTGGACCTTTAGCATCGGGCTGCCTCCAAGTAAATTTGTACTCGCCTATTTGAAAAGAGGAGATTTCTTCGAAGTCATGATCTTCAGTAGCCATCCAAAATATAGGAACCACTTTAATTCCGAGCGCTACGGAAGCGGCTTTAGCGAGGGCAACAGCACCTAAGACTTTCGCTTCAAAAAAGACAGTGCCGCCGCAAATCATTAGTTGATGTCCAGTGGTGATAGTAAGTGCACCATTACGTAAGGCACGAAGCGAATCTTCTTCAGAGGCGCTTAGATTCGCATTTTGACGAGCGAACACATCGGCAACAATTTCTCGAGTTTTTGAGGAATAGTCTGACTGTGCCGTTGCTTGAGTCGTGAACGATTTCCACTCATATGGCACCTTCGCAATAGATTCTAGAAAAGTTCCTCCAGCTAACAGGTCCTTCATTACTTTTGAAGGAACGCCGGTATCCTGATGGGGAAGCAGTGAATATGTAAATTGAGATGACATTATGAAAGCGAAGATAATTGCAATATTGGTTGCAGCCGTATTGCTAGGCTGCAGTTCTTCAAAAGAAAATACCTGTGCACATGATGCTCGGTACACTTTTAATTTCGAACAAGCGCAGTACTATGCGCTTCCCCCAATAGATTTTAGCTTCAAATTGAGCTACGACTATCTTGTTCGAATGCCTGAATTTGGTAAGCAAAACTTCAATTATTATGAAGTGGCGCGCTACAATGATGATAGTACCGGCAGTGTACTACTTAAGGTACATCCTTTCAAGCGACAAGGTGCCTTTATTTCTGTGGCTGAACAGCGTACAGCTCAAATAATGATGGATTTACAAAAAGCAAAGCGAGACAGCTGGGTGACCGAAAAAGACGATACGCTCAACGATTGGTACATCAGTTATGGCCGCTATCAGCAGGATCCA
>Ga0115566_10005290_pt1 | contig 10136 bp, 8 predicted proteins | sample COGITO_mtgs_1204_3_FD_87173 | JGI IMG/M metagenome (GOLD analysis project Ga0115566, IMG submission 87173) | Pelagic marine microbial communities from North Sea - COGITO_mtgs_120405 | ecosystem: Environmental > Aquatic > Marine > Epipelagic | place: Germany:Helgoland, sampling site Kabeltonne...
CAACAGAATAATATTACAACGGTTTTACATTTGGGTGACCTTATGGATAGGCGTAAGTATGTTTCATTTAAAACTGCAAAAGATTTTAGAGAAAGATTTATATTACCTTTAAAACATTTGAAAGTTGACTTTCATTGTCTAGTTGGTAATCATGACATATACTACAAAAATACAAATGAAGTAAACTCACTAAAAGAACTTATAGGACAAACAACTAATAAGTTTCATTTGTATGAGGATGCAACAGATGTTAATATAGGTGGATTAGATATTTTATTCTTGCCATGGATTAATCCACAAAACTATGTTTACTCTATGGGTATGATTGAAGAAACTAAAGCAAAGATATGTATGGGTCATTTAGAAATCAAAGGTTTCCAAATGCATAAAGGACAAGTTAGTGATACAGGTTATGAAAAAGAAATCTTTAGAAAATTCCATACAGTATTCTCTGGTCACTTTCACCATAAGTCAGATGACGGACAAATTTATTATCTAGGTAATCCATATGAGATTTATTGGAATGATTGGAAAGATAAAAAAGGTTTTCATATCTTTGATACAGAAACATTAGAATTAGAAAGAATTGTTAATCCATTTACAATACACGAAAAGATTTATTATGACGATTCAACTCATAAAGCAGATATTCATAGTGAAGATTATGATAATTATGATTTTACAAAATATAAAAATAAGTATGTAAAAGTAATTGTAGTAAATAAAAAAGACTTATATAAGTTTGATATGTTTATGGATAGACTATTAAAAGCAGATGCACATGAAGTTAAAATTGTAGAAGACTTTTCAGACGCAAGTGCTGACAATGTATCAGATGATATTGTTAAACATGCTGAAGATACAACACAACTGTTAGACAAATACATCGATGAGTTAGACATTGATTTGAATAAAGATAGATTAAAATCTATCATGCGAGGATTATATAATGAAGCTCAAGACTTGGAACTCTAAGTATAAGGTAATTTATGCAGACCCACCATGGCATTTTCGTTCATACTCTAAAAAAGGTGAGGGACGTAATGCTACACAGCATTATGATTGCATGTCTATTTCTGATATTTGTAATTTACCTGTTAGTGATCTTGCTGACGACAATTGTACTTTACTTATGTGGGCAGTTGACCCTATGTTACCAGAAGCTTTGGAAGTTATTAAAGCGTGGGGTTTCAAGTATAAGACGGTAGGATTTACTTGGGCGAAACAAAATAAAAATGATTTAGGTATGTTTACAGGATTAGGTTATTGGACGAGAGCGAACCCCGAAATGTGTTTACTTGCAACAAAAGGTAAACCAAAAAGAATTTCAAAATCAGTTAGACAATTAGTAATTGACAAAAGACAAGAACATAGTAGAAAACCTGATGTGATATATGATAGGATTGAACAATTATTAGACGGACCATATGTCGAACTCTTTGCAAGAAGAGAAAGAAAAGGTTGGGATAGTTGGGGTAATCAAATATGAAGATGTACAAAAACAAAGTAGATGATTTTTTTAGATGGGTTAAAGGAACTGAGTTAGTTGAATTAGATAACATTGATGTATCTGAAGACCCAGTAAGACCTGAGTTAACTTTAGGTTTTAGAATTGTACATGGTAGAAAAATCTTTGGATTAAAATACAACGATGAGATTGAAGCAATTATCTGTGTTGCATTTTGCCCAGAGGTACCTTTTACTGTTAGAGAAATGGATTACATGTCTAGAGTTAAGGATGGTAAAGTTGGAGTTGCATACACTGTATGGTCTAGAAAAAGAGGTGCAGGTAAAGAGATAGTAAAAAAATTAAGTGAGTGGGCAAAGAAAAATAAAGTTGAAAGATTAGTAACACTATCACCACTTACACCAATGGCAACACACTTTCATATTAAGAATGGTGCTAAACAAGTCCACATAAACGAGGAAACACAAAACTTTGAATATATTTTATAATGTCTATGATTTTTTCTTATTTGATGTTTCTTTATTTTTTAGTCTTTATAGGATTTCAAATAGGTCAAAGAATTGGAATGACAAAAATAAAAACTACAACATTTTTAATAATTACAATATTGATATGGTTTATAATTAAAAATTATGATACACTTTAAAAGTATAAAATGGAAAAACTTTCTAAGTACTGGTAATAACTTTACCAATATAATATTAGATAGACAAAAATCAACATTGATCGTTGGTGAAAATGGTAGTGGTAAATCTACTATTCTTGATGCGTTATGTTTTGCATTGTTTGGTAAACCATTTAGAGTTATTTCTAAATCACAATTAGTTAATACAGTTAATGGTACAGATACTATTGTTGAGATAGAATTTAAAATAGGAACTAAAGAGTGGCGTATTGTCAGAGGTATCAAACCTAATAAGTTTGAAATTTATTGTGATGATGTGATGATCAATCAAGAAGCAAACTCTAGAGATTATCAAAAGTTTTTAGAACAACAAGTCCTTAAATTAAACTATCGTTCATTTACTCAAGTTGTAATTCTTGGTAATGCAGCCTTCACACCATTTATGCAATTAAGGTCTGTACATAGAAGAGAAGTTGTCGAAGAAATATTAGATATAAAAATATTCTCATTGATGAATATGTTATTAAAAACTAAACTAAAAGATTTAACAGATGAGGCAAAAGATTTAGACTATCAATTTAATATGGCAGTTGAAAAGATAGCACTACAAGAAAACTATATCAAAGATATTAAAGAAGATAAAGATTCACTAATCGAAGATAAAAATGAAACACTTCATTTAAACAATACTGCTATTAAAGAAAGATCAAATGAAAGTAAAACACTTGAACAACAAATCATAGAATTAAAAACACAGATACAAGACGAAGTTAAGATAGAAAATAAACTTAAAAAACTTAGGGATGTTAGATCAACACTAACAGAGAAACATAAACAATTAACTAAAGAACTAAAATTTTTTACAGATAAAGATAACTGTCCAACATGTCATCAAGATATAGATTCACAACACAAAGACCATATGGTTGATGAAAGAAATAATAAAGTAAATGAAATATCTGAGGGTGCAACTAAATTAAAATCTGAAATAGATAAAGTAAAACAACAAGCAAAACAAGTTAATGAAGCATTAAAAGATATTCAATCTAAAGAAGCAAAAAGAGCTGGATTATTATCATCTATTCTAGAATTAGAAAAATATAATAATAAACTAAATGAAGATATTAAGAAATATCAAGAAGGTAAAGTTTCTAAAAAAGATGAAGAGAAACTTCAACAAATGAAAAACGAGTGTAAAGGAGTTGAGGCAAAACGAGCAGAGACAAAAGAAGAAATGATTTACATTCATACTGCTAGAGAAATGTTAAATGATACAGGTATCAAAACTAAAATTATTAAACAATATCTACCAATCATGAATCAATTAATCAATAAGTATTTAATGTCAATGGACTTCTATGTAAACTTTCAATTAGATGAAAACTTTAATGAAACAATTAAGTCTAGATTTAGAGATACATTTAATTATGCATCTTTCAGTGAAGGTGAGAAAATGAGAATTGACTTAGCATTATTGTTTACATGGAGAGCGATTGCCAAGATGAAAAATAGTACAAATACAAATCTTTTAATTCTAGATGAAATATTTGATAGTAGTTTAGATACAACAGGAACAGATGAGTTTCTAAGAATATTAAATACACTAGAAGGTGAAAACACTTTTGTTATATCACACAAAGGTGATCAACTAGCAGACAAGTTTAGAAATAGTATTAGATTTGAAAAAACACAAAACTTTAGTAAGATAGTATAATGAGAAAAAAATTAAGATTGTTTAAATTATATTTTCTATTTTATATCGACAGAATAAAATATATTTTTTACAAACCAAAAAAAGAAAAGTCTGTGAGTTTTATCTATGAAGACGAAGATTAATGTAGGTATCTCTGAGGGATTTCACGATGCAGCTTTAACTGTTTTAGACGGACAAGATATTAAATATGCATCGCATAGTGAAAGATACTCTAGAGTAAAAAACGATAAGTGGGTTCATCAAGATCAACTAGTAGATAGTGATAGTATTTCTTTTTATGAAAAACCATTTCTAAAAAATACAAGAAGATTATTTGCAGGTCAAAAGTGGACAACACCAAAAAGAAAATATGATAATTACTTTGGGCATCATGAAACACATGCAGCCGCAGGTTATTATACTTCACCCTTTGATAAATGTAATGTAATTGTTATCGATGCAATTGGCGAGTGGGATACTATATCTATTTGGGAATGCAAAGATAATAAAATGAAAAAAATTAAATCATGGAAGTATCCATATTCACTTGGTCTATTATATTCTGCAATCACAAAAAGGTTAGGATTTAAACCAAATGAAGAAGAATATATTGTCATGGGTATGTCTGCATTCGGTGAACCAAAATATGATCTAGAAGATTTACTATATCGAAACAATCATAAAGGTATAGGATTTTATATGCCACTTGCACATCCATATGATTTGGCTGCGTCTGTACAAAACTTATATGAAGTAAAACTATTACAATTATTAAAATATTGTGAGTATAGTAATTTAGTATTAATGGGAGGTTGTGCTTTAAACTGTGTTGCCAATAGTAGAATACCAGATAGATTTAATATTTGGATTATGCCATCACCTGGTGATGCAGGTTCTAGTCTTGGTGCAGCTGCATTAGTAGAAAAGAAAAAACTAAATTGGCAAGACCCATATCTAGGTTATAACATTGACTCAATTGTTAATCCTAAACAAGTTGTTGCTCACTTACTAAAATTTAGTTATTGTGGTATTGCAAATGGTAGAGCAGAGTTTGGCCCAAGATCATTAGGAAACAGATCACTGATTGCAGACCCTAGAGAAGATATAAAAGATACAGTAAATGAAATTAAGAAAAGACAAAAGTTTCGACCTTTTGCACCTTCTATTTTAGAAGAACATTTTGATGATTACTTTGTAGGTAGAAAAAATAGATACATGCAGTTTGTATGTAAAGCAAAACATGATCTTAAATCTGTGACACATGTTGACGGAACTGCGAGAGTACAAGTAGTAGAAAAAGATTGTAAGTCAGTTATTAGACCTATCTTAGAAGAATGGTATAACAAAACAGGATGTCCTATGTTATTAAATACTAGTTTAAATATTAAAGGACAACCCATAGTTAATACATGGGAAGATGGTCAAGACTTTGAAAGGAAATATAATGTCAAAGTCTTCTAAAATTATAATTGGTGGTTGTTCATTTACAGATAAAGATTTTCCTATTATTAATAAAAGAGATATGAAAATAAGATATAATCGTGATGTTGATTTATCAGATGTAAAAGTTTGGCCAGAAATAATTAAAGAAAAAACAACATACGAAGTAATTAATTTAGGTGTATGTGGTTATGATAATTCACAAATACTAAATTCTCTTTTAGATGAAGTTAGTAAACATGATAGTAAAGAAATTGCGTTTGTAATTGCAGCTTGGACAGAGTGGCCTAGAAATTTAAAATCTAATTATGTTGAAACCACTTTAAATTATATGAATACATTTGATTTATATTGTATAAACAAAGAAGTAGATTACAGACAAATTCAAATGTGTAATATTAAAAAAGAAGAATTATTTAAAGATGTAGTAAAACATTCTATGTTGTATGAATTAGATAAAAGTAAGATTATTGGTTTTCCTATGTTTAAACTTGGTGGTGGATTTGATGGTGAAGATTTAATTGGAAACAATATTGATAAATCGGAACATCCAAATAAAAGAGGTCATGAGATATTAGCAGAAACTATACTAGGAAGTTTAAAATGAAAAAAATAATTGTTGGTGGTTGTTCATTTACAGATTATGCTATGCCAGAACGAGCAAAACCTAATCCTATGAATTTTAAGATGTGGCCTGCATACATTGAAGGTTATGATATAATCAATACTGCAAGATGTGGTTCTGGTAATAGAAAAATATTTTCAAATGTAATTCAAGAAGTATTAAAACATGATGCTAAAGATATTGCATATGTTATTGTTGCATGGACAGAATGGACTAGACAAGATATTTTAACAGATAATTCTCACTTTACAGATTCGCCTTGGCGTACTATTATTCCTAAAATAAATGATGAGAGAGATAAACTTGTTAAAGACATACCTCATAATGAAGCATTTGTTGATGAGTGGTATAAATCTATTCAAACAAAATTTCCTAAAGATAAAGATATACAGAATGATACTTTACAGATGATGTATCTATTACAATGTTTTTGTAAAGAACAAGGAATTGATTTTTTACAGTTTCAAATGTTACCACCATATAATAAGTTTAGAAAAGAAGATAATAATTCTAGTGAAAAAATTAGTACTGAAATAGAGCTTAACAAAAGAAAAGAAAGAGAGTACAATTTTATGAAAAATCCAATATCACTATTATTAGATGATAGTAAATTTTTAGGGTTTCCAATATGGAAAGGATTCGGTGGATATTCTATGTATCAATTATTAATCAAGAAATATGGATATATGGATTACAGAATCAATGGTATAGATGCCCATCCAAATGAGGATGCACAGAGATTTATCGCAGAGGTTGTACTAAAACACCTTGATTTATAAGGGGTTTTTACACCCTTGACAATATCGTATTAACCTGTCATTATAAAGAAGATGATACAGAAAGAGGTTAATGTGAAGAATAAATCAACTATTGCAAAATTACTTGCTACAGAAAATATTCATGTAGTACACAAAAAGACTCAAACGGCATCTTTCAATGTCGCAACAAGAGAACTAGTTTTACCTATATTCAAAGATTCAATATCCAATGACCTTTATGACATGTTTGTCTGTCATGAAGTTGCACATGCACTTTGGACTCCTTTAAATATGCTTGACAAAATAAAAGAACAGGGTATTGATAAGTCTGTTGTTAATGTTATCGAAGATGCTAGAATCGAAGCAATGATACAGAAAAAATACCCTGGTTCTATTACTAATTTCAAAAAAGGATATAAAGAACTATTAGATAAGAATTTCTTTGGTATTAAAGGAAAAGATTTAAAAAAATTAAATGTAATCGATAAAATTAATATTTTCTTCAAAACAGGTATCGATGTTAAGTTTACAAAAGAAGAAAAAAAATTATCTGACAAAGTTGGTGCATGTAAAACACCAGAAGATGTTTTAAAACTTGCAGTTGAGATTGCTGGATACCACAAAGAAAAAGAAGAAAAAAAACAAAAATTAACTAAAAAAGTTTCTATCAGTAAAAAAGATGATAATGCTGATGATAAGGGTCAAGAGTCAGATACTTCACAATACGATTCAGATGATGAAATTGATAGTGATGAACCTGCACCTGCTGATACTGAAGAAACTACAAACGATGAAAATCAAAAAAGTAAAGAACAAGATAAATCAGATGATGATAAAAAAGAAGAAAGCAAAACTGCATCTTCTATGGCATCAGGTTCTGAAGGTACAAATAATAATCTTGAATCAGCAACAGATCAAATATCAGGTCAATCAATAAGTCAAGTAATTGATGACAATGGTAAAGAAAATATTTATATTAATCTACCTTCTAAAATAGATTTAAATAAATTAGTTGTTGGTCACAAAAAAGTTTACAGTGATTTCAAAACTAAGTATTGGAATCAAAAAGTAGATTCTTCCGAACAGGAATTTAAAAATTACTTAGACAAAGAAATATTAAAATTATATAATGATAATAAAAAAGTTATTCAATATATGGTTAAAGAGTTTGAAATGAAGAAGTCTGCTGATCAATACAAAAGAGCAACTACTTCTAAAACTGGTTCTCTTGATATGAATAAAATTCATACTTACAAATTCAATGATGACTTGTTTGCAAAAATGACAACTATTCCAGGTGCAACAAATCATGGTATGATTATGTTATTAGATTGGTCTGGTTCAATGGCTTACAATATGGAAGATACATTAAAACAATTATATAACTTAATTTGGTTTTGTCAAAGAGTTAAAATTCCATATCAGGTACTTGCGTTTTCAGATGTTTATGGTGAAAGAACTAGTAGGTGGGATTTACCAGATGAAAAAGAACATGTACAAAAATTTGTACACAATGAATTTAATCTAAGAAATTTAAAATTGATTGAGTTTTTTACTTCAGATCAAACTAAACAAGAATCAATGGACATGATGAAATACTTACTTGGGTATTCTGAGTATTGGCATAATAGAAATACATATAATAGAGACGTAAGTATGTCACCATTAAGTATTGATCATACATACAATCTTGGTGGTACACCTTTAGATGCTGCGTTAATGACAATGCCAGATATTCAAAATGCATTTGTTGAGAAGTATAAAGTACAAAAATCTAATCTTGTTCTTTTAACAGACGGTGATAGTCATAGTTGTAATGATAAGTTTGAATTACAATCAGACGGTACTTGGAAACAAGACGGTCATACTTGGACAGATGGTTCAACTACAATGACTCACAAAAAGTCTGGTAAATCAATTACTAAATCAGACATGATGTATTCAAGTAGAACTACTACTTATCTATTACAATTACTTAAAAAGATTGTACCAGATATGAGTATTACAGGATTTTTTATTGCAGGTTCTGGTAGAGCTGGAAAAGTTAATCTAAGAACTATTGAAAGTAAATTTGGTTTAAATCATTACAGGTCTACTGATAGTAAAAAGATTATTGAAATTCAAAAAGAATTAAGAAATAATAAAGTTGCTGTTTGTAAGACTCAAGGATATGATGAATATTATATCTTACCAACAGGTAGTAAGAATATAGAATCAGAGGAATTAACAATAAAAGAAGGTGCTAAAACATCTTCAATTAAGTCTGCTTTTAGTAAATCACTAAAGGCAAAAACGGTAAACAGACAATTGTTAAACAAATTCATAGGAATGGTTGCCTAGAAATGTTGAATATCAACACTTATTCGACCATTGACAATTCGACCATTTTTATGTTATTATTAATAATAAACAATAGAGAGGTATATTATGACAAATAGTGAAAAGATCAAATTTATTGATGCGATCTCAAAAAAGTATGGTAAAGGTGCTATACTTTCTAGATCAGACATTAATACTTTTGCAACTAAGAATGGATTTTCAAATCCGTCTTGGTTAAAGAAGTCCGAGTATAAAGTAGGACATGGACAATACAAACTACCTACTGAAGGTGTTGCCGCAGTTGGTAAACTTGTTTCAGAAAAAACGGTAGAGGTACCTAAGTCTGTACCACAGGATGCGGCAGTTGTAAATCTGTTTGCGACTCATATGGAAAAAGAAAATCTTGTTCCTAGTAAATTTCAAGGGTTCGTACCTTGGGGTCATTACAAAACTATGAAACAAGTTGTTTCAAGTAATATGTTTTATCCTGTATTCATTACTGGGTTATCTGGTAATGGTAAAACTCTTATGGTCGAGCAATTACATGCCGAGGCAAAAAAAGAGTTAATCAGAGTTAACATTACAATTGAAACCGATGAAGATGATTTACTTGGTGGTTTCAGACTTGTAAATGGTGAGACTAAGTTTGTTCCTGGTCCTGTTATCGAAGCAATGGACAAAGGTTGTACTCTTTTATTAGATGAATGCGATCTAGGTTCTAACAAACTTATGTGTTTGCAACCTGTCTTAGAAGGTAAAGGTGTTTACTTGAAAAAAGTAAATAAGTGGATTACCCCTAAACAAGGTTTCAATATTATCGCCACTGCCAATACTAAAGGTAAAGGTTCTGAGGACGGTAGATTCATTGGAACTAATATTCTGAACGAAGCATTTCTTGAGAGATTTGCCGTGACTATTGAACAACCATACCCTGCGAAAAAAGTAGAGGAAAAAATTGTTCTTGGTTCAATGACTAAGTATGGTAAAACTGATAAGAAGTTTGCAACAAACCTATGTACTTGGTCTGAAGTAATCAGAAAAACTTTCTATGAAGGTGGAATAGATGAGATCATATCTACAAGAAGACTTGATCACATTGCGAAAGCATATTCAATCTTTAATGATAAGTTAAAAGCAGTTGAGTTATGTGTAAACAGATTTGATGATGATACAAAAGAATCATTTATTAATCTATACACTAAGATTGA
>Ga0115566_10005291_pt1 | contig 10135 bp, 7 predicted proteins | sample COGITO_mtgs_1204_3_FD_87173 | JGI IMG/M metagenome (GOLD analysis project Ga0115566, IMG submission 87173) | Pelagic marine microbial communities from North Sea - COGITO_mtgs_120405 | ecosystem: Environmental > Aquatic > Marine > Epipelagic | place: Germany:Helgoland, sampling site Kabeltonne...
CGTGCTTTTCAAGAGCTTCCCTTTGCTTTTTCCCGCACACCACGAATATCTCCTTCGCACCGTTCGAGATTAAAAACTCCAGCGTTCGATCGAGCAAAGCGACGTTCGCGAGTGGGAGCAAACTGTTCGGCACGGATGATGACGACAACGTTTCGTCCTCCTCCTCCTCGTCATCCGACCGACGATGACGATGCGATAAAGGCCGGAAATGGTCGTGCTCGTCAAAGTCGCACAAGACGACCGCTTGGAGGGTCTCTTTCGCGTGGTGGTCTGAAAATGCCATGACGTGTCGTTACGTAAAGCGCGCGAGAGATCACTCTCAATCGTGCGTTTGTATGTGTGAGGTTTTCGGTTTGCGCTTTTCTTTGTCGCGAGTGAGAGCCCTTTTTAACTTTGAAGAAGAGTTTTGTTCACTTTGATGTGTGATGAAGAGCAAGGGAAATTTTCGTCTATTTCTGCGCGAGATGAACGTGCAACGATGCATTATGTGTAAACATCTAGGACTATAATAGATAACAGAGCAGCTAAAAGCAGAGCTAATGATGAATGCGCACGTGGCTTTGCAAATTACCAGCCGTAGTAAAACGCTTCTCGCACACATCACATTCATACGGTTTCTCGTTCGTGTGCGTACGCTTGTGCTTTTTCAAATCACCAGATTGACGAAAACGCTTCTCGCACACATCACACTCGTACGGCTTCTCGTTCGTGTGAATACGCATGTGCGCTTTCAAACTACTAGATTGAGTAAAACGCTTCTTTCACACATCACATTCATACGGTTTCTCGTTCGTGTGCGTACGCATGTGAACTTTCAAATTGCTAGCTCGAGTAAAACGCTTCTGACACACATCGCATTCGAACATCTCGTTCGTGTGAATACGCATGTGTCTTGTCAAACTACCAGATTCACTAAAACGCTTCTCGCACACTTCACATTCGTACGGTTTCTCTTTCGTGTGAATACGCATATGTACGGCCAATTTAGATGCGCTAACAAACACCTTCTCGCAAACATCACATTCGCGCTCTCTCTTTCTCTTTACTCCTTTAGCATGTTGAGTACGCACGTGCGATTTCAAACTACTAGATTGACTAAAACGTCTCCCGCACACATCACATTCATACGGTTTCTCGTTCGTGTGAATACGCATGTGTCTGGCCAAATCGTATGGTGCTCTAAACATCTTCTCGCAAACCTCGCAAAAATAAAACACTCTCCCCTTCTTCGCGCTCTTCTCATTCGTCGTGCTCGTTTCTTTTCGTATCTCATCATTCTGCTCGTCTTCCTCCTCCATCATCATCGCCGTTAGGTTTTCGTCGTCTCTCGCGTAAAGTTCTCCTTTTTAATGACGCGCGAATATTCCCCTAAAGTTTCCCCTAAAAGGTGTGATAACAACAACAAAACAACACTCTTAAACTCGCGACGAGAGAGATCTAGAGAGAGAGAACAAGAGAGAAATATGTCCAACAACAACGAGGAGGACGATTTACTCTACGGCGACATCGTCACCAGTCAAGGCGAGGACGGGCGAGAAAGTTTACGAGTCACGCGAGACAGATTGGAGAAGAGCGAGAGACACCACGCAGAACGGATCGAACAGTTGGAAGCAAAAGTCAAACAGTTGGAAACAGAAAACGAACGGATAACGAAAGAGAATAGGATTTTAATGCAGAACATATCGAGCTTATACGATACGGCGAAACTCGAGTTGAAAAGGAAAGACGCGATGTTGCACGAAGAGAGGATGAAGAGTTTTAATGTTGGGGGTGGTGGAACACAGCGAGGAGGAGGGGGAGGAGGAGGAAAAAATCCGCCGCCGCCGAAACCGCCGCCTGGAGGACCACCTTCCGGGAAGAAGAAATAGGCGCGCACACATGCATAGTTACGTTTTAGTTTATATAGTAGTTTTAAATATTCATAGTTTAGAAGAAGACACGCGCGCGACTCCCCGTTGTCCTCGCGAGTGAAAAATGTTTCGCTCATAAGTACTACTAGATTTCTATCTTTTTTACAATTCTACGCGCTGCTACATCGCGCTAAAGTACACTAATTGGCATCTCTTCTTTCAAAAACCTCATGGTATTCGGCCCTCCCGGCGTGTGACTGTCCGTCTTAACAATCTTTTCCAACACTTCTAAACTCGCGGGATCCTCCACGGTTCCCCAGATGGTGTGGTCGAATTTCAACCACGTGGCTGGTTTTTCGCCTAAATAGACGAAGAAATCCGGCCCAGCGGAGCCTCCGGCCCACCCGACGTCGCCGTATTCCATCAATTTTTGAAACTGAAACGTTTCTTTGTTCGCTCGAACGACGAAGGACCGCAACACGCCTTGGACGAGGAAACCCGGTTCCACGCGATACAACTTGCAACTCTTCCCTTGACACGCGTTCTCGGTCTCCGCTAAATCTGTGAGATACTCCACCGATTTCCTGTGCCACTCCGGTTTCAAGTGAATCGTAAACTTTCCAACTGGAGTCTGAATGGATACTTGCTCCTTCAAAGTCTTCACACGCGTCTCGCCTCCGCCCTCCTCCCCTACGTTTTCGGATTTCACGAAATCCTTCATCAACATCCCGCTCGTCCAAGGCACGTTCGCGTCGCCTTCCGTCGCCCCGTTCCGTAACTTTGGCCTCTCCACGTCTGGATTTTCAACGCGTTTCAACCAACACTGTCCTTTGCACCAACTCTCGTCGCAAAAGACGTACACGTTGCATCCGCTCGTATTCGCGCACTTTTCACAACAGTCCGAGATACTTTTCGTTGGTCCAACGGCGACGCCATCGAGGACGACCGCGCCGTCGTATTCGCAGTTTTTGTGCACGTCTGGACATTCGTAACGCTCTGTCTTCTTCTGAACCTCCTTCTCGTTCTCCTTTTTTTCCAATAACGCGCTTCTTTCTCCCGCGGATGATGACGACAAAGACGACGGTTCCTCCTCTTTTGCATCGTCCGACGATCCTTTCTGGTCGTTGTTTTGGTGCGACGAAACCGACGAAAACGGACGATGCTTCCGAGAGAAAAACAACGCGAGAGAGAAAAAGAGCAACGCCGTCATCATCAGGAGTGCTGCGTTTCTCTTCTTCTTCTTCTTCTTCTTCGCGTTTCGTAAAGGTTTCATCATCAAAGTTCTGTCCGTTATTTAGTCACGCAAAGAGGTGAATTTTCCTCCATTTTATCCACTTTTTAGCGCGAGAAACTTCACACGCGCACGCGCACTTTTGAAAGGGAGAGATACTTTCGAGCGCGTTCAAAATGACCACGACGACGACGTCGACGCATCGCGGGGTTTCTTTCGTTCTGCGTCGTAAAAAAAGTGCGAGAACACCATCATTTGCATCGTTTGCATCGCAGCAACAGAAGAAGCGTCAACGGAGAAGGAGAAGAACACCAACGAGAACACCAGTCAAGTGTCAATCGAAAGAACTGGAAACTGCACTCATTCGAGAACAAACCATCGTTCAAGACCTGGTCGGGTGGTGCATAGAAAACGGATTCAGCGGTTCCGGGCTCGGCGTGCGACCAAGCACGAGTGGGAAAGGCAGAGGTCTGGAAGCGACGAGATTGGTCGAAAAGGACGAGTGCGTGTTGACGCTCCCGTTGAGATCCGGGATCGTAGACGAGGCGAAAGGACATCCGGAACACACGCGAGAAGTGATTGAAAAAGCACCCTGGGGCGTGCGATTGGCGTGTAGGCTTTTGCAAGAGCGAAAGAAAGGAGCAGAGAGCGCGTACGCGGCGTATTTAGAGTTGATTCCGGAAAATGTGGAAACGAGTCCTTTGCATTACGCAAGCGAGGAAGTATCGCGCATCTGTTACCCGCCGATGGAGAAGGAAATCGAGGAGATGCGAAAAGCGGTGAAGAAATGGTACGACGACTTAAATGCAGGCGAAGGGAAGGAGGCGTTAGCAGGGGCTTCGGAGGAGGAGTTTAAGTGTGCCGTCGCGGTGGTGCATTCGCGAACGTACGGGGTGAGTTCCGGGGATACCGGGGAGGGATACTTTCGAGCGCTTTTACCGTTGGCGGATTTATTGAACCACGGCGGCGACGAGTATATCGACGAAACGAGAAGCAGCACGTCGACGGTTTCGACCGAAACTGTCGCGTGGTCGGAAATCACCGACGAGGAAGACGAGAGCGAGATTGCGTTTACGGCGCAAAAAACATTAGAACCCGGAGAGGAAGCGTTGATGTCGTACGGCGAACGTTCCAACGACCACTTTTTGCTCTACTACGGCTTCGTGCCGCGAAAAAACCCGCACGACGACGTCATCATATTTGAAAACTTTGACTCGGCAATGATGTGGCACGCCATGTGCTTCGACGAGTTCTGGAGACGCGAAGACATCGCCATCAGAGAACAAAACGCCGTTCGCGCGTACAAAGAAACCAGCAAAATGCTCCGAGAAACCTCCGACGGCGCTTTGATAGACGCCGAACCTCGATTGAAAGTCTTATCAGACGGGAGAGTCGACGCGAGAGTCTTAGCCGCGTTCGCCGCTTTATACGCCGGCGACAGCGAACTCGCAAACAACCAAGAAACCGACCGCGAATCCTTAAACGCCGCGCGCAAAGACGTCGCCTTGCGATGCGAACAGTTGATCCAAACCGTCCAAAAGCAAAGCGGCAAAGGCGAAGCCGAGGAGATGTTCTCGGAGGATAGCAGTAATAAAAGCCGTAATAAGAATAACAACAACAACAACAACAATAGTAATAATACGAATACGAATAACAGAATTGATATAGAAAACGTCGTGGATGCGTTCAGACGGCACAAGATGTTCATTTTGCGGGACTGCGTCCGGAAGTTGAGCGTCGCGTTGTGATTTCGAGAGAAGTCTTTGACACAAGAAAACAGTTGAAATCCATCACAGAAAAAACACTTTATATTCGTCGTAAAGAAAACACACGCATCAACGCGCGACAAAGCACTTTGTTTACTCTCCTCCTCTCTCTGGCCGTTTCCTCTTTACTCTCTTTTTCTGCGCTTTTGCGTGTACTAAAGGTGTTATTGACGTGAAAACGATGACGGGAAAAGAACATCCTCCACAGTTGTCGTCCGTGCCTTCTTTGGAATTCCACGAAGAAATCGTGTCCGAATTACTCTCGAAAGACGGCATCGCGGTCCTCGCGGAAGGGTTAGGTGTAGCCACGGTTTTGGCGATGACGATAAAAAAGTCGCACGAAGAAGCGACGAGGAAAGAGACGAGGAGGAAAGAGAAGATGCGAGTGTTTGAGGAGGAAAAGAAGGAGACGATTGGAGAGGCGTTTGTGCTTCCTGCTGCTGCTGCTAAAACTGCGACGACGACGCAGACGACGATGCAGACGACGACATCGAAGAAAGAAGAAGAAGACAATACTAATAACAATATGGTGAAACCGAAAGTGGTTGTCATAGTTGGCGCGTCGGAAACGTTACGAACGGCGACGATTCGAGAATACGAACGGTTGTATCCGGAAGTCGCGCACGCGCCTTTAGACGTCACCGCGGACGTCTCGATGGCGATTCGGGCGAGGAATTACGCCATAGGAACGCCGTGTTTTGTCACGAGTAGGATATTTGCGGTAGATTTGTTGGCGAATAGGTTACCGGCGGAGAATGTGGCCGGGATGATTGTCGCGAACGCGCACTCGGTGGAAGATATTTCTGGCGAAGGTTTTTGCGCCAGATTGTTTCGCGAAAAGAACAGAAGAGGTTTTATGCGAGGTTTGACCGATCGCCCGTACGACGCGTCGAAAGCGTTTGAAGGTGTGGAGAGGTCCATGAAGTCGTTGTTTGTGAGGAACGTGACGTTTTGGCCTCGGTTTCGGATGAACGTGAAGAGCTGTTTAGACCCGCACGAACCGAACGTCGTCGAGTTGCGACAAGAGATGACGGAGGATATGAAAAAGATTCAAGAAGCTATCGTGCAGGTGATGGATCAGTGCATGAAAGAGTTGCGGAAGAGCGATTTTGTGGACGTGGCGGAGTTGACGGTACAATCTGGTCTGTTCAAATCGTTCGACGCGACGATTTCGAGACAGTTGGAGCCGATGTGGAACATCGTTCCGAGGAAGACGAAACAGTTGGTGAGGGATTTACGAACGTTGCGACGGTTAGCCGATTTAGTGTTAAAAATAGACGCGGTATCGTTTCTAAAACATTGCGAAATGTTGAAAGTCACCGAAAGGTATGACTCGTATTGGATGTTTTCGGATGCGGCTGGGGAGATTTTCAAACGAGCGAAAGACCGCGTCTATCGATTAAAGAGGAAACCAATTGAAATTTCCAAGCAGAAGAAAGAAGAGCTGAGAGCGTTGAACATTAAAGAAGAGAAGAAGTACGAGACGAGTGTTGTCCCAACGTTTGAACCGATGCCGAAGTGGATGTTACTGGAGGAAGTCATTCAGGAGATTCGCGAAGATGCCTCGGATAGAAAGTTGCCGAAGGACGATCAGAGGATCGTCGTCGCGGCGAAAGACGAGGCAGCGGTGAGAGTGTTGGAGATGTTGTTAGTGCACGGATCGGAAAAGGTTTCGAACGCAAAGTGGGAAGACTTTTTGAAGTCGAGAGTAGGAAGAGCGTCCACGGCGGCGAAAGTGCAGGAACAACAGCTTCAGCAACAACACGCTGGAGGACGAGGTCGCGGCGGCGGCAGAGGCGGGAATTTTTACTCCGCGTCGTACGGTCGAGGCAGAGGCGGAGTAAGAGGCGGACGAGGTTCTGGACCTGGAATCGGTCGAGGCGGGCGCGTCATGGGGTATAACAACGCCCAAGGGCTAGCCGGTGGATTCTCCATGCCTGCGGACGAGCGAGACGCGCTGGCGAAAGAAGCCTTGAGGCGCGCCGAGGAGAAGAAACAGAAGAGAAAGGTAGAGCGCCTAGCCGCACGTCCGGATATCGACCCTTCTTCGTTAAACTCTACGGAAGAACAGAACGACGATGAAAGCGATGCAAAAGTAAAGAAGACAAAGAAGAAGGGAAACGATGAAGACAACGAAGAAGACGAAGAAGACGAAGTCGCGCTCGCCTCTCAGAAGAATCGTAAAGAGGGCATTTACTTCGTTCCCATCGACGCGCGCGACCCATCGCAGTTAGCCATCTACGCACCAAGCTACGTCATCGTGTACGACCCAGACGCTGCCTTTATTCGCGAACTCGAGGTCTTTGCCGCGTCTCGACCGCAGAGGAAACTGACCGTCTACTTCTTAATGCACGATAACTCGACGGAAGAGGAGAAATATCTCGCCGCGATTAAACGCGAAACGGCGGCGTTCGAGCGCTTGTTCATGATGAAACAACACATGGCCGTGCCAGAAGAACAAGAAGGCCGCTTGTACGAACTCGACGAAGAGGAAGAAAAGGAAGAAAAGGAAGAGCGGCAAACGAGCACGAACCCAATGCAGTTGGCGCTTTATAAAGAGCGACAGATGAAACTCAAAAAACCGTTGTTTGCAAACGACGCTTTAGATTTGAAAAAGAAGATGGAAGACGATGCCGTGTCGACGCGCAAAGCAGGCGGAAGAGTCATGAAACGACTGACTTTACTCCACGTCGTCGTCGATATTCGAGAGTTCATGTCCACGTTGCCGGCGGTTTTACACCAGTGCGGATACACTCTTCTACCGTGCACGCTCGAGGTTGGCGATTACGTGTTATCTCCGGACATATGCGTTGAAAGAAAAGCTATTCCAGATTTAGTCCAATCGCTGAAATCCGGTCGTTTATACACGCAAGCCGAAGCGATGTGTAAACACTACAAGACGGCAATTTTGTTGATTGAATTCGACAAAGATCGTTCGTTCGCGTTGCAACCAAAAGGCGAAATTCCCGCACAAATCAATCCGGATTCTTTGCAGACTAAGTTGACGTTGCTCATACTTAAGTTTCCAAAGTTGCGCATCATTTGGTCGCCAAACCAACGATTCACGGCGCGAGTATTTGCGGGATTGAAAAAAGTCGAAGACGAACCAACCATCGAGAAAGCGACGCGAGTGGGCGTGCCGGACGATTTTGCAAAAACCGCGGACGGCGAGGACGACGATGAAAACGTCGACGAACGCGGTTTTAACAAAAATGGCATCAATCAAGCCGCGGTCAACTTTTTGCGTAAACTTCCAGGAGTTACGTCCGGTAACTATCGCAACGTCATGCGCCACTGTCGCAACATCCAAGAAATTGGCGATAAAACGATGGAAGAGTTACAAACCATTTTAGGCGATAAACGACGCGGGAAACTTCTCTACGATTTCCTTCGCTACGACTTAACGCAATTCCACGACTCGCCAGATTTACCGAAATCGAGAGAAGTGACGCACGAGATGCGACAGAAAATCGTTGAGATCGGCGAAAGGGAGAGGAGAGAACGGTTGGAGGCGTGGAAGAAAGAACGCGAAGCGGCAGAGGTGAAAGCGAACGTCTCCAAGGCTGAATTAGAAACGTTAGATTAGGCACTAGCAGCATTAGCACACAGAAGAAAAGAATACTGAAATAGTATTGTTGGATGAAATACGAGTTCATTCCTATGTGGGTACTTTTACGCTACGAATTACAAACATAACTACTATTGCCTGCCGGTATTTATTTCTACTTGTTTTTTTAACCGATGCGTCGTCTCGGTTTGATCGTTCTTTGGTTCTTAAACACCTCCTCGTCGTCGTTTAACGGTCGCACTTCCCCGTCCACCGGTGCGACGTACGGATCTTTCGCGTTTTTCCCTAACGGCGTCACTAACAAAGCAAACCCACCCTTCGGTCTCTTCGCGGCGTGTTTTCGTCGACTCTCTCTCTTCAAACTCGCCCCGGTTACGCCCGTGTTAAAATCCAACCTCTCCTTGAACGTTTTCACCAACTCCCTCTCCTCTCTCATGGCTAACTTCTCCGGGTCGACTTTTAGCCCCGGCGTCCTCTCGTTCGCTTCTTCTCCCGTCAACACCTCGAAACTTGGATACGTCGGCACGTCCACGTAGTGCCGCTCCCCGGCGCCTCTCTCCGACGTCCCGAACACCGCCTCGAACCGCGCCTCCAAATCGTAATCCAACTCCTTCCCGTTTTTAATCCACTCCGCCTCGCGACGCTTTAGCGCTAAAATCGCCATAATCCGTTGTTCTCTCACCATGTACTCCTTCGCTAAATTTTCCGAAGAATATTTCACCGGGTCTTTTTTGTGGTCTAAATACATCTTCGTTTTCACGCGGTCGCTTAAGATTGAGTTCTTTTGCGAAAGGAAATTATGGATGGTTTCCTTCCTCGGGGTTGCGTCGTATAACCACCCCCAGGGTTCGCCTTTTCGGTATTCCCAGGATTTTGAAACCAAGTTCTTTCGCGAAGCGTGTCGCATTTCCACTTTGGAGGTGTCGTTCTCTCCTTTGTCTTCCGATCCTTCTCCGCCTTTTCCTCCTTCTTCTTCTTTGTTGTCGTCATCGTCCGAAGAAGAAGAAGACAAAGAAGAGAAAGAAGAAGAACACGCGCAGAATACTAATCCTGAGTTGTTTCCGTTCCTCGAGGAATGACGTAACTCTCGGGCGACTTTTCGCAACAACATGACGACGACAAAAGTGTTTATTTATTATGGAGAGGTTTTTTCTGCTTGACAAAAGGTCAAATTTTTAGACATCGAGCACGAGTGGACGATACGTTTGAGTATGCGTTGTTGTTCGGTATCTGCGATGAATGCTCGACGTGTATGTGTTTATAGTTAGAAGTACAAATGATTGGCTAATGTTGAGTACGCATGTGGTACTTTAAACCAGTAGCGTGACGATACCTCTTCTCGCACGCGTGGCATTCAAACGGTTTCTCTTTCGTGTGCGTACGCTTGTGCCTTTTCAAATGTTGAGATTGACGAAAACGCTTCTCGCACACATCGCATTCATACGGTTTCTCGTTCGTGTGCGTACGCTTGTGCTTTTTCAAAGTATCAGATCGACGAAAACGCTTCTCGCAAACATCACACTCGTACGGTTTCTCGTTCGTGTGAATACGCATGTGGCTTTTCAGACCACTAGATCGACTAAAACGCTTCTCACACACATCACATTCGTACGGCTTCTCGTTCGTGTGAATACGCATGTGGATTTTCAAACTACCAGATTGAGTAAAACGCTTCTCGCACACATCGCATTCATACGGTTTCTCGTTCGTGTGAATACGC
>Ga0115566_10005294_pt1 | contig 10133 bp, 10 predicted proteins | sample COGITO_mtgs_1204_3_FD_87173 | JGI IMG/M metagenome (GOLD analysis project Ga0115566, IMG submission 87173) | Pelagic marine microbial communities from North Sea - COGITO_mtgs_120405 | ecosystem: Environmental > Aquatic > Marine > Epipelagic | place: Germany:Helgoland, sampling site Kabeltonne...
GCGAAAATATTTATTAATCTCACATAGAATGCAAGGTTTTCATCACATTTATAACATATAACTTAAAATAGTTACATGAGGCCTAAAAAAACGCTTGCTTACCGTGTACTTTTATTGATGATTCTCCACGTATATGAAAATTTGAAGAATATTTTAGATTTATCACGCACTAATTTAAGAGTTATAAAATATTAATAGACTAGTCAACGTTATAAAATCGGTAAAATTTGATTTAATGGTTAGTTAGTAAAGGGAAGATTAGGAAACTAGTCTTCCCCTTTTTTTAAATAAAAAATTTCGCTGTATAAACTACAAACTGGCTCTTAAGCGAAGTAGCTTGGACAGCAAATCCTCCATTTTGTGCAAGGTGAGCATGTTTGCTCCATCACTCAAGGCCTTACTAGGATCGGGATGCGTTTCAATAAACAATCCGTCAACCCCTACTGCAATAGCCGCTTTGGCCATAGGTTCAATTAAACCAGGCAAACCGCCAGTTACTCCACTCCCATTATTAGGTTGTTGCAGTGAATGAGTGCAGTCCATAATCACTTTGTATCCTATCTCCTTCATCCAAATTAGATTACGATAGTCTACAATCATATCACCATACCCAAACATATTGCCACGCTCAGTAAGTAGAACTTGGTTATTCCCCATCTCTTCTACCTTAGATGCGGCAAACTTCATTGCTTCGGCGGCGGCAAATTGTCCTTTTTTAATATTAACTACCTTGCCTGTTTTAGCTGCTGCATGCAATAACTCTGTTTGTCTAAATAAAAATGCAGGAATTTGCAAAACATCAACATATTCTGCAGCCATTTCTGCTTCGTGACTTTCGTGAATATCTGTCACTATTGGCACATCAAACTCAGTCCTCACCTTCCCAAGTAATTTCAGTGCTTTCTCATCTCCTATTCCCGTAAATGAGGAAGACTGAGTTCTGTTGGCCTTACGATAAGAGGATTTGAATACAAATGGTATACCCAACTTGTCTGTTAGTTTCTTTAAAAACTCAGCAGTTTGAAGTGTTATAGTTTCATTTTCAATAGCACATGGACCGGCTAAAAGAAACAGTTTATCTGACGTTAAGACGTCTTGTAAGGTTTGATCAATTATATGCACAACAGATTATGTAAAGTGAACGACAAAAGTAGACATATATGCAGAACCTTATATATAGGACTTTAAAGTTAGGTCAGATTACCGTTAATCCTCAACGAGCGTGCTAGCGTCACTCTTTTCGTAAAAAGGTAAGGAGTGCCGACCATGTTTCCTCTGTACTCGTCGCGTTGATATTTAGTGTCTTAGATCCATGGTCGCTAATACCTGTTGGCTTATGAGCTGTGACGTGATGCGGTATCATTACATCTATTATGGGTCTTACTACATTATCATACTCTGTAATACCTCCCGTAATAAAAGAAGGTTTGTTAAGTGCTGCGGCTTCCTCTCTTAAAAATTCAGGCGTTTGAAAATATTCACCTGGACTAAATGCGATTACTTTTTTAACACGATCATCACGACCAACTATAAGTGCTAAACCCGCGGAATAAGAACTTCCCCAAATATAAATCTCCTTGTCTGTATTGGCTGCTACGTAATTTATAGCTGCTCGCATATCTGGTTTGGCGTCTAAAAACTCAGTAGTTAGATTCTGCTCATTTGCACGCTTTGCAGTTTCATTAAATACCTCATTTACTAAACCACCGCTTCGCAGGTCAACTGCTAAACAAGCAAAACCTTCTTTTACTAATCTGGGTGCAATCGCCGTATACTCTCCTCTACTATAATCTGCTTGATGAAAAAGAATAATTATTTTATTCGCCTCTTCATTAGGATAATAATCCGCTGTTAATTCTAGTCCGCCATCTGGTTTTATGGAGATAACACCTGAGGCACCGAGCTCTACCTCACTAGACACTCTAGCAAGTTCACCTTTATCGCTGCTGTTGGTGCAGCCTACTGCTGCAAAACATATAATCAAAACAAAATAAAAAAGACGCTTCATTAGCTGTCAAAAGTCTTTTATTTTTCTAACATTGCAATGCCTAAATAAAAATTTATGTCAAACAATCTTTTAAAAGGAAAAAAAGGAATAATCTCAGGAGCTTTAGACAGCAATTCTATCGCATGGAAAATAGCAGAAAAATGTGTAGAACAGGGTGCTGAAATCGTATTAACTAATGCCCCAATCGCCATGCGCATGGGTGCCATAAATGAACTTTCAGAACGCTTAAATGCACCCATAATCCCATGTGATGTTACTGACAATAATCAAGTTATAGAATTAGTAGAAAAATCAATGGATCACTTTGGGGGTAAGTTTGACTTTTTATTACACTCAATTGGTATGAGTTTAAATGTCCGGAAAGGCAAGCCATACACCGATCTAAATTATGATTGGACCCATAAAACATATGATATTTCTGCCTTGTCTTTTCATAAAATGATACAAGCATGCTATCAGAAAGAAGCTATCAATGATTGGGGATCTATAGTTGGACTTACTTATATTGCTTCTCAACGTGTTTTTCCAGATTACAGTGAAATGGCAGAAAGCAAAGCAATCTTAGAAAGCATTGCCCGAAGTTTTGGTTATCATTACGGTAAGCAAGCTAAGGTTAGGGTTAACACTATTTCGCAGTCACCTACTGTAACTACGGCAGGAAGTGGAGTTAAAGGATTTGATGACTTCTTGAGTTATGCAGCTAAAATGTCTCCACTAGGTAATGCGGATGCTGATTCATGTGCAGACTACTGTATTTCGCTGTTTAGTGATTACACGCGTATGGTTACCATGCAAAACCTATTTCACGACGGAGGCTTTAGCTTTACCGGCGCTAGCAATGACTTACTACGCTAAGGAAATAGTAGAATAATTGTAACATATACAGTATATGAAAATTGCTATACTCTCCCGCAATCCCAGGTTATATTCTACTCGGAGGTTAGTTGAAGCAGGTGAAAAAAGAGGGCACGAAATGGTGGTATTAGACCACCTACGTTGTGATATCGTTATTGAGAAACGTAAACCTCAGTTGTATTATAAAGGAGAACAAATCACTGATTTTGATGCCATCATACCAAGAATTGGAGCTTCTGTTACGTTTTACGGTACCGCTGTTGTAAGACAGTTTGAAATGATGAAAGTATTTACGACGACAGAATCTCAAGCCTTGGTAAGATCTAGAGATAAGCTTCGCTCCTTACAAATATTATCACGTGCAGGCATAAACTTGCCTAAAACTGCATTTACTGATTATTCCAAAGATCCAGATAGTTTAATTAAGAAAGTTGGCGGGCCACCATGTGTCATCAAATTATTGGAAGGCACACAAGGTGTAGGTGTACTTTTGGCAGAGACTAAAAGTGCAGCTCACTCGGTATTAGAAGCTTTTCAAGGTTTAAATGCACGCGTTATGGTGCAAGAATTTATCAAAGAAGCAAACGGAGCTGATGTTAGAGCATTTGTAGTAGATGGTGTAATTGTTGGGGCAATGAAACGTCAAGGCAAAGAAGGCGAGTTCAGAAGCAATTTACATAGAGGAGGAAGTGCCACTATAATAGAACTTTCTGAAGAAGAAGAAAACACAGCACTAAAAGCTGCCAAAGCATTAGGACTGGGTATTGCAGGAGTGGATATGCTGCAGTCTAATGATGGCCCTAAAGTTATGGAGGTAAACTCATCTCCAGGATTAGAAGGAATAGAAGGTGCCACGGGCAAGGATATTGCTAAGGCTATTATAAGATACATTGAACGCAGTATTGACTAGTATTTGATTATACTTAATAAAGAAATAGGTTTTGGCAAAACCATCTTGCACCTCGACATTGCTACGTTACATACGGGAACACCTATAGATTTACCCGTTATTATACAAAGAGCTAAAAAACTAGGTCCAACCGTATTGTTAACCGCAGGTATTCATGGCAATGAAATAAATGGTGTAGAAATCGTACGTCAAATTATTCGAAAAAAATACAACGTGCCAGCGATTGGCACTATAATTTGTATTCCCGTGGTAAACGTTTTTGGTTTTATAAATCAAGAACGCGCATTTCCAGATGGACGAGATTTAAACAGAATGTTTCCAGGTTCTAAACAAGGATCTCTAGCGAGTCGATTTGCCTACAACATTATGAAAGATATAGTGCCGCATGTTGACTATATTTTAGACTTTCACACCGGTGGAGATGAACGATTTAATTACTCCCAAATACGAATAGATGCTAGTGATGAAGAGAGCTTAGAATTAGCCAAAGTATTTGGTACAAAATTTATTTTAAACTCCCAAAACAGAAGTAAATCTTTCAGACAATCCGCAACGGATCTAGGTAAGAAAGTATTATTATTTGAAGGGGGTAAATCGCTAGATCTGGACCGTATTGTAACTCAAAAAGCAATTCAAGGAACGGCTAAAATACTACGCCATTTGCATATGGCCAATAAAAATATGGAGGACGAGATTACTTCATCAGAAGTCGAAGAACAGTATTTACTTCAAAACACCACTTGGGTAAGATCACCGTTATCTGGTATGTATCGTAATTTTGTCAAGTTAGGATCATTTGTCCAAAAAGGAGACAATATTGGTAGTATATCCGATCCGTATGGAGGCACTGAAAAGAAAGTAAAGTCGCCGTGCGATGGATTTGTGATATGCAGTAATCACGCTCCTATTGTTAATCAAGGTGATGCACTCATGCACATTAGTACCAGCGTAGAAAAACTATAGATTCACTCCCATTTCTGCAAGGACTTCGTCTGCCTCACCAAAATACTTCATCACATACAAGACATAGCGAATATCTACGCCGATAGACCGGCTATAACTTTCGTTCCACGCGTAATCATTTATTGTAGCGGTATAAGCCCTATCAAAATTTACACCCACTAGTCTCCCTTTACTATCCATAACGGGGCTTCCACTATTGCCACCGGTAGTATCCATATTGTAAAGCATCCCAACAACAACCTCTTTCTCCGTAGGATGTCGTAATACGTCTGCAGGTTCTATCTGTTTAAGCTTTTTAATAAATTCTTCTTGTAAAAAATAATCTGGATTATCGGTACCTTCTGCTTTTTCTAAAATCCCTTTAATAGTGGTAAATGGCTTGAATGCGATGGCATCTTCAGGCTCGTATCCTTTTATATATCCATAAGTGAATCGCAAGGTGCCATTAGCATCGGGCATAAAACTACCCCCATTTGCCGCCATTTCTACATCATTAAATTTAGGAATAAGCGCGTCAATTTCTGCATTAAGTACATTCATTTCTATTTGCATCTCACTAAAAACACCATTAATTTTATGCCCCATAGCTATAAAAGCATCCTTGGTTTTTAAGAATTTTTCTAAATCTTTTGTCATTAATGCAGCATTTGATTCTACATTTTTCAACTTTGATTTATACCAAATATGTTTAGCAGCAGCATACAAAGACTCTTTGTCTTTAGAGCCATTCCCACTTTTAAAGATTTCTTTTATTTGAGGCAAACTACTTTGTCCTAACTGAAAATATAACTCACAAAACAACTTTAGCTCCATTGATTCTATTGAGCTTATACCCTTGTATCCCGCAAGATCCTTCTCAATTTGGGCCTTCGATTCTGTTAAGTAAGAAGCCTTCTCTTCTTTACTCATTTTTGCAATCTTACTGGCATAAAGAGCTGTATATGCAGCTCCTCCAAAAACGCCATTTCCATACAGTTGATTAAGGTAGATAAAATCTCTACTTAGCTCAAATTTTCGCATGTATAGCTCATTATTTTTTTTAAAAATAGGAAGGTATGAGCTCATTTCTTTAGTAGAAGCTACATATTGCGCTAGTTTTATTTGATCTTGATATGTTTGCGCTAATACATCGGTACGACGCAATCCTTGCATCTTTCCTTTAAAATTTTTGGCCGTATTATTTAAGCTAGCTAATCTACCGCTATACTTTAACTGTAAATCTACATTATCGCCTGCGAACTCTTCAATAGCCGCAATTCTAAAGTCAAACCAATCTGCAATAATGGGTAATACAAATGTATTTTGATACTCTAAAAATTCTGCTGTTTGATTTCTGTAAGTAGTTCCTGGATAGCCTAAAATAAAGGTAAAATCACCTTCTTTGGTCCCATTCGGGTTTACTTCAAGATGGGCTTCTGGCTGATAGGGCATGTTGTTTTCATAGGCCCGTACAATAGAAAAATCACCATTGTGTCTTGGCCATTCCCAATTATCTGATTCTCCCCCAAATTTTCCGATATTTTTAGGCGGCACATACACTAGCCTCACGTCATTTAAGGTCTTATATCTAAACAGGGTATATGATTTACCTACAAGCATCTCCGATACTTCTACCGTAAGATTGGGATATTTTGCTTGTTCTTTTTCTACAATGGCTTTGATATTATCCGAAATTACATCTCTTTTTTTTAAGGCATCTGTAGTTTCACTAATATCAGCTAAAACTATCTCTGAAACGTCAACATAGGATTGGGTGATACGAACCGGCAACGTGGTTTTAATCTCTTGATCTTTTTTAGCTGCATAAAATCCATTTTCAAGATAATTGTTTTCTGAGCTACTGGCCCCGGCTATACTGCTAAATACACAATGATGATTTGTTATAATAAGACCTGATTCCGAGATGAATGAACCCGTACAACCGCCTAAACGAACTAGTGCATTTACCAATGCAGTCTTTTCTTCATTGTATATTTCATCTACGTCAATTTCTAAACCTGCTTTTTTAAGATCTAAGCTAGACAAATGACTCATTAAAAACATTCCTTCTTCGTCTCTATCAGACTTGAAGGCAAAAATGAGTACGAGTACTAAAAATGTAAGTGTTATGTTTTTCATCGTATATCGAAATTCTATTTCTTGATCATGTATTAGTGAAATTGAGATGCTTCTATAAATCGTGTTAGGATTTCATTTCCAGAAGTTTTAATGTCTTTTACTTTTCCGCTCCATTCATTATTCCCTTCGTAAATAAAAATAACATCATCACCTATATCAAACACCGTTTTCATATCGTGTGTGTTTATAATGGTAGTAATTTTAAACTCTTCCGTAATACTTTTTAAAAGTTCATCTATAAGTCTACTCGTTACCGGATCCAAACCTGAATTAGGCTCATCACAAAAAAGATATTTAATATCTAAGGCAATAGCTCTAGCAATACCTACTCTTTTTTTCATGCCTCCACTTATTTCAGACGGAAATTTTTGATTGATGCCAGGCATGTCTACTTGCTCTAAACAAAAATCAACTCTATCTTTTCGTTCTGCTGGAGTCATATTGGTAAACATTTTTAAGGTGAACTCTACATTTTGTTCCACCGTAAGTGAATCGAAAAGTGCAGTACCTTGAAAAAGCATTCCTATTTCCTTTCGTACCTCACGCAACTGCCGATATTCTAAGTGTGTAAAATCTCGGTTATCATAAATAACACTTCCAGAAGTAGGAGTTTCTAAGCCCACCATACACTTCATCATTATGCTTTTACCATGGCCACTGCTTCCAATCACTAAATTAACTTTACCCGTTTCAAACTTGGCATTTATTCCTTTGAGAATTTCAACATCTCCAAAAGATTTATGAATGTCTTTTAGCTCTATCATAATAATAACTGTGCTAACAAATAATCAGAAAACAAAATAGCTACAGCACTATACACAACAGCTTTAGTACTACTTGCCCCTACTTCTAAGGCTCCACCTCTAGTGGTGTACCCGTGAAAACTAGACACTGTTGTGATAATAAATGCGTAGGTAAATGCCTTTATTAAAGCAAAAAATAAATTGTAAGGTAAAAATGAAGCCCGAGCCCCCTGTAAATATTCTTCACTTGTCAAAATACCAGAAGCTTCACCGGCTAAAATACCACCCGCATTACTTAAAAATATAGAAATGATTACTAAACAAGGGATCATAATAAGACCTGCAATAATTTTAGGTAATGCCAAATAACCACTTGAATTTATTCCCATTACCTCAAGAGCGTCTATTTGCTCACTTACGCGCATTGTGCCTATTTCCGAGGCAATGTGAGACCCCACTTTTCCAGCTAAGACTAGGCAAGTAATGGTCGGCGCTAATTCTAACATGGACGAATCACTCACAATAGAACCGATTACCGGTTTAGAAATTAAAGGAGAAATTAACTGGTAGGCGATTTGTAGCGTAGTAACGGCTCCTTGAAACACTGCTATAATAACAACTATGGCAAGAGAGCCAATACCAATATTGTTCATCTCAGTTATGGTACGATCTATATACACACCAAGCTTTTCTGGTTTCGAAAACATTCCCATTATAAAGAGAACGTACTTACCAAATTGATTGAAAAAATTCATTTCAGCGGTAAAGATAAGCCCAACTATTTTTTTCACTAAATAAAAAGTCCACAGTATGTTAAAATGTCCTAAAAAGTCTCGAGTGTGTTATCTGATGTTATCTTTGTGACAATAAAATCATGAAAATAGCGGTCATAACAGGAGGCACAAAAGGAATTGGGAGAGCGATAAGTACTTTATTTCTGGAAAAAGGATTTAAGGTATACATCTCAGCGAGGAGTTTAGACATCGATTTTCATCATCCCAACCTAGTTATGTTTAAAGCCGATTTAGCGATCAAAGAAAACATTACTGCTTTTGCTCAATTTATTACTCAAAGCGAAGGTCACATAGATGTTTTAGTAAATAATGTAGGTGTTTTTCTCCCTGGAAAACTAACCGAAGAACCCGAAGGCAATTTTGAAGTCATGTTAAATACCAACTTAGCTTCCACCTATCACTTAACAAGAGCTTTGTTTCCTTTCATAAAAAACGCCGAACAACCCTATATTTTTAATATATGTTCTACAGCTAGCATCACTCCTTATTTAAACGGAGGTTCTTATTGTATTTCTAAATATGCTCAGTATGGATTAACCAAAGTTTTGCGTGAAGAGTTAAAAGAATACAACATTAGAGTTAGTGCTGTGATGCCTGGAGCTACATTAACAGACTCGTGGTCAGGCACAGATTTGCCCGAACAACGATTTATTGATCCTAATTCCGTTGCTCAAATGATATATACCGCTTATCAATTACCCGGCAACGTTGTACTAGAGGAAATCCTAATAAGACCAATGGACGGCGATATATCATAACTATGTGACCTTAATCTGTCACATTTTATAATTTTAACTTCCTAAATTTGAAATATAAATTACTTTTGAAAAAAAATTAACACAATAACAAATGAAAAGAACATTACAACGTTTAGCATTTACTTTTTTACTAGCAGCAGTAGTGGCTCCTACTTTTGCACAACAACAGGTTAAAGTAAAAGGAGAAAGAGCGCACGAGATACCAATGTCTCAAGATCCTACCTCAAATACCAAAGCAAAAGCTTTTTATGCAAATTGGAAATTCCCTGCAGATGTTGTAGGTCAATTAACTACCTTAGATAGATATGTAGGATTTTTATATCCAGATTCAGTTGTAAAAATCGTTCCCACTACAGGTAATCCTTATTTCCAGTTCAGTCATGCAGTAGGTGCAGCTTTCACTCCAAACGATCCAAACTTAGAGTTATCTGACGATAACACTATCTTATCTAGATACAATGCCTATACAGTTGACTCTGTTTACTTTCCTTACATATATGTAAGATATATAGATTCAATCGACCTAGGTGCTGGTAAAGTGAAAGTAGTGGATACTCTAGTAGTTCAGTTCTTTAAATTTCCTAACCTAGTTAAGGGTTCTTTTAACGCCGCTGATCCTGAGATTTTTATGAAAAACTCAAATTTCACAAAAGGTTTAATGGGTGCAAATAATGCTGCTTATACCATGAATATTCCGTTGACAGATGCCGATTCGACTTCTGCTCCTTCTGATCAAGGATGGGGTTCAAAAGGTAGAATAGTTCCTCTTCCAGCTAATTTCAATATGCCTGCAGATCCATCTCTTACTGGTCAAAACGTTTTTGGTTTTATGATTTCATTTAAAACAATGCTTCCTTATAGCCTTGGAGATACAATGGAAGCTAGAAATGGTGCAAACGTTACCAAAAAATTGAATTACTTCGGACACTCACTGTACAGTAATGGTTCAACTACGCAAATAGCACAAAAAGAGTATGTCAACAA
>Ga0115566_10005297_pt1 | contig 10131 bp, 8 predicted proteins | sample COGITO_mtgs_1204_3_FD_87173 | JGI IMG/M metagenome (GOLD analysis project Ga0115566, IMG submission 87173) | Pelagic marine microbial communities from North Sea - COGITO_mtgs_120405 | ecosystem: Environmental > Aquatic > Marine > Epipelagic | place: Germany:Helgoland, sampling site Kabeltonne...
GCGATCTGGCTGTCGCGCTGTTCGAAGCCTTTGACGGCGGCGACGGAGGATTGATGCGCGCCCTCGCGGCCCTCCACGCGTGAGCGGGAGCGGGAGAGCTGCGCAGCCTTCGGGGCGCCGTCGCCCAGGACGCTATCGTCGTCCTCCGTGGCTTCGCCGACGGACTCGAACGAGGGGCCTGACCAGGGGAAGGAACGCGATTGTCAGGGGATACGCACGGGGACAGACACGGGCATCGTGGGGCATCATCGGTGGGGCCCGCATGGCTCTCGGTTTTGGAGGGAAAATCGCGGTTGATAACAGAACGGAGATCCAAACGTGGGGGTGAGGTTGACGTCGCGTACCTCGCCGGTGGTTCTTCACGGCCATCTCGCGTCCCGGCGGGGGCGAATGGTCGCGCCCGTACGACGGGGACTTCCCGCCGTTGATGGATCGCCTCGGCTTGGTCGCCGAGGACATGGCTCGCGTGTCGGTCGTGTGATGGAGGTTACGGTTCGACAAATTCGCTCGGGTGACTCGCTTCGCTTCGATCGATCTGACGGGAGCCCGAGGACCGCCATTTAAGGCCGTCGACGTGGGCTCCCGGGGACACTTCGAGCGACAGGGGACGCATGAGGAGTCGTGCGTTGCTCGCCGCGGCGCGATCGCTCGCCGCGACGACGAGGAGACACGCGGTAGAGGGCGTGAGGTGCGCATCTTCCCCCGGGCTCGACGCACCGCGCGGCGCCCTTCATCGCGCTTCGGCACCCACGTCTGTTCACCCGACTGACCCCCAACCCGACCCCCTTTCCACCTTCCAGGACCGAGTCGTGGCGACCGTGGGTGACGGCGTCTCGCCCTGCCGTGTATCATCGTTCAGATTCGTGGAACCGAGGTGGGATCGCCACGAGCGCCGGCGCGCGCGAGGCCGCGCAGGCGGCGGCCGAGGCGGCGACCGGCGAGAATCGCCCGAGCGGCGGATCCCCATCATCCCCTTCAACGACCGAAGGCATCACCCTCACCGACGCGTGCGTCGCCAGGTTGCGCCAACTCGCCGCCGAGGACGCGTCCACATCCGTGCTGCGCGTCGCCGTGGACGGCGGCGGGTGCAGCGGGTACCAGTACACCTTCTCCCTGGACAGTACGCCCGCGCCCAGGGACAAGGTGTTTGAGAACTCCGGCGTCAAGGTGGTGGTGGACGAGATTTCGTTCGAGTTTGTCAAGGGAAGCACGGTGGACTACGTGGAGGAGATGATCCGGTCGTCGTTCGCCATCGCGGATAACCCCAACGCGGAGAGCGGCTGCGGCTGCGGGTCCTCCTTCGTGGCCAAGTAGTGAGACGTAAGCGAGGGCGATGAGTGATTCTTTTTGCGCTAATTAGTTTTGGCTACCCGTCGCTAGTCGGTTCTATTCATCTTCATAGTTCTATTCATCCTCCCGTTCGCGCTTGACACCCCCCGCGCGTCGTGCCGCCGCGTTGACGATCGCCGCGAGCTTCGCCGCGGACCCGATCGGCGACGGCACACCCCACTCCGGCCTGGCTATTCCACGCTCCCACAACTCCGCATTTGCATTTCCACCGCCGCCGCGAGGGAAGAAGACGAGCTTGTACACCAGCGAATACCTCGCGCGTTCACCCGCGGCTCGGCTCGGTGGCGAGACCCTGTGCGTCACGTCCTGGTCCATCAACACCACGCGACCCGGCCGGGGCGCCACCATGGCGCCGACGCCGGAGTCCTTATCCGTGAAATGCGTCTCAGCTCCCCACTCGCCTTCTTTCCAAGTCTCGTTGGGGTATATAATCGCGCTCACGAACAAGGGCTTGCCGGGCTCGCCGTTGACGTAGTCGCCGTACGTCTTCACCCACTCGCACCCGTCCGGGAATGAGCTCGGGTCCGCGTCCACGTGCCACCTGTACTCATCGCCGAAGACAGCCGCGTTGGCCACAAAGGATTCGCACTTGTATTTTTCCGTATGTTCGTCGTCGTCCTCAACCGTCTCCTCCTCGGGTGCAACGAGTGATTCGGCGGGCATGTGGCATATGATCCAGTCGGGATAGAGAGCTTGAAGCCGCGAGTGAAACTCTTTGAAGGGGTTAGGGTTATCAGGGTCTTCGCCGCGAGTTATCACATTCACCAAGAGATCCATGTTAAACTGTCTCAGCCCCCAGGTCGGCTTCGCCACGTCGTCGTCTGCGGTTCGGCGCTCCCAGTAAGACCCATAATGTGCATCAAAAGTGCCGTAACAGAATTTAATCGACCTCAGCGCTTCATCGTCAATCAGGTTATCGAGCGCCACGACGCGCGAAACGGAAGCTCTGCATCCCCGGGGCGCTCCGGGCATCGAGCTCAGATCCAGGGCGTTCGCGGTGGCGGGAACGAACGATGCGTCGAGGGTGATGTTCATCGCCACCTTGACATCCGATGGCTTCCAACCATCCTTGAACCCGGCAGTCTCGGGACTATTTTTTAGCAAAGGCTTCGCGAGCGGCGGAAGCCGGCCCTCGTCGGCGACCATCGTGCACCGCGTTCTGATTTACTTTTTATAAAAAGTGAGTCTATAAGTACAAGTACGCGAGCTATCCGTGCACAGATACTCTCCGCGAATAAGAAAAGAATGCGTCGTTAACAACTCGCCATGACGTATCTACCCTATCACTAACGCATCAGCACGCTCTCTTGGCCACGATATCTGCCTCCAGCGCCGCCGCCTGCTCCGCGGACACCATCCGTGGGGTACCTTCCGGCGGATCTGAACACATCTCCGGCCCTATGCTGGCGTCGTCAACCATGGTGAAGCACGGCACTGCCTTGTACTTGCCCTCCTTGTACGTATGAATCTTACCCACGCCGTCGAGGAACGGTAAGGTGACCATGGCGGCGAACTCGTGCACCTTGGCGCCGAGCTGGTCCACGAGGTCGAACCCGGCCAGCGCGGTGCCGCCGGTGGCGATGAGGTCGTCCACGAGGACCACTCTGTCGCCCGCCTTGACGCTGCCGAGCCGCATGACCGTCTCGTCGGTGCTGTACTCGGTGACGTACTTCCCGCTGGTGACGAGGACGCCCGGGAGCTTGCCGGACTTGCGGATCATCACGAACGGGATCTTGAGCGCGAGCGCGATCGGGGGACCGAAGAGGAAGCCTCTCGCGTCGAAACCCGCGATGTGCGTCGGGCCGTCGGTTCCTTGCGACCGGTATCGCTCCACGAAGAAGTCGACGACGAGCTGGAACACTTCCGGATCTTCCGTGATTCCCGAGACGTCGTAGAAGGACGGGACGTCGTGCGGGGAGTACTTCGGGCCGTACCAAGGGAGGGATTTGGCGATGCGCTTCACGCCTTCGTCGGCTTGGTCCAGGCAGAAGTGCTGCGCGCCCAGCGCCTTGACGGCGGGAAGGGTGGTGGGCATCGGTACGCGGCGGAGGTAGTGGTGATGTGGGGTGTGGGTGTGTCGGCGGTGCTTGTGGCGGACCGGCGTGTGGATGGGCTGGCGTCGTTTACGCTGGAACCGGGGTGGAACGCTGTCGACATGGATTTGGGCAAGAAGATGAGATGGTCAGTCGATGGCGGTGCGATCGGTGGTGGGCTTTCCTCGGACGCGCCGAGACTTCCCGGGTAGGTGGAGGGGTGCCGTCCCGGGGGTGCCGTGGGGGTGCCGTGGGGGTGCCACGAGGCCGCCGCGGACCCCCTGGGATGCGAACCCAGCCCGGGGAAGGTTGAGTCGACGAGACGCGCGCGATCGATTCGATCGCGCGGTGCCTTCTCTTCGACGTCGCCGGCGCAGATGGGGATCAGCCGCGACGGTATCGCCCGCGGGGACGACCGGGCGCCTTTCATCGGGTGTTATCAAGGGAGTGTCGAGGGTATCGGGTGGATGCGTGGGTGGAACGGGGCTCACCTCGATCGACAACGCGTCGCGAAGAGTGGCGACTGGGAGGTGGCTTCCGCCATCGTCGTCCAACACCAAGCGGCGTCTCCCTCGTCGGGCAGCGCTCCGCCGCTCGTTGTCGCCGCTCGGGTTGGAAACGCCGTCTCGTATAGCAACGAGTGAGGAGTTTTGGTGTCTATTTATGGTTTAGAAGGGCTATTTCATGACTCCATTTCATCGGACGGCACCGTCTTTTTCCGAGGAAACTCGCTTTTTGTTGCTTTATCCACTCCACCATGAGCGCCGCGCACGCGACCGTCTCGGCGTCGTCGCCGCGGATTCGCACCACCCTTCGCGGGCGACCGAAACGCCGCGCGATATGCCGTGTCATCGTTCGAGCGGCAGCCGCGGGTAAAGCGACCGTCCCGTCGCTCGAGGAGGCGCGCGGAGATGCGATTCCGTTGTCTGAGGCCATCGGACCGGACGGACCGAAGGGCGCGGCGGTGTTCGCGCTCTTACTCCCGTCACCGCTCGGCGACCGCGTGCACTACGTCGGTGTCGCGAAGGATGCCGGCAACGCGCTCGCATCCGCGGCGTCCTCCACGGGCATCGACCCCGACGACCTGAAGGACGTCACCGTGGCGTGGGCGGACCTGCCGAAGACCGCGCGAAAACCGGCGCTCCAGGCGGCGTGGAAGGCGTGGCTCGGAGCCGTCGGATACGCGCCGGAGGGCAACACCGCCGTGGCCGCATCCACGCCAGCCGAGAAGACCCCGAGTAAGCCCAACGCGGCGATACAATCCCCGGAAGATGCGGCAAAAGAGGCGGCGGCCATCGCCGACGACGTGGTGTCGTCGGAAGCGATCGATAAATTGTGCAAAGACGGCTTCGTGATCCTCGACGACGTCCTCCCCAAGCACGTGTTAACCACGTGCCTTACGTCAGCCAACGCGCTGCATCGCTCGAAGAAGACCGTGAACGTCGGGCAAGAAGGACGCGACGACTCCATCGCGGTGCTGCGAAGCGATGACTTGCCGGCGGAGGGAACCGCGTTCGGGGGATTAAGTCCGTGCGCCCGGATGCTCCTGGCGGTACCGGTAGCCCTGCGCGCGCGGTTCGCCGAGCGCGAGGGTTCGAGCCCCGGAGGCGCCGAATCCATGGTCGGCGGCAAACTGTCCCGCGAGACGTTCGCGCGGTTAGCCACGGCGACCGCGCCGGACAGGTTGATGCTGGCCAATTACCCCGGCGACGGGGCGAGATACGTGACACACCTGGACAACGACCCGACAGACCCGGGGCATTCGGAGGGCGAGCCCGGCCTGCGCGCGTGCGACCGCGCGGTGACCGCCATACTGTACCTTAACCCCGATTGGGAAGAGGCGCACGGCGGGTGCCTGCGGGTGCAGATGGAAGGGGGAAAGGGCACGATCGACGTGGCGCCGAGCGCGGGGCGGATGGTGCTGTTCGACTGCAGACGGATCGCGCACGAGGTGCTGCCGTCGTTCGAGTCCCGGTGGGCCATGACCGCCTGGATCAACGATTAAGACGCTTGTTCACTTGTTCAGTGTTTGTATCACAGTTGTTTGTAATGCTAGGGTGATGTAACAAATTTACCGAGGAGGGCGCAGTCGCTCGAGCGCTTCGAGCGGGCGCCCATCGTCTCGGCCCGGCAGGTGAAAACAGGGTATACGCGTGTGCTAAGTTTTGTGTTTTCACGTGGGCGTCGATCCGATCCATGACGACGCCACCAATCGTTTCACTACCGCCGCGATGGATCGTCATGGGGCGGATGTGGCGCCATTGCCTGGGCCCACGGCGGCGGCATGAACTCCGGCATCGGCGGCGACCCGTACAGCATGCCGGGGTAGCCCATGGGCGTTTGCCGCACATTCATCATCGCCGCGGCCGCCGCCGCCGCGTTCCTCGCCGCCTCCTCCGATGAACCCGCGCCTGATGAACCCGCGCCCGGTCCACCCGGAGCCTGGAATCCCCCCATCGACGCGCCCATGTAGCTCAGGAACTGTTGGTTGAACTGAGCCGCCGCCATCTGCGCCTGGAACGCCTCCGCGGAATTCGCCATTGATTCTCCCGGAAATCCCGGCGTCGGCATCCCCGGCGGGACCCCCGCGTGCATCTGCTCGATGGTGGGCGCGAACGGGTTCGCGGCGGCGGCATTCATCGCCGCGGACGGGCCCAGTGTGGACGCGCCCGGGTACTGGAACGGGTGCACCCTCTGCATGATGTCCGTGGGCAGCGGCGCGGATGGCGGTATGCCCGCCAGCCGCTTGAGGTACAGCCTGTACTTCTGCAGGTGGCTCGCCACGTTCTCCCGCGTCATCCCTTCCACGTTCATGAGCTGTAAGATTGTCTTCGGGACCGCGTTCTTGATCCCGAGGTGGTTCACGGCGTTCATGAAGCGCATGTGCAGCTCGGGCGTCCACACCAGCCGAGGCTTCTTCGGCTGCTTCGACGATCCAGTTTCCCCTCCGTGAGCGCCAGTCGACGCCGGCATCGCCTCGTCGACTCCCTCGCCGGTGGTCCCCGCGTTGCTGTTGGTCTCGTGACGCTCGACATCGTTCGCGGCCTGTGGATGTAACGAAAGGGCGTGAGCGGTGAGTCGGTTGGTGGTTCGGTGGGGATATTTTTTCTTGACAGCCTGGTGCTGGCAACAGAACGGGCGCGATGGGTGATCGGCGTTTGATGGGACGCGACGCGCGAGCGTCTGACGGGGTTGGGCGAGCGCGTAATGCGGTCGACCGGCGAGGTATCGGTGAGTTCGATACGTGCCGGGTGGTATCCGGGCCGTCGGGAGCGCGAGTGATGCCGCGTGGCCCCACGCACGTCCGTCTTCCGGTACCCGCGGCGACACATCGGAAACAACTAACGCGGAGTTTGGTGAAAACAGCGGAAGCGGTGCGGATCCGGGACGGCGCCGTTGAACGCGTCGATGCGTACCTGTCGGGCGTCAACCTCCTCGTTCGCGCGGTCGGACATCACCTCCGGGTTATGAACGACCCTTGGCGTCTGTCGATGACCCTCGGAACGCCTCGGAACCGACCGAGACGCGCCGACGACGGGGACCCGATGGGAGCCTTCTCCCGCGCGAAGAAACGCCGGGGAAGAAACGCCGGACGTTTCCGATGGGCGACGGCGCCGGCGGCTTTACTCCGTGTCGGCGCGACTTCGCGGGCGGCGCTTCACGTAGACCTGCGCGTACCCCCGGTCCGTTCACTTGGTCATCCTCCTCCCTCCTCTCTCACTCCAAGGAAGCCTTTACGTGTGCAGGTATGAGCCCGTGGGGCGCGACGTCGCCAGGTAGCCCGCACCACGTTTTTGTCTGTGAGGCAACAACACCGGGGCAAAAGCACTGGGAAATCGCGCTAAAAAGACGGCGAGCCAATGAAACGCCCGAAAACCAGATACGGCCAATCAAAAGCGTGCCGCGGCAAAATATTTTTGACCACGTTTTTTTTTCCTGGTGAAACTTCCTCACAGGCAAATCTGGTGTATTTGATATCAAAATGCCCAAATAGACGGTGGTATACGGTCAAAGAGTGATACGTGTTCGTATGCGTATCAGTTAGGGGTTGACCGTTTTATTTTTGGAAAGCCGGCGCCGGGGTCCCCCGACACGCGCCGCGGGGGCCGCGCGTCACGGCCGTTTACCGCTAATTCGTCACCAAAACACGTGTTAGTTATATTCGAACCGTCCCGACTAGTCCCCCCCCGCCCCGTCGTCGTCCGAACCGTCCGAATTGATTGCAACCTCGGCCTCGCGCTCCGCCCTACGCCGAAGCCTCTCAGCCTGCGCCCGGTCCCGTTCCTCCCTCGCCTGCCGCATCGCCGTCACGTCCGCGATGAACGCGTTGGTCCGCTCGATCGCCTCGTTCGTTCGCCTCACCTCCAGGCCGTGCACGGGCGACGCGCGACGTATCACGTTCTCCAGCAGGATCCCGCCGAGTCCGTGCGGCAGCGCCCTTAAACACCGTTCAGTCGCCGACATTTTATCCACACCCGTCAGCGGTCTTAACCCGCGACGTACGCGGTCAAGCGCGTCCTTCTGGTGCTCCAGCCGCACTCGTTCCATCGCGGCGAACACCGGTTTCTCACGCTCGAACGGTACGAACCGCGAGTTTTCTTTAAGCCTCCACCGTTCGTCGCGATGTCCCGCGAGGCGCTCACACGCCGCTCGGCTCAATCCCCACAGACGCGTAGGTCCTCCCGTCGAACACGCGGCGACCACCGTGGCGTCGTTCGGGGTGTTGAACATGATCGGTATCTCCCCCGAGACGTACCCGCTACCGAGTACGCCGACGCACTCGTGGTACCACCCAACGGTCGAGTGATCGAGGTGTGGATCGTCACGTCTTCGATACGCGTGAAGTTCCCCCCGCTCGAGGACGCACACGCCCCAGCACTCGCCGCCCTCCTCCGCGAGGAGGTCACCGCGCATGAGCGTGAGCTCGCGGATCTCCGCGATCGCCTTGTCCAGCGTCGCGTCCGTCGCGCCCTCGAACGGCATCGATGTGAGCAGCGCGGCGCGAATCTTGCCACGACGCGTCGAACCCCTCGGCGCCGAGGACGGGTTCGGTTGGCGGCCGCCCGGCCGCCCGACTGCGACAGAGTCGGGCCGCCATGGATAGACCCATCCACCGTGTGGGTCTTTCATGATCCCCATCGCGATCAGGTGTTCGTCGGTGATGACCTCGGGATCAGCATCGGAGCGGTGTCCACGTCCGGTGTCCACGTCATCGGAACGAATCGTATCCAATCGCCTCCGGAGCCGGACCCGGAGCGCCTCCGCCTCGGCGTTGGACGCGAGCGAGTGTTTCACGTAGACGGAGTGCGTCACGTGGTGACGCAGCGCGTCGCGGTGCATCGCGATGCACTCCGTCGGGGACACACGCGCGATCGCGTCGTTCGATGCGACGTGCGGTGAGGTCGCCGCGTCAAGATCCACGACGTCAAGGTCCAACGCTGACTCGTGGAAGACGCCCCCGGCGGCGACGACCCCGCCGCCCCCTGCGCCCGTCACCGCACCCTCCGTGACCACCCGCATCGCGTCCACCGCTCCACCTCGACGCACGAACGGCACGTCGAGATCCAAACGACGAATCCCCCCCATGGTCCCGTCGCCCCCCACCGTGTACACGTCCCTCTCGTCGCCCCGCCGCTCGATCACGAACGAATCAATCACGAATCCCCGAACCCATTTCGGTTCCACCCACGCGAGCCACGGCGTTGACTCGGCCATCTGCATCGTCGATATCCGGCATTCCTCCATGACGGCCACGGCGCCGTTGCGCTGGACGATGGACATCGGCACGGTGAGCAGCCGCAGATCCCCGGTACCCGCCACAGCCTTACATCCGCCCGGCACGTCGAAGCCGTGTATCGCTTGAAGCGGCGCGGAGAAGCACGAGCCCGGTCCGAGTCCCACCGCTCGGTGCCACTCCTTGCCTTCCCGGGTTCCCTTCTGCTTCTTCTTCTTCTTACGTTTTTTTCCCGTGTCGTCGTTCGCGTCTTTGTTCATCGCGTCGTCGTTCGACTCTATCGGTCCGGGACCGGGCGCCAAGATGTCGACGCGGCCCCGCGTCACGAGGTACATCCTCGGTTCGTGCGTGTAGTTGGCGGAATTTGTACCTCGGCCCGCGCGTCGGTTCCGTCGACGCGAACGCCGGGCGGCGGCTCGCGGCGCCGCATCGTCGTCGTCGCTTTCATCACGTCGGGTATTGTCGTCGGTTTCGTCGAGCGGCGCGAGATACCCCGCGTCGTCCATCATGGAGGACACGACGACGTCGCCCGGGGCGATGCCCATCGCGTCGCCGTCGATTTGTTCCGCGTTGCGATTGAGGTCCGTGAGGATGCGCCCCTCGGACCCGAGAACCGCCCTGGCGAGCGGGTAGCACCCGAGCGCGCCGGAGAGCACCGCGCGGCGGAGACGGGCTCGTTCTTCTTTACGCTCCGCCCGTCGAATACCCGCCAGCCGCGTCGTCTCCTCGCGCCTCATCGCCTCGTTTTCTCGTCGCCGCTGGAAATAACGCCACGGGTTGTTGAACCCGAGCATCGAGCTCCGCTTGGTGGTACCATGGGACGACGATGAGGCCGGTTCGGTCGGCATCGGGAGATCCAACGTTGGGGGCGTCGGTGCATCGCGGGGGACCGCCACCATCCGCCGCCCCTCACGAGGTCGTGGTTGGTCCCCCTCCCCTCGGAAGAGAAGAATGAATGACGAAAAAGGTGCCGATAGTCCGGACTTCTGTTTCCCCCGAGTATTTCGCAACAGC
>Ga0115566_10005307_pt1 | contig 10123 bp, 10 predicted proteins | sample COGITO_mtgs_1204_3_FD_87173 | JGI IMG/M metagenome (GOLD analysis project Ga0115566, IMG submission 87173) | Pelagic marine microbial communities from North Sea - COGITO_mtgs_120405 | ecosystem: Environmental > Aquatic > Marine > Epipelagic | place: Germany:Helgoland, sampling site Kabeltonne...
GGAGGAGCAGGCGACGGAGGAGGAGGCGACGGAGGAGGAGGCAACGGAGGAGGAGGCATCGGACTCGGTGGCGGCGGAGGAGCAGGCGACGGAGGAGGAGGCGACGGAGGAGGAGGCAACGGAGGAGGAGGCATCGGACTCGGTGGCGGTGGAGGAGCAGGCGACGGAGGAGGAGGCGACGGAGGAGGAGGAGGCGGATTTGGTGGCTGAAATACCGTGTCAACCTTGGCGTACAACGCGTTGAACGACGCGCGGAGGTTTGCGTTCTCCGCTCGAAGGATCGCATTTTCGTCTAAGAATTCTTTCGTCAAACTCTCCATTTTCGCAAAGATAGTTTCCAATCGTTCGCCAACCTCGATTTTGTTGCCTTCCTCGTCGTTTCCGATGTATAACGTCTCTCGACACTGCACGTCTTCCCAAAATTGGTAATCAGCGCTCGTTTTGACACGATGCGAATTGATTTGTAACTCTTTACCATTCTTCCCTCCCGTGTTTACGTTAAAAATGCCGTTCGCATACTCTGTACGTTTTTGGCCTCTTTGAATCCCGACTAATCCAGAGACGCGAGGCTGCGTCTCTTCCTCCGTAGACGTCGTCTGTGTTGGGTTCAGTTCAACGCCTTGCCCTGAACACTTTTCAAAGGTGAAAGTGTCGCCGTAATAGCCTTTCGCGGAGTAATCATCGGTACCGCAACCGCCAACACTTCGAATGTTCGTGTTGGATGGATCCGGACAAAAATCTTTTTGATTCGTACCCGGATTAGACGCTTTCCCGCCCGCTTTTCTGCACGACCAAAACGAATCACCAGAGGACGTTCTCACGCTCGGGTCGCCACCAGAACCTGAATCTCCAACCCATCTGCAGTAATCTTGGCAAATACCGCACCCACTCGCGTCGTACCAGCCGCGATAGGTATCCGCGTACCCTTGGTCGCCTGTACCGTTGCTGATCGGACACGTTGAAGCGTCGAGAACTTCTTCCCCAAGGGTCGCGAGAGAAGTGAACACATGCACCCACGATGTGACGCAAAAAAAACACGAAAGAAGATGCATCTTCTTCTTCTTCTTTCGCGCAGGACCGAACGACGCGCCATTTCGCGACGATCTCCGTCTCCCCCGTGGTATCTTCTCTTTCATTAGTAGATTATTATCTTCTTCTTCTCTCAGATCTAAAACCTTTTCTCATCCTCGTCGTCTCGTGAAATGTATTATTAAAATCCGAACACAAAAAAGGCATTTTTATCTGCCCTTTCGTCTGGCGCGGAAAAAAGAGGCTCCGAAACGTCGCCAAAAACCTCTTTTTTTTGGGTGGCTTTTTTTTGCATTTTGAAGCAGAGCTTTTAATTTTTTTGCATGAAGCAAAATCCATTCAACAGCGCCTTTCTCCTCCTCAGATTTTTTGTCAGAAAAAAGAAGCGTCACCACTCTCGTCATCTTCATTATAGTATTCGCGCGCATAAACACACGCACCACATATACTCTGCGTTCGGGCAAACAACCGACTCTTAAAAAAAAGAGTCCGCGCGAAGAAGATATTTGTGTGCACAAATAATGGAGTCTTTGTGTGGTGTTCCAGTCGCGTCATCAGTTGTCGCACGTTTGAGTCCTGCGAATAATCGAAGAAGGAAAAATAATTCCTCGTCCGAATCGACGACACCAACGACGCGGTGTTTGCACCGCTCGAATTCGCACCGAACGGCGTCGTGTTCTTTTTCTTCCCAAAATGGAAGTTTTCAGAGGAGGCTTTCTGAGAATAAAGTCAACAACTTTAACGAGAGCAAATTACAATACCAACAACATCGTCTCTCTGGTGGACGTCGTCGAAAGAACAGTTTGAAAGTGTATTCTTCGTTACCGTCGTTCGGGAGTGCCCAGTGGCTGGTTGAACAAGGCGCGCTTTCCGCCGTCGCCGCGGGTGCCTTTCTCTTTCGGGACCGCATCAAAGCGTTAGTCGGGGGAAGCAACAAATCTCCTAACGGACAAACGAAGAACTTTTTCGGGTCAGGACGGGAAGATTGCCCCACGTGCGAAGGGACTGGATACGCGACGTGCGCGTGCACAAAGTGGTCAAACGACGGAGAGGGGTGCGGGACGTGCAACTATACGTGTCGAACGATATGCCCAAGCTGCAGAGGTGGCGGTAAAGGCGTACGCGCGACATTGGATTTGAAAATTGACGACGAAGAAACGGACCGAGAGAACATGAGACGACAGAGGGAGCGAGATACGCACTCGTGGAAAGCGTGGAATAATAGCAGTACGAAGAGTAGCGGAGCAGCAGCGGCAATGACGACGACAATGAACCCATTGACGACGCCTTTGATTTGTCTCCCGGTAGTTTCGGCTCCAGAATCGAACGAAAGCGGAGGGCGACGCTCGGCATCGTCCTCGGATAACGGCGATAGATCGAGCAACCAGAACAAAAAAGAACCAGACGACGAGTTCTACGCGCAGTCGGGCGAAGCCATTCGTACCTTGCGCGAAGACTATCCGTTTTTTCTATCAAAAGAACCACGGTTTTCGATATTCAGGGAAGACGTTGGATTAGTCGACGCGACGTGTACTTTTGGACGAAACCGAGATCCAGACAGCTTGATCGGCGGAGACGGAGGATACGTCATGGCCAGAGGTTTGAATCATTATAAAAGAGTTTTCAAAGTCATCAGAACGATTGCGGCCATCATATTCAGTTCGTGTTCGGTGAAAGTGACGAGAATTTGGTCGCCATTAAGCACGACCGGGAAGCGAACTATTCGCGTGCGATGGAGCGTACGCGGTCATATTCGTCTCGGAGCGGCGATTGGAGTCGACGTCGCGCAGTTTGACGGCATTAGTGAATACAAATTGGACAAGGCTGGGTACATCTACGAGCACGTGATTACTGATTTGGATTGGGACGTCGCTCAACTGAGAGAAAGAGTTGTCGCGATGATGGGTGCGGTGAATAAAGCGCCGTCGATTAGTGGTCAATTTTAAAAAGCGCCGCGTATAATAAGAAAGCGAAAGATTGTTGTAAATTAAAAAGTAACACTGGTACATAATAAAGTAGAGTAATGATATACTGGTATATAGAAATCAACGCAAACGAGCAACGCGAGCAACGACGAAACCGCGAGCGAGCGCTTTCTACTCGTCGTCCTGAACGCTCGATAGCTTTGAAGCGGCGGCGAGATCCAAAAACCAAATCGTCGAAAACGCGTCCACCATTGCTCCCGGTAATTCACCAAACTCCAAATCTTCCTCCAACGCTTTCTTTACAGTTTCGGCTTTCCCGGCGCCGGTCGCCGCGACGACCACGCGATCGGCTTGATTTATCAAGTGTAAACTCATCGAAATCGTTCGCTTCCCTGGCATGTCCACGGCGAAAACGTTCGTGGAGATGTTCTCGTCTTTCGCTTGCGGAGAATTGGGATAAATAGAACCCACGTGGCCATCGGCACCCATCCCAAGTAAAATCAAATCAAACACAGGCGCTTTCGTGTATTCGTCTCTCGGCAACACTTCGTCCTCGGCCAACGCGAACATTTGCGCCTCGTAGTCTTTGGCGACTCCATCCAAATCCTCCGCGTTTTCCATCACTTTGTGTAAATTCTCCAATTTAAATTTCCCTTGCGCGATGAATTCATCCACCCACGTTGTTCTCGCCAAATTATAGCACTTTTGTTCCTCCGGTCTCTCGTTGACGAAAAACACGTGCATTTTGCTCCAATCCAAACCTTCGTCCTCCAATTCGCACAATCCTTTCAAAGCTTTCGCCACGCTCCCGCCTGGTATGGCTAACGAGAACGCGCCTCTGTCTTCGATGCACGCTTTCGCGTTTTCAAACACTTCCAAGCACAACGCCGCGGATAATTCTTCCTCCGTATCGAACGCTTCCACGATAAACTCTCCCTCGTCTATTTCGAACATTTCTTCATCGTCCTCGTCCTCCCCCTCCTCGTTTTCGGCGGCAACCGCAGCCACATTAAAATGTACGAATTGACTCCGAGTGGTCCTTTGTCGTCTTCGAATACCCCCCACGCCGCTGCTGCTTTTATTGCTTTTACTGCAACAACTCTTCTTCTTTGAAAGAGGATGTCTTGATGCGACCAAAGCAGCGCGAGGAGTAGTGAGAAGAGAAGTGACACTTTGCATTCTCTCTCTTAATTCAGTTTGTTGTGTGAAGAATAAAGAAGAATAAAATTCTGCTGTTTCGTGTTGTTGTTCTGTTTTGTGTTGTTCTTCAAATTTTTCTCTCTTCTGTTCCCCTCTTTTTTATAACGAACAAACAACATCAAACTTTTTACAAAGAGAGAGAGAGAGAGAGAGACAGAGAGAGAGAGAGACAGATGAGGATGATGATGATGAGGATGATGTTATGACGAAGAAGAGAGAAAATGTGTAGCGCCACTATTGACGACGACACGATGACGAGCAAAAGCGAAAAGGAGTTCAGATGAAAAGAAGAAAAACATCAACGAGCACGACGGAGAAACGAGGACAACAACAGCGAGAAGGAAAAGGAGAAGAAGAGAAAAAGAAGAAGAAGCGCAAAAAGAGCGACGGGAGAGAAACGCTCTCGGAAATAGGACCCTTCCGGATTCCGAATTTCGAGGAGGAGGATGCGCTGCTGACGGCGAGAACAGTCGCACACATTTGTCGAGAGATTGTTAAGTTTCTGCTCTTCAACAGAAACCAAATTCCGCTCATGTATGCAGATTTGGTGTCGCTGCGGAGAGTAGAACAAAAAGAAGAAGAAGAGGAGGATCCAAACGAAGAGAATGCAAAGGAGAAAACGAAGAAGAAGAGGAAAAGAAAGAGCAGCAAGAGATCGGAGAAGAAGTTATTTAATCAGATTGCGCAAATTGAGCGCTTGATGGAGTCTCTGAGCGAAGAAGAGTTCGCGTCGAGACAACCGGTGAAGCGAGTGGCGGTGTGTTTTGGCGCGACTGTGAATCGACCGGTTGAAACGTACATCATCGATTTAGAAGACGTGAGATATAGTGCGACGAGAGGAGAAGGAGGAGAAGAAGAAGCAGCACAGAGCGAAAAGAAGACGAAATCGGCGGCGAATAGAATAGTGAGAGCGGTGATGCCGCACGTCGCCGGCTTGCGAACGAATCCCTCGCGCACTTCGCAAAAGATTTGGATATTTTTAAAACACGAAGACGCCGCTGATAATGACGATGAGAGCGATGATGAAAAGAACGCACTGAGAGCAGAACTGAGCAATCGCTTCGCGATGAAGAGAAATCTCAACGGCCTGTTCGAAGCAGAAGAAAAAAAAGAAGAAAGGAGAGGAACGCGCAAAAACGTAAAAGGAAACGTCTTCGCGAGGATCGTCTTGAAATCCTCCTCGAAGCCGTCGTCGTCGTCGGTCGTTCCCGCGTCTTCTTGCTCGTGGTACCAAAGTCGTCTCGTTTCAAAAGGGTTTCGTTTCAAAGAAACTGCTGCTGGTTCTCTTCGATAAAATAGAAACTTATTAGAAAGACAAAGTTATAGAATAGAGCTTTAGTTACACACACACACACAGAATCCCACACTTCAGATTTTCCTTTAAAGGGGAGAGATACATCATCATGGGCGCCCAATCTTCTAAACCAGCTCGTCGTGGAGAGGAGTCTCTGGAAAGAAGGGAGCAAAGAGCGGCGTCTCTTTTCGCCAAAGTCGCCAGTTCTTCTTCTTCTTCTTCTTCTTCTTCTTCTTCTGCGCGAGAACGAGACAACGGGAAAACAACGACTTCGGAGGCGAACTTTATGCCGAAGAATTTGGACGACGGCGTCGACGAGGACGATGACGACAGAAGGAAAAAGATAGAGGAAACGAGAAGGAGATCTTCATTCTCGTCGTCCTCGTCGGGAATTTCGAAACTGAGTAAGCTGAGAGAGACGAGTTCGATTCCAATTTCTCAGCGCGCGACGGACCTTCCCAAACACCAACAAGATGAAAAGAGCAGAACAAAAAATTGGACGTATCCTTCGCCGAAGATGTTTTACGAAGCGATTAAACGGAAAGGGTGGCAACCACCGGAAACAGACATCGACAACGTAGTTAAAATTCACAACGTCGTCAACGAGAGGTGTTGGCAAGAAATTCTAAAGTGGGAGAAAGAGTTTCATCCGAAGACGCTTAGCGGAGGAGGAGGAGGAGGAGGAGGAGATCCAGGCGAGGAAGAAACAAACAACGCGTCTGTTTCTCTTTTGCGGTTTAAGGGGAAACCAAGAGATTACTCCCCGAAAGCGAGATTATTGAACGCGCTCGGGTATAAGTTACCTTTTGATAGACACGATTGGATAATCGATAGAAACGGTGAAGACGTTCGGTACGTCATAGATTTTTACAACGCCAAAGTTCCTCCGCAAGGAAAGGGCGATTCTTCCTCTCTCGAGGTTGGACCGATAGCAATGCACGTAGACGTTCGACCAGCGCTGGATTCTCTCGAAGCGTTCTACGAAAGAGCGTACATGCAAATGAAATGGATTTCCAGCGGGAGGTGGATGCGATAATATAGAAAATTTTGATGATGATGATGATGATGATATAGTTTTTCGTAGATACAAGTGCGTGTGTTTAATAGCGTCCCGGCCACGTTCCATTGTCGCGTTCTTCGTTCCATTTCTCCACCCATTCTCCCGGACAAATAGATCTGTACAATCTCGCCATAGAAGCGCACTCTTCTTCTCCCTTTTCAGCCGCGCACTTGTGATACTCGTTGTATCGCGTGTAGCAATGCTTCGCTTGATTTTGCTGCGGGAACCTCGGGTCGAACGGCGTAGTTTTAACCACAATATCTTCAGACGATGCTTCTTCCTCTTGTTCTGGCTCTTCCTCTGCTGCTACTTGTTCTTCTTCTACTTGTTCCTCTTCGTTCTGTTTTTGAATAGTATTATATATTAGAGAGAGAGAGAGAGTTTGAAAAATCGCGTTAGTAAAATAAGCATCGCATTTTTCTCTCCTTTTTGGAGGAAGGAAGCCCTTTCTTCTTCTTCTTGTTTTCGCCCAAAATCACGATTCCTCCTTTCCCTTCGCGGAGAAGAGAGAGGATTCGTTTCTCTCTTTCTCTTTTCTACTTTGCAACAAAAGAAAGAGACCACTCCTTTCTACTCATCGTGGACGAAGAAGTGCTGCGATGATGTCTTCGCGTGAGAGAACGCGTTTGGATGATGATATCGATGCGCTTCTTCTCTCTCATCAAATGCATTCAAAAGAAAGAATAAAAAAAGAGAGAAGAGGTTGAAGCGTTTGGATCCATCCCTACGCGTGAGAATGACAGAGAGGAGTCATCCATCGTGGCTTCCTCCTCGCTTTAAAAAGTCGCGTTCTCGTAGCGTCGAAAGAGAGAAGAAGAAAAGCAAAAACTCTCGGTCTTCTCGCTCGCTCTTCAAAAGTCGTACCTTTTCCGGTGCTTCTTCGCACTGCGCGCTGCTCGTCAGCCATTCCGTCATCAGTCTTCCCAACATTTTCTTCCGTCTCACCTCTTTATATTTTTACGAGTGCGGTTTTTGTCTCGACCACGAACGAAAGTCGTCGAAAGATTGCTTTTTATTCATTTTGGTCTCGGGCCGCTGTTTGGCTTCATTCTCTGCAGAGCAAAAAATTTTCCTCTCTTTCCCTCTTCTCTCTCTCTCTCTCTCTCTCTCTTTCGATTATATATACATACATATACGAGAAGAAGTTAAAGAAGTCCTCTTCAAAACCGGTGGTGGTCGTTTAGAAGAGAGTTTATTCTCTTTTCTTTTGATAGAAGAAGAAGAAGAAAGTTTGCGCATCATCGAAAATTGAATTGAGTACACGCGTGCTCCACGCATATAAATTTACAAATTGAGCAATAAAAACAACGAGAGAAAGAGAGAAGAGTTTGGTCAAAGATGATCAAAGCGTTTATCGTGGTGAATAACCACGCGATGGTTCGACTGTGCAGATTTTACGAACAGCTGGTACGTCTCTTTTAGTATATACGTGTTATAATCTCTCTTCTCTCTCTCTCTTTCTCTCTCTCTGTGTTCGCCAATTATGCGCGAGACTGAACTGATATATGTATCCACTTCTTCTCTTCTAAACAACAAAAACAAAAACAAAAACAGGCTGTCGATAAGCAATCCGAGCTGTGTCAAACCGTGTATAAGATTGTCACCTCGCGTCCAGACCATTTGTGTTCGTTCGTGGACGATAGCAATACCTTCGGCCCGGATACGAAGCTCGTCTACAGACACTTTGCGACTTTGTATTTTTGCATCCTCTCCGACCGATCGGAATCTGAATTAGCCATGCTCGATTTGATTCAAGTGTACGTGGAAACCTTGGACAGAGTGTTTGAGAACGTCTGCGAGTTAGACTTGATTTTCAACTCGCCGAAAGCGTACACGGTTTTGGACGAAACCGTCGTCGGCGGTTTAGTCTTGGAAATCAACTCTCAAAAGATTTTAACCGTGTACGATCAGTTACAAAAGCTAGAAAAGATGCACTCGAGCTTAATCGATAAGTTACAAGTAGGAAGTTAATCCTCGCGGTGTGTTGCCTGTTGTTTATGCAGGGATGCGTTTTGTTTTCGTGTAATAAAACTAATACTAATAATACAAATACTTTCTCGCGCGAAACTCGTACATAATATTTTTCTCCTCTCTCTCTCTTATGGCGATCCAGAAATTTCTGCATTTTGTGGGGTTTCTCACCTTTTGAAACCCAAAAGTCTTTCTTTCGTCATAAAAGAATAAAAATAGATAGAAAAAATGCTCCGATCATCGACGCTTTTGAGACGATTATCCAGCCACGCTTCGGCGTCGTCGTCCTCAACGTCGTCGTTGTGTTCGTCATCGTGGATCAGCAGCTCCTCCGAAAAGAGTCTTCTTTATACCAACACTAATTTGAGTAACGAGAAGAAGAGAAGACATTTCTCGTCCTCTCCGTCGTCGTCGTCGAAAAACGATCAAAAAAATAATAATGAGATCGTCACGCCGGAACAGACGAAAGCTTTGTCGGACAAACCAGTGGCGACGGATTTAACCTCCATCGTGGACGCGTCCGCGAACACGTTGTTCTTAACCGAACTTTTTCGAGGGATGAGTTTAACGTTGAAATACTTTTTTGATACCAAGGTGACGATAAATTACCCGTTCGAAAAAGGTCCTCTCTCGCCGAGGTTTCGCGGGGAACACGCGTTGAGAAGATACCCAACCGGGGAGGAGAGATGTATCGCGTGTAAATTGTGCGAAGCCATCTGTCCGGCGCAAGCGATTACCATAGACGCGGAAGAAAGAGAAGATGGATCGCGAAGAACGACAAAGTACGACATCGATATGACCAAGTGCATATACTGCGGTTTTTGCCAAGAGGCGTGTCCGGTAGACGCGATTGTGGAAGGACCAAACTTTGAATACGCGACGTACAGTCACGAGGAGCTTTTGTACGATAAGGAAAAGTTGTTGGCGAATGGAGACAAGTGGGAAAAAGAAATTGCAAAGAACTTGCAAAGCGAGTCTTTGTATCGTTAATCGCTTTGCCCTCTCCGAAGCTTACTACTAACTAATACACACAGAAAAATAGAGAAATTGTTTGGAATCGATCGGGAGGGCAGTATTTGTAATATATATTTAAACAACACAAACACAGAACAAAAATAATTTTTGATCTTCTAATAGCGTCCTCCTCGGCCTCCTCGGCCTCGACCTCTGCCACGACCTCTTCCGCGACCGTGAACGCTCGTATGCGTCGCGCCTTCTCTTCCAAAAGTCTCCGAATCAACTTTTCTTTGTTCCGCCATTCTTTGAAAGTGCGCACTTCTGTTTTCTTTTTGCGTCGCGTCCGAGGACATGGTATCAAAGAAGTCGTCCTTTTCATATTTTGCGACGCCGAGATCGTTTGCCGTTTGTTCTCTAGCTTTGTCAAATTTAGAAAGCATGCTTTCGAAATCAAAAGCTTCAGTCGGAACAACCGCGCTTTGAGGCAAGTTTTGGTTCGATACGTTACCAAATCGACCGCCACCTCTGCCACCCGCACCTCTTGGTTGCGGGATTCTTCCCCCAGCACCTCTACCACCTGGCGGGGGTGCTGGTCTATCTGGTGGCGGTGGCTTTGGTTTCGATGTTGGCAAACCAGCTTGCGCGGCAGCAGCGAAACTCGTCGGTTTCACGTATGCCGGTTTCGCC
>Ga0115566_10005312_pt1 | contig 10120 bp, 8 predicted proteins | sample COGITO_mtgs_1204_3_FD_87173 | JGI IMG/M metagenome (GOLD analysis project Ga0115566, IMG submission 87173) | Pelagic marine microbial communities from North Sea - COGITO_mtgs_120405 | ecosystem: Environmental > Aquatic > Marine > Epipelagic | place: Germany:Helgoland, sampling site Kabeltonne...
CGATAGTGGGCCATTAATGGTAATTCCAAATAATACAGCTCCGAAGTATTCACCAAATAACTGTTCTGGTTGGCCGTGTAGCCATACGTTTTTATTCCGGTTATATGTGTCGTGTCTTCCATACGAACCCGCGCGAATCCGAGTTCTCCGCTCAGTAATAAATGCTCTTTCAAGAAATATTGAACGCCCCCGCCAACTTCCTGACCAAGCTCTGGGTGCGACCAAATTGGGTTATGGAAAATGGATTTTGACACACCAGCTCGCACATAGAAATTGTATAAGCGAGGCGTTTTGTTTGAACTCGGTTTGTTTGCTGGAAGTGCTGTTGTATCGTTGCTATAAGGGTCAAGCGTTAAAATGCTCATGAGGTCAATCCAGTCCATACTGCGATGAGTTTCCACTGGTGTAGTAGCACTTGAGTCAAGAGTAGCCGTTGCATTTGGCGCAGCAGTATTATTGGACTTAGGTTCAGTTTTTTCTATTGGCAGGGCCGGTTTTGAAGGGGTGTAATTCGAACCATCGGCCAGCGAGCCATTATTTTCGGAATGAGGTTTTGGCAAATAAGTCGAATTCGCTTTATGGTCTGCTAGTGTGGCGCTTTCTTTTGATGTTGGTGTTTTAGAAACTGAATTTCTGGTTTCGATTATCGAAGTCGATAGTGCGTTTAGATCTTCAGCGCATATCGTTGACGCCAAGGCGGGTTGAAAAGGCTCGGCTTGAGTACGCGGGTGATACATCATGTTGGTTGACATGCTGAGCGTGTAGCCCGAAGTAAGGGCCAAAAACAGCGCTAGTCCGCTGAACCAAATCCAAATGGCTCGTCTGCGCGCTCGTTGGTTTAATAAGGCGTTCATCTGATTCCAAGCACCCATGTCAAATGGAATTTGCTCTGCAGCAAATGCTTGATCAAATACAGCCTTTATGTCTTGATTTGGTGCACTCATAACAAAACTGTTTCTGTAGTTTGAAAAGTTGTTTTAATCAATTCTTGTAGTTTTTTTCGCGAAAAATGAACGTGCCATCGACAAGTAGCTTCACTGACGTTGAGCAAGACTGCAACTTCTGCGTAGTCATAACCATCAATCACACAGAGGTTGAAAACCTGCTGACTAATTGGTGGCAATGATTTAACGAGAGCGCGGAGCGATTCGGCATTCATCTCTTCTTCTGCTAGATTAACGTCCGTCATTTTTGATTCCCAATAATGTTCGCTTAAGTCTTGATTGTTGTAGTGTTCTCGTTGCGATTTATCCTTTCGGTATTCATCGATTGCTGTGTTTATCGTTATTCTTCTGATCCAGAATTCAAACGGAACCTCTGCTCGGTAGGTTTCTAGCTTATCACAGACTTTTAGGAAAGCCTGATTGACAACGGACTTTGCATCATCCGTGTTTTTCTGATACCGCAAACAGATTTGTAACATTGGACCATAACACGCCTTATAGAGCTCAAACTGTGCTTTGCGCTCATCCTTTTTACAACGTTTTATGAGGTCTTCTGAAACTTGCATTTAAGAAAAAAAAGGAGGAGAAGCCTAGGCTAACTCCTCCTTTTGTAGTGGTTAATTGAAATTTATTGGTCGATTATCTTACGATAATTGATTGATGCTTAGTGAAACCTTCACCATTCAATTCCAAGATGTAGCTTCCAGCTGCAAGGCCGTCTAAATTAACTTCGATCAATCCTTTGTTTAGGTTATTGAATGATCGCACTCGCTCACCCAAAACATTGATCACTTGGATGCTGTTTAGCTGAAATTCTCCAGTCTGAATAGAAACCAATCCTTCAGTTGGATTTGGATATACATCAAACGAATTGGTAGTAAGATCAGAAATTCCAGTTGGAGCTATTGGTCGAACGATGTCGCCCGTTACTTCAAAGTTTCGCTCAGGAGCTTCTGGTGTTGCTGTGCTTAATGTGATTTCATGTGGATATGAAGTCTTGTTCAACACATCAACATAAACCTTGTAAGATCCGAGAGCTAGGTTGTCGATGTTATAGCTTCCAGTTTCATCTGTTTTAGAGAATCCAGCAACTGTTCCGTCTGCATTGTAAGCAACAACAAATGCTCCAACGATAGGATCGCCTTCACCTCTGTTTGCACCTTGAGAGATTATTCCGGCAACAAAGCCTGGTCCTCCTAAGTTAATTCCAGAAAGTAGAGAGAAATCTAAGCTGTATAGCGAAGCGTTGTTCACTACTACTGCTGTCGCTCCTGACCATAAGGCTGCGCTATCATAGTATGTAGGAATGTAGAAGCTTATGAAATTGTGATTTGGCAATAAAGCAGCTTTTACATAATATGTTCCATTGCATACATTGTTGAATGTGTACATGTTGTTTGAGTCTAAATCTACGCTGTCAGCTGCCCAAAGCACGCCTTGATTTTGTTCGATTAAGTAAACTCGAGCTGGTGAGCCTTGCGCTATTTCGCCTTGAATGGTATAGCAGCTTGCAACATAAGCAGCCACATAAACTGAATCAATTGATTGGCAACCAGCATTGGTGTCTTCAACAGTTACAGCATAGTATCCTGGACAAAGACCAGTGATAGTTGCTGTTGTAGCGCTGTTGCTCCATGAGTAGCTTAATCCTGAACCTGTAGCTGTTGCGGTAGCCGTTCCATTGCAGCAGCTCGCACACGTTTCATTTGTTGCAGCTACACTTAATGAAGGACCGTTAGAGAAGGCAACATAAGTTGAGTCGTAGCCCATACAACCGTTTGAATCGGTCACTGTTACTTCAAAATAGGCAGACGTTGTGGTAGTCACTGTTTGAGTAGTGGCTCCCGTGTTCCACAAGTAAGTTAAAACACCAAGAGCGTTTGAACTGGCAGTTAATGTTACCGTTGATCCAAAACATGGCGTGTTGTTCGAAGTGCTGATAGAAGCATTGATTCCCCCACTTTGGCTTACGAGTACCGTACTTGTACTCGTGTTGCTGTTGTTGTCGGTGACAGTTACAGTATAAGATCCACTACAAAGGCTTGATATGGCCTGTGTTGTCGCGCCATTACTCCATAAATAGGAATATGGAGTCGTTCCTCCACTAGCGGTTACGGTTGCTGTACCATTACATGCGCCACAAGAAGTGGCGGTTGAGCTCATGCTTGTTGCAAGATTTGACGAGCTAGTTATTAGGACACTGTCGCAGAAAGAATCTGTACATGACCAACCTGAGTCAAACATGATTACGCAAATGGTGTACACACCAGCGCTGTTGTAAACAACCGTTGCCGTGTCAGTTACATAGAGTTGTTGGGTGCTTGGTGTTCCGCCTGGAGCGTTCCAAACATTGTAAGAGATACTACTTGAAGAATCATAAGGAATTAACGTTACCGTGTTTCCAGACACAGTAGCGTTGAATCCTATCGAGCATTGCGACCAACCAATGGATGCGATCAGCGCGAATGTTAAGGTGAATAATAGTCGTTTCATAATTGTTTTTTTATTGATTTCTAACCCCCACACGATAAACTAAAGTGCTTTGTTGGGGCGAGGACAAAATTTTATTAAAAATAGGGCGATTCCTCCCATCGAAAGTACGCTACTTTTGCGGCCTTATGGCAATTGTAGCAATCATCGGAAGGCCCAACGTGGGCAAATCAACTTTCTTCAATCGACTAATTGGAAGACGTCAGGCAATAGTGGACGAATTTTCTGGAGTTACCCGCGATCGACACTACGGTGTAAGCGATTGGGGCGGCCGCGATTTCACGGTGGTTGATACAGGCGGTTTCGTCAAAGAAACGGACGATCGATTCGAAAAAGAAATTGCCAAGCAAGTTCAGATTGCCATGGACGAGGCGGCTTTGATTCTATTTGTGGTCGATGCGCAATCTGGCACGCACGAATTAGATCGCGATGTTGCGAAGCTCTTAAGAACCAGTGATAAACCAGTTTTGCTCGTAGCAAATAAGGTCGATAACCCGGCTCGTGAAATGGATAGCTATGAGTTCTATTCCTTAGGATTTGAAAAGGTATTTGCCATTTCAGCTATGAATGGCGGAGGTACAGGTGATTTATTAGATGAAGTCATTAATTTATTGCCCGTAGAAGAAGAGAAGGACGAAGTGGAATTGCCTCGAATCTCTGTAGTCGGTCGGCCAAATGCAGGAAAGTCATCCTTTGTTAACGCCTTATTGGGAGTTGAGCGAAACATCGTTACCGAGGTGGCTGGAACCACGCGCGACAGCATTGACACGCACTATAATTCCTTCGGTTTTGAGTTTACATTGGTGGACACTGCAGGTATTCGAAAAAAATCTCGGGTGCATGAAGATTTGGAGTTTTATTCCGTTATGCGTGCCATCAAATCGATTGAAAACTCGGATGTCTGCATTTTGATGATAGATGCTGAAGAAGGCATCGGACAACAAGACTTGAACATCTTTGGTTTAATCGAGAAAAACCGCAAGGGCGTTGTGATTTTGGTCAATAAGTGGGATTTAATCGAGAAGGATACGAATACGGCAAAAGCTTACGAAGCTGATTTGCGCGAGCGCATTGCTCCATTTACCGATGTGCCAATTGTTTTTACTTCAGTTACCGAAAAGCAACGGATTCATAAGGCACTTCAAATAGCCCTCGATGTGTACAAATTGCGAACACAGCGCATTAAAACCAATAAGCTGAACGAAGTCATGTTGCCCATCATTGAATGGACACCACCGCCTGCCACCAAAGGCAAATACATTAAGATTAAATACGTGCAGCAGCTGCCGACACACGCACCAACGTTCGCCTATTACTGCAATTTACCGCAGTATATTACCGAAGCCTACCGCAGATTTATCGAGAATCAAATGCGTGAGAAGTTTGAATTTACGGGCGTTCCCATTCAGGTTTTCTTCCGAAAGAAGTAAGCTATATTCGATAAAAGAGTCCGATACTTACGGCACCCTGAGTGAAGTTGAAGCTAGGCCGATGGGTGATCTTTTCTGAAAACGAGTTGTTTGTGGGGTTGAAGGTGTAAAGATTTGATTCTTTCTCGTAGGAGATTTGATATGACATGGAGGGGGATAGCTCAAGGCTTGTGTAGAAATGGTCGTTGATATTGAATATGGCCCCTACAGCATACCCCAAATGCGGAGTGACGCTTAATAAGAGGTTGTTTTTCTTATAAGTGTTGGTATATCCGTTAGAAGGATGGCTGTTAAATCTACTTTGATCTCTATAATAGCCAGAAAGACCGAATTCCATTCCATGGAAAAAAGTTAGTTTTTCGTTGATTTTTTTTCGCTTTTCGCGAGCCACTCTTAGCCCCAAGCCAGCGGTGTTGTTTCTTTCATAAGTGGTAATGCTATCGAGGCGATATTCAGGCAATTCAAAACTTCCATAAAGGGAACCAGCCTCGAATCGCCAAAATTTGTCGTCCGTTCCAATTTTATATACTAAGTCGAAGGGAATGCTTTCGAAACTAAACCGAGATATGGTTATTCCAAATTCCTTTTGTTTATCAGCCTTGATTTGAGCGATAGAAAGGGTGGACAGGAAAAGGAGCGAAATAGAAAGAGAAAGTGATTTCATGATTTTGGTTTTTGATTGGGCCGCAGTTTTTCAACTAACATACCACATAATGTTAATCGAGAGAATTTAACGCACTTTCACTTAAAGGTTAACGAATGCAAAATCATTGAGTTATCTTTGTGCTCGCTTGAAAAAGACCGCCTTCATATTTGCATTGTTCTATCTGTTGTCCGTTGTTGGCTATGGATTGGAGTTCCATTATTGCCTCGGGCGCATAACCGATGTTAACCTCGCTTGGCTTGATACTTCGTGCGTGTGCGATACCGATGGTAAGTCTGTTTCTCATTCCTGTTGCCATGAGAAGGCCTTTTTTGTTCAAGTAGAAGATGAGCATCAGTCCGCTTCAGCCGAGTCGTTGCTTAAAATTCCATCAACAGATGTTGCCATTGATCTTCTTAAGGATGAAGGGCTCAGTCCATTGAATTTAGTTGGAGAAACATTCATTCAACTTTCGAATGCTCCACCCGATAAGCTCTATCGGAAACACTGTGCATTGATCTATTATGCCTGATTTGAATTAATATGTTCCCAATTTGGGAGCCTACGTCTTGTTCTACAATTATTCAAATCATTTATTAAATCAATTCAGTATGAAAATTATACCATCATTTTTAGCCTTGTTCATGATAATGAGCATAAGCTATAGCAGTAAAGCGCAAAGCAAAGTGACCCAAGACACCATTATGGTAGAAGGGATTTGCGAAATGTGTAAAACGCGAATCGAAGAGGCAGCCTATGGCAAAGGCGTAAAGTTTGCCGAATGGACAAACGCTACCAGTCAATTAATTGTGGCCTACAACACCGAGAAAACCAGCTTGGAAGACATCGAGGCACGTATTACCAAAAAAGGACATACTACAAGCCACAAAGAAGCCACAAAGGAAGATTACGAAACCTTACCAGATTGCTGCCGATATGAGCAACTTGAGAAGCACTAGCCTTCGGTTTCTTGTAATTCTGGCCATCCTTTTCTCTTTCCCTTCCTTCGCTCAAAATACGGTGACAGGCGTTGTTATCGAGGAGAGCACGGATGGGCGTTTTCATCCCATTCCATTTGCAAATGTTTATTGGAAAGGAACGCAAATAGGGACATCCACGGATACGGCAGGTCATTTTGAATTGCCGAAGAATAAAACTACACGAACACTTATCATCAGTTATGTTGGATATACATCCGACACCATCAAAGTGGAACACCTGGATAAGTTGACCATTGTTTTAAAACAAAGCAAGGAATTAGGCGGAGTAGATGTAGTTTATCGGCAACGCGGAACGGAGATTTCCTACATGAATCCACTGAAAGTAGAGACCATGGGAGAGAAGGAGCTCTACAAAGCGGCCTGTTGTAATCTCAGTGAAAGCTTTGAAACTAATCCTTCGATCGATGTGGCATTTACCGATGCTGTCACCGGAACAAAGCAAATTCAAATGCTCGGCCTCGATGGGAAATACGCTCAAATTACAAGAGAGCAAATGCCAGGAGTGCGCGGCCTGAGCTCTGTTCAAGGGATGACATACATTCCAGGTTCTTGGATAGAATCGATTCAACTGAACAAGGGAACAGGATCTGTGATCAACGGATTTGAAAGCGTTACAGGACAAATCAACGTGGAGTTGATGAAACCCGAAGAAGCCGACAAATGGTTTTTGAATGGTTATGTCAATCAAGGTGGAAGGACGGAGCTCAACTTGAACACGGCACATAAAATTTCCGAAAAGGTGCAAACAGGATTTCTGTTGCATGGCAACATGCGACCGATTGAAATAGATGGAAACAAGGATGGATTTTTAGATTTTCCGACCGGATATCAGTTAAATGGCATCAACCGATGGAAGTTCAACAATTTTAAGGGCTGGGAAGGTCAAGTCGGGACAAATGTGCTCACAGAAGATCGAAGCGGGGGGCAAGTCACCGTTGAAAACGCAATCAATCCGTATAGCGTTAATTGGAAAACGAACCGATATGAACTTTGGGGAAAAACGGGCTATGTCTTTCCTGAGGCGCGTTATAGAAGCATCGGGTTTCAGGCTTCGGCCATTTTACACGATCAAAAAAGCAATTATGGGTTGACTTCATATAACGCCAATCAACAGAGCGGTTATTTCAACTCCATTTATCAATCTATCATTGGCACCTCTACCCACAAGTATCGAACGGGATTAAGCCTCCTGTATGATAAATATGATGAGACGCTGAACGCATCCAATTATGCTAGGGAAGAAATTGTACCGGGCGCATTTTTTGAATACACCTTCAGCTACTTTGAGAAATTCGCTGTGGTGGCTGGTATTCGTGGGGATTACCATAATTATTATGGACTCTTTTTCACGCCCAGAATACACACCCGCTATGAAGTGCGTGAAGGGACCGTTTTGAGGGCATCGGCAGGTCGTGGACAACGAACATCGAATGTCATTGCTGAAAATGCTTCGTTGCTGGCAAGTTCTCGGAGTTGGTTCATTCAGGGGGATTCGGCCATTCAAGGCTTTGGACTAAAGCCAGAAGTAGCGTGGAATTTTGGATTAAACCTGACCCAAGATTTCCGATTGGATTACAAGCCGGGAACGATAGCCATTGATGCTTATCATTCTTTATTCGAGAATCAAACCGTTGTTGACATCGAAAATCCACGTGAGGTTCGAATCTACAATTTAACGGGGTCGAGTTATGCAACCAGCCTTCAAGGGCAAATTGACTACGAATTGCGCAGACGATTGGAACTTCGAATGGCCTATCGTTGGTATGAAGTGCGCACCGAATATGGGGGTGTCTTAAAGGATAAACCTTTTGTTGCCAAACATCGCGCCTTCATCAATTTAGGCTACGAAACAAAAACAGACTGGAAGTTTGACTATACCGTGCAGTGGCACAGCTCGAAGAGAATTCCGAGTACAGCGTTGAATCCTGTCGCAGATCAGCGCGACACACGTTCACCGGAGTTTTTCTTGATGAACGCCCAAATCACGAAGGGTTGGAAAGAGCGATTTGATATTTATGTGGGCATGGAGAATATCCTGAACTTTAAACAGGCCAATCCGATTATATCAGCTGATGATCCTTTTGGACCCTATTTCGATAGTGCCATGGTTTGGGGACCGATTTTCGGTCGAATGACCTATGTTGGCTTCCGATTAAAACCAGGTTCAAAAATCTAATAAACAAAGGATATAGCCGACTCAACGATTTCAAAATGAACTTTATGCCCGGCTTCGAGTCGGGCATAAAATTCTCCGTCTGTCTCGAGCGCCAAAACGCCATCAATTACTTCGAGTGATGCCGATTTGCAGCGGTGATAATGCACCCGTGAATCGACAATTTTTTGTCCTTTTTTGAGGCGTCCTTGATAGCGGATAAAGTCGAAAACGTTCACATCTCCTATTAATGAAACGCCAAGTTTTCCTTCATTAATAACGGTTTGAGGTAATAATCCGAGTCCATTTCCAGCATATTTTCCTTTTCCAATGGCTGCAAGAAAGCAGCGTTGCTCCAGCACTACATCATCCATTTGAATCCGTATCAGTGGAGCTTGATACTTCATCAACCAGGAAACAATTCCAGAATAATAATTGAGCGTTGGATTCATTTTGAACCTGCGCGCATTTACCGTTGCCGCTATTTCAGCTCCTATGCCGCAAGCTGAAATATTGGCTAAAAAGCGATGGTTCCCATCAAAACTGATTTTAACGATATCGTGGCTGTTGCCAGCATCATTTGCTGCTAACTGCACCAATTCTTGAATGGAATGATAAGGGAACAGCCGCGCATAATCGTTTGCAGAACCGATCGGGTAAAGACCTAGTTTGATGGTTTCGCATCCACTTTTCATGATGCCATTGATGCATTCGTTTAACGTTCCATCACCTCCGCAGCAAAGAATTAAAACTTCGCCTGCTTTGGATAAGTCATAAGACAGATCTTGTGCGTCACCAACAGCTTTAGTGACTCGAATATCGATGTCAACATCTTGCTGCCTTAATGCTTCAATGCAAGCGGCTCGGCCTTTTGATATTCCATTGACGATGGCTGCAATTTTCATCTTAGGACAGAATTACACTTTTTTGACGATTGTGTGGAACCCTACCTTGTGGGTTGAAGCGATGCCTAACTTTGATCACGTGAAAAGGCTATTGCTTATTCTTTTTCTATTTCCGTGGATTACTGCGTGTGATAACGTAACTATCGCTTTTTCGACACCAGAGGAAATATTAGATGATATTCCGCTAGGATTTCCAGCTATTGAATACCCGGCCGAAAACGAGTTTACCATGGAGCGCTGGTTGCTTGGTAGAAAGTTGTTCTACGATCCGATTTTATCCGATGATTACTCGGTGAGTTGCGCTTCATGCCATGATTCTGAATTGGCTTTTGCAGTGAACGAACAATTTAGTCGCGGTGCTGGACAGGCTATCGGAACAAGGAACGCTCCATCGTTGGCGAATGTGGCTTATCATCCATATTACACACGAGAAGGCGGTGTTCCTACGCTAGAAATGCAGATTTTGATTCCCATTCAAGAACACAATGAATTCAATACAAATATTTTGATCATTGCTGAGCGAATGATGGAAGATAAAACCTATGTTGAAATGAG
>Ga0115566_10005328_pt1 | contig 10104 bp, 6 predicted proteins | sample COGITO_mtgs_1204_3_FD_87173 | JGI IMG/M metagenome (GOLD analysis project Ga0115566, IMG submission 87173) | Pelagic marine microbial communities from North Sea - COGITO_mtgs_120405 | ecosystem: Environmental > Aquatic > Marine > Epipelagic | place: Germany:Helgoland, sampling site Kabeltonne...
CCTCGAAATCCTCAAGCACCTCTACCCGAAGCCGCGAGGATTGGCGGAGTCGTTTTGCCTCGCGAGATTCGAAAAAAGCCGACGAAAAGAAGCCAACCTCGAAAACTTCATCGCGTTCATCATCATCGTCCCGATCATCTCGCAAAAGCTCAAGCGGAAGCTCTAGCAAAAAAATCGAGTCCTATGCGAAAAACATGCTCGAGAAATACGACAAGAATAAAGACGGGTCGTTGGACAAAGACGAAATCAAATCAGCGAGGTCGCTGTCCTCCAAGACCGACAAAGACGGAGACGGCGTTGTCACGCTAAAGGAATTGGTCGTTGAGTATGGTGGTGACGCATCGGGAAGCTCTTCACGAAAACGCGACGGAACAAACAACCAGTACCTGATTAAAACTGGCGCTGAACGATCCAGTGAAGCAGGTAGCGAGTTCCAAAAACTGGATTCCAATCTTGACGGCATCATTCAAATGCAGGAATTCACAAAAGATTGGACCGCCGAAATGGCCGAGTCGTTTACAAAATTGGATGCCGATAACAATGGCACCATCACAATTAAGGAATGGGAAAAGGGGGGCGGTGCAAGTCGAGCATCCAAATCTTCTTCACGGGCGTCGTCACGAACTCGAAGCTATTCCAGAGACTGATGCTTTAAGCAGAAAGACACATCATGGAATGTGTTGAAGCTCTGTAGAATCAGACTGATGGTTAGGACGCATTTTTAATGCGTCCTTTTTTTGCGCCCAGTTGACGCCGTTCATCCCTTGGAATCGAAGCACAAAACGCAATGCTTCATCGCTGGCAGCCCACTAGCAACAAATTCGCCCCAAATCGAAAATCGATTTTCCAATCCAGAAGTCAGTCTTTCTATTCCATAAAGCCTATGCAATTTGACAACCAATTTCACCCTGAACAAATTCACAAATCGGTATTCATCGCGGAGGGCGTCTGCATCTTCGGAAACGTGAAAATCAATGCTGATTCGAGTATTTGGTTCAACGCGGTTGTTCGAGGTGATACCGAGCAAATCCAAATCGGTTCGCGAACCAACATTCAAGATCTTTCGCTGATCCATGCCGATCAGGGCGTTCCATGCGTCATCGGTGACGACGTTACCGTTGGACACTCTGCGATCGTTCATGGTGCGACGGTGGAATCCGATGTCATGATCGGCATGCGAGCGACAATCCTCAATGGCGCGGTCATTGGCCATGGCAGTTTGATTGCGGCCGGATGCCTTGTTCCGGAACGGTGCATTATCCCTCCCAATTCCGTTGTCATGGGAACCCCCGGAAAAATTGTCCGCCAGTGCACAGATACGGACAGTCAACGCATTCATTCCGCGGCGCAACATTACGTCGAAGCCGCTCGAGCGTTTCGCTGAGGCCCGCAATTTAAATTCCCGATTTTTGAAAAGTAGCGACTCGTTCAGCCGCCTTGTCGTTTTTGGCTTCGATTCCGTATGTTAGTCATAAACTACACGCATCTACATCGAACCAAAAACAACCATGCAAAGCGCTGAACCCGACTTATTTTATCAGGACCCGATTCGTGGCATCGAACCGGCCGACTGCTTCTTCTACCACTGCATGGACATTCCCAACGTTGGAGAAGTCGGCACGCAGTGGGACATTCGCAATGTAGTGGAGCAATACTTGGGCGAAACGGATTTCAATGGCAAACGCGTGTTAGACGTTGGAGCTGCGTCGGGGTTCCTAAGTTTCGAAATGGAGAAACGCGGGGCAGAAGTTGTCTCATTCGACATGTCAGAGTCTGCAAATTGGAATTTGGTCCCGCATTACAGTATTGATGATTGGGATAATAAACTCGCCTCCATTCAGGAGTGGAACCGCAAACTTAAAAACGCATATTGGTTCACACATGAGAAACTTAATTCAAAAGCAAAAGTTTTTTATGGCGATGTCTATGATCTGCCATTGGAATTAGGTGAATTCGATATCGTTTTCTTCGGCATGATTTTGGGGCATTTGCAAAACCCTTTTCAAGCCCTATTTTCAGGCTCGCGGTTGTGCAGAGACTCGATCATGGTGACCAACCAAACAGTGACTCATCGGCAACTTGGAATTAAGCGTGAGTGGGGAAAGCACTTGGCGGCAATGCGTTTTATGCCGTCTCCTGAAAACGGCATTTTCGACAGTTGGTGGGAAATTTCCAACGCCTGTCTATCACAAATGCTTGACGTGCTCGGGTTTGAAACATGCGCACGATTCAATTCGAAACCGAAATGCGTGGTTCCTGGACGACTTGGCGTTGAGCCATGTACAACAACTGTAACGAAACGAGTCGCAGCTTCTTCTGAAGTTGCAAAGCGCAGTACGCAGCCGGAAAATGTCGCGTAAGAAAATTCTTGGTGCGTTGCGACAGAAAATCCGGTCTCGTAACTCTATGCGAATTCAGCGCACCGTTTAACTGCCGCCAAAACTGAAACACAAATCGAAATTGACCAAAATGCAAATAAACAACAGCAAGCGGATCCGCCTATGATTCACCGTGGTTTCACTTTTTGCGGTCAATCCAATCAACAACGTCGCAATCGCACAACAAACCGGGCCCCAAAAACATGACGTCTCGTTGAGTTCATTCGTGTCGAATCGGCATGCACCGCAAATTTCGATTGTTCCGCAGCCGAAATCCCTTGCGGTGCATCAGAGTCTTGCCGCTTGGATTTTGCCAAGCAAAGTTGACGTATTTGTTACCGATGACAATGCATTTGCGAAACAACACTTCGAATCGATTCGCGAGCCATTCCAACGACTTACAGGTTGCGAACTTTCCCTTTCAAAAGAGAGAAGTACGTCGACAATCATTGCTGAGATCAACAGCGACTTGTCTCTCGAGGAATACGTTCTCGAAATCAGTAGCAAACAAGTGCGAATCAATGCCGCATCCATCAAGGGTCTGGCTCACGCTACCGCAACGTTGTTGCAAATCGTTGGACAATGTGAACGAACAGGCATCCCGGCAATGACGATCAAGGATCAACCGGATTGTAGCTATCGCAGCTTCATGATCGATCTCGGCAGAAACCCGCACAGCTTCCAATGCCTGATGGAGACCATTGATTTGCTTTGGTTTTACAAAATGGACTCACTTCACTTGCACCTCACTGATGATCAACGGTTCGCGTTTCCATCCAAGGCTTTTCCAAAACTTCAATCGGCCCAAGGAAAGATGACATGGGAAGAATTTGAGCAAATCGAGGAACATTCGAGGCTGCGTGGGATCGCGATCATACCGGAACTTGACGTCCCGGGTCACTCAACAATTTTGCGGCGTGAATATCCAGAGGTCTTCGGGCGAAGCCCTGCCGACCTTGCGAAGCTCGAATCATCAAAAGAAGGAATCAAGACCTTATTGACGGAAATGATCGAAATGTTTCCAACTACGAAACGAATTCATGTCGGTGGCGACGAAGCCGGCGGCGTACCGGAAGAACTTCAACGTGATCTGATCAACGAGTTGCACACGTTTTTGAAAGCCAAGGGAAAGAAGACGGTGGTTTGGGAGGGACCAAGCGGTAGAAATAAAAACAGCAAGGTGCACCCCGAGGTTATTCACATGAATTGGCGAACGATCAATTTTCCGGCGAACGAAATGCTTCGCGCCGGACATCCCGTCGTCAACGCGGCTTGGGACCCTCTTTATATCGTGGATCATTACCCACGTAACAACTTTACGATGGCATCGCCGGAACACATTTACCGGACGATGAACCTTTACAAATTCGCACACTATAATCCCGGCATGCCGACGTTTCGAAAACCGATTGTCGTCGATCCGACCCAATACGATGCCAACGTGATCGGATTCTGCATGACGTGGTGGGAAGGACGAGAAATCAACTACTTTCCGCTGATCGTCCCACGATTGATTCCAATGGCAGAGATTGCGTGGAACGCAAAATCGTCCAACACGAACGAAGGTAACTCGAAAAGCCAAAAGGATTACGAGGCCTTCTCGGATCGAACGAAGGTCAATGAAAGTGTCCGCCGATCCGCTTTCTATCCCGTTTTGATTTCCGCATCTCCGACGGCACTCGAAACCGAAGGCGTATTTCATAACCGTACGAACATCACACTGAGTGCCGACGAAAATGGTGAGATTCGTTTTACGCTCGACGGTTCCGAACCGAACGCAGCATCCACTCGATTTGCCGAGCCGATCAAGCTTCAAAAGAGTGCGACAGTTCGCGCAGCCGTTTTCAAGCAAGGCAAGCAACTTGGGTATGCAACACGAGAAACATTTACGTCAGTCAGCCCAATACAGAATCTCGCACTCGGCAAACCGGTTACAACCAGCGTGACCTCCGGTCCGATTTTTTCATCAGCCCGATTAACCGATGGTGGAACTGCCAACCTCGATTATTTCCTCGGCTACCCTGCCGAGCCAAAACCGATTGAAATCACAATCGATTTGAAAAAGGTGTTTCCCGTAAAACGGGTTGTCACGCATGCTTTTTTTAATGGAAACGTATATGAGGCCTACGAAATTCAAATCTCAGCCGATGGAAAAAACTTTCGCAAGGTTGCTGATCGAACGAAAAAGCCTCCAAAAGTAACCGCGGCCACAATTCACGATTTCCCACAAACCGACGCCCGTTACATTCGAATAGTGACTCGTGGTTGCAAGGGTTACGTGTTTGATTCATTTTCCAAGCTGACCGAAATTCAGGTATTCTAGATCCACTGCGAGAATTTCCCCGATACCCTGTTCCTCGAATCACAGTCAAATCAATGCCAATCAACACATCAAATGCAATCGTCAGTTTGGTTTTCGTTTTCATTGCGTGTGTTGGAATTAGCAGTTCAAACGCGAATGAAAACCGCCCCAATATCGTATTGATCATGGTCGACGATTTCGGTTACGAGTGCCTTGGCTGCAACGGCGGGCTATCGTACCAAACTCCGAACATCGATCGACTTGCAAAAAACGGAGTCCGTTTTACCGAGTGCCATTCGCAGCCGCTATGCACGCCGACGCGCAATCAAATCATGACGGGAAAGTACAACTTTCGAAATTATGAAAACTTCGAGTACATGAGCCCGGACGAAATAACATTCGGGCATTTGCTGAAAGAGACAGGATACAAAACATGCATTGCAGGAAAGTGGCAACTGAACGGACGTGGATGGAAACGTGATGGTCGTGAAAATCCGTCACGGCCAATGGACGCAGGCTTCGACGCAACATGTTTATGGCAAGTCACGTCTTTACCGCCAAGGTTCAAGAATCCGGGTCTTGAAGTCAATGGAAAACTCAAAAGCTTTCCTGAAAAATATGGTCCCGACGTTTGCACGGACTTCATTTGCGATTTTATCCAAGAGAACAAAAATGAATCGTTCTTCGTTTACTACCCGATGATTTTGACGCATAGCCCATTTGTGCCGACACCCGACAGCCTTGATTGGAGCCAAAAGAAACCGCGGCGAAACAAGCAAGCCTATTTTAAAGAGATGGTGGAATATACAGATTCGCTCGTGTCCAAAATTGAATCCAGCTTAAAAGCAAACGGAGTCCTCGAAAATACGATTCTGATCTTCACTGGCGACAATGGCACAACAAGGGGTTTAGAAACCAAAACCAAAACGGGAATGGTCAAAGGAGCCAAAGGGATGACTACCGACGCAGGGACCCATGTCCCACTGGTGGTAAGCTGGCCGAATTCTGGAGCAAAAGGATTTGTTTGCGATGACCTCATCGATTTCACTGACGTTCTTCCAACCTTAATGGATGCGGCTTCGAAGAAAATCCCAAGCGAGTTAAAAGTCGATGGAGTCAGCTTTCTACCGCAGGTCAAAGGCCAAACGGGGACACCGCGTGAATCGATTTACTGCTTCTATGATCCCGTGCATTCTCAAAACGTAAACAAATTTCGCAACCGTTTCGCCCGCGCAAAAAACTTCAAAGTCTATCGTGATGGAACAATTTTTGACATAAAAAAAGACCTCCTCGAACAATCGCCGCTCAAAACCCAAGACCTTTCCCAAGAGGAGCAACATGAGGTCGACATGTTGATTTCAAGAATGGACGATTACGATTCGCAGGGAGCGGCCAATGCAGCGAAAATCCTTCGCAACAAAGTAAGACCGGGGAACAAAATTTCGGCGATCAACACAACGTGTCCCCGTTCAGGGAAACCGATCAAACCGGACTCGTTGGCAATTTACAAAGGACACATTGTCGGATTCTGCAACACACATTGCCGCGACGATTTTGCCGGAAACATGCAAGATCGCCCAGAGGATCGACAATTCTTCGAATCAATCATTAATGCATCGCTCAAGTAAGGGGATTAAATCCAAGTCCCGTCAATTGATTAACAAGATGACAAACAAAGCCCGGTTGCGGGATTTCTCGTGCTGAAGAAAAAAGGCCAGCGATCACGGCGTTTGGCAACTGGGCATTTGGTGACTGAACGCTAGGTGACTGGGCGATTGGCAACTGGGATGCAATGCAAAGGATTTGACTGCACAAATAGGTTTGGCACACTGGTTGCTCCAACGTATTGGTATCGAGATGCGAGGGCATGTCCTTCTGATCTCTCTATCTAACACAATTTTGGAGCATGTCATGAAAGCCGTTTGGGTAACATTATTTGGAATCGCATTCTCGGTTGTTTCGATCAGCATATTCAGCTCGGTCACCGCTGCGGGCAACACAGGTAACAGTGATGACACCGTTGTCGCGAAAGACGATGACGACATGATGGAGAAGAAAATCCCGCTGAACATCGAGGATTACAAAAACCAAAAGAATGTGATTCACCTTTCACATTTTACTGACGATCTTCATCGAGCGTTTATGGCTGTAAAAATCGCCAATATGATCATGTCCAGCGGGATCGAAACGCAAATTTTCGTAGATGTGGAAGCAGCTCGAATCGCCGACTTACGTCAAAATCTGAATCTCCGTTGGGGTGAATCGGAAACGACTCTGGAGGTTCTGATCGACGAATTCGTAACCGACGGCGGGAAAATCATTGTCTGCCCTCATTGTGCAAAAGCTGCGAATCTGACCGACGACTTTATTCGACCTGGAATGGAAATTGGAACCAAAGAGGTCATTCAAAAACTTTTGATCGAAGCAGATAAAGTCATCGATTATTGATTCTCACCCGGACGAGCAGAACTTTTCCCCGTGCCAAGACGCACGCCATGTGCGAATTGGCACGGCATTCTTTTCGGTTTCACACTCGCCGTCCAGAAAGCGGACCGCTTAATCGACCGAAATTGCGGGGACCTTCAGTTTTTGAATCTGTAGATTCAGCGATGAAACGTCTTTATCAAAAATCAAATTCAACGCCTTCAACTCTGCGTCAATTTTTCCGGTAATTTCCGTGAAAACCTCGGTTGCTTGTCGAGTCGGCGGATAGTCGCCGGTCGCAACAACACCTGCCAATGCCGAAAGTTTGTTGTTTAATCGAATCGGAAAATTAAGCGGATCCTGAGGGCTTTGATTCTTCGTTTGATAAAGCTTCTCTTCGATTGCCGTCATTTTTTGACCAAATCGTCAATCATTTCCATGACCGGCTTATATTTTCCTTCCAGCTTTTTGTCGCTTTTGGAAAGCTTCTTCATCCTTGCCGCAAACGCATTGACTTGATCGCGTGTCGTACGGATCTTCTTGATCGCCACATGCGTTTCCGAAAGTTTGTCGCGAAGCGATAACAGAAAATCCAATTGCGCCTGAAAGTCAGCGTCGCTCGCGGTGCTACGCGGGTCTTTCACAATTTTAAACTTGATATCATTCGAGGCCATTCCAACAGTCAGTTTGGCTGTGTAATCGCCGGGAATCGCAGCCGGACCAGATGTCCCGCCAGCCCATAGCACCATTCCAGAAAACGACTCGGCGTTCGGGTACCGCATGTTCCAGAGGAATCGGTTAAACCCTTGCTTGACCGAAAGCGCCTGCTCGTTTTTGTCTTTATTTGGCTTGGTTGAAAACGTTTGAATTACCGAGCCTTTCGAATCCATAAACGTGAGCGAAACCACTTCATCTTTGTCAGGCTGTTCTTTCAGGTGAAAAGAAACAATTACGCCACCGTCTGGATTTTGACCATTTTGCAGCGAAGATCGCCCACGTCCCGACCGGGTTTTGTATGTGGGTCGCGGCTGAAAAACGGCGAGGTCATCGTTTAATTTCTTTTCATCCAATTGATGCAACAATGTCAAATCATCCAGCACCCAGAACGATCGACCTTGGGTCGCAACAATTAAATCATCGTTCTTGATTGCTAAATCGGTAATCGGGACGATTGGCAAGTTCATTTGGAACGGTGACCAATTCGCACCATCATCAAACGAAATATACATGCCCGTTTCGGTCCCCGCATACAGCAAACCTTTTCGTTTTGAGTCCGCTCGCACGACACGGGTAAAGTGCTTACTGTCGATTCCCTTGACGATCTTTGTCCATGTCTTTCCGTAGTCGGTTGTCTTAAACAGATACGGCTTGAAATCGTCCAACTTATAGCGAGTCGCTGCAACATAAAGCCCACCTTTTTCTGTTGGATGTGCTTCGATGCTGTTGATCTGAGACCATTCAGGCAATTCGGGCGGCGTCACATTTGCCCAAGTTTTGCCACCATCTTTCGAAAGATTGACTAAGCCATCGTCGCTGCCCGTCCAAAGAACACCTGGTTCATGAGGCGATTCAAGTGCTGCGAAAATCGTACAATAATATTCAACACAAGTATTATCTTTTGTGATCGGACCGCCGGACGAACCAAGCTTTGTGGGATCGTTACGCGTCAGGTCTTCACTAATTCGCGTCCAACTTTGACCTTCGTTTTCGGTGACAAACAGACACTGTGCGGCGGTGTAAAGCTTCTTTGGATCATGCGGTGAAAAGAAGATCGGAAAATTCCATTGAAAGCGATATTTATTCGCACCAGCGCCACTTCCCATCGGATTGTCCGGCCAAACATGGATGTTACGAGTTTGGCCTGATTGATGATCTTTGCGGGTCAAAAGTCCCCCGTATGATCCGCCATAAACGATATCATTGTTTCGAGGATCGATCGCGATGTGACCACTTTCTCCACCTGCCGTCGACTCCCAATCGGATTCTGTAATTCCTCCACGATCGCCGCGACTTTTGATTCGCACCGTTGAGTTATCTTGCTGCGCACCGTAGATACGATAAGGAAAATGATCATCCGTCGTAACACGATAAAACTGCGAAGTCGGTTGATTCATATAAGTCGAAAATGTGCGACCTTGGTTGAATGTCACCTGCGCGCCGCCGTCATCGGCAACGACAAACCGCAGCGGATCATTGGGATCAATCCATAGATCATGGTGGTCGCCGTGAGGGGTTCGTATGGAAGAAAACGACTTGCCTCCATCTTTCGAACGCCAAAACGAAACGTTCAACACGTAAACTTCGTCAATGTCCTCGGGACCAGCATAAATTCGCGTATAGTACCAAGCTCGTTGCCGTAAATTCCGATCTTCGTTGATTCGTTTAAATGTTTTGCCCGCGTCGTCGCTTTGATAAAGTCCGCCGTCGGCCGCCTCAACCAAAGCCCAAACTCGGTTTGAATCCACTGGAGAAACGGTGACACCGATGACGCCCAGTGTCCCTTTGGGCAAGCCCGGGTTCCGACTGATGTCTTTCCAAGTTTCGCCACCATCGATGCTTTTCCATAATCCGGAATCATCACCACCACTCTCCAAACTGTACGGCGTCCGTTTGATATTCCACATCGACGCGTACAGAACTCGCGAATTGTTCGGATCAAGATGCAAGTCAAACGCACCTGACTCCTCACTGACGAAGTGAATTCGCTCCCACGTCTTCCCGCCATCTTTCGATCGAAACACGCCGCGCTGCTGATTTGGACCATGCAAATGCCCGAGAACGGCAGCATAAACCAAATTCGAATCGCGTGGATCGATCACGATTTTCGGAATTCGGCGAGAGTCGTCCAAGCCAATATGGGACCAGGTTTTTCCCGCGTCCAAACTTTTCCAAACACCATATCCATGGGATACATTTCCGCGGACGGTACATTCTCCACCGCCAACGTAGATCACATTTGGATCACTCGAGGCAACGGCTATCGATCCAATTGAACCTCCA
>Ga0115566_10005330_pt1 | contig 10103 bp, 9 predicted proteins | sample COGITO_mtgs_1204_3_FD_87173 | JGI IMG/M metagenome (GOLD analysis project Ga0115566, IMG submission 87173) | Pelagic marine microbial communities from North Sea - COGITO_mtgs_120405 | ecosystem: Environmental > Aquatic > Marine > Epipelagic | place: Germany:Helgoland, sampling site Kabeltonne...
CAGACTAACAAGCTCTTTGCATAAAACCGATTGATTTCTCGATTGGACAGCCATCTACCATCAACGATTTCAAGTCTATCACTTATTTCACCCTTTTCCGATTTGAATATGAATTTCCTATCTAACGAACTGCTTGTAGCGATTAGAAATTTATAATTCATAAATAAATCATTAGCCACTGCGTGTTCAACGTAATTCATAAATTTGGCAAAAGCATGATCCGGCGCCACCGTACCTATGTAAGAAATATACCTTTTTTCTCTATAATTTGATCTTTTACTGAGATTCTCATCATCATAAATTAATGGCATGAGCAAAATATTAGAATTAAGTAATTTATACTTTCTATTATATATCGCAAGGGCTTTTTGAGACGCTAAAATTACACTATTTGAGAGAATAAGTGATAATTTATTCACACCGTCAATAAGAAACAACTTAGCCACTCTTAATCCACCAAACCCCGATTGATAAAATTCCTTGAAAGAGGCAATAGGTTCGTGAAATAAATAAAAAATTTTAGCCGAGCCGAATACATTAAACATTATCATTTTTGATATGTTTTTGATCGATGGAAACAAAAACATGATGCAGTCAAATTCTTGATAATCTAATAACTTCAATTTATATACCTTGCTGAACGTATTATCAACATCCAATTCCGCAAATTTTTTGTTAATATATAACGTTGATTCATACCCTACTTCTTCTAATAACATATAGTAAGCGATTAAATGAGAGTAGTGCCCCGGATGATATTTTAAGGAAACAATAAGCGCTTTTTTAGACATTATCTGCTTTGTCGAATCTATAATTGATTTTGGCAATATTGTATTTCTTTACACTTTATTAGACTATACTGCTCATTTTCCTGTAATATCCGAATTATACGTTGTGAAATGGCATATCAGAAATAAGCTTAAATCTTTCCGACCAAGATTTTTTAAAAATCTGAAATTCTATCTTGTGGTCTTTAAAAAAGATGCTCGTCTTACCGCTCATAAAGTCTTCAGTAAACTCTACCTTTGATATGAAAAATGCATTTATCCCGTTTGACTCTACAGTCACAAAATCGTATCCATATTTCGCAAATAATTTTCTCCACGCCATTATTGAAACTCCATAATATAGTCTAGAGGGATGCGCTTTCGCATAATTGAAATCCGACTTATACGGTATGGTTATTGACTTATCGGGACCGAAATTTGAATTATATTCCACTACGCAAATTTTTGGCCTAAACCCCATTTCTAGCATTTTCTCAACTAAATAGTAGTCATTACCATCAATATCAATGGAAAAAATATCTGGTCTTTTCGTAATCGATTCAGCCAATAATTCATCAATATTTTCCAAATCAACAAAGGTATTCATCGCAGCAACGCCTTTGTTGAAAATGTTGTAGATAATTCCAGTTAATATGGAATGCAACTTATTTCCTTCTACCATAAGTCCACAAAATTGTTTTACTAAAGCAAAATACGCAGAATTATTGGCTAAACCGTTTGAGGAACCGATTTCAATAAAATATTTATTCGAATCTAATAGATTAGAAACAAGGTAATCAATAACCCCGTCCTCACCATTCTGACTAAACGATGAATATTCCCAGGTTTCTGGTAGCGAATCATCTATTTTTCTGGAGGCAGACGAGGCAGCTCCCTTAGACATGCCAATGTTTAACTCTTTCAAAAAGAATAAAAATCTAAATAAAATTTTAAATGTGTTCTTCATAAAAATTAATTAACGAATTATACTCTCCAAAGGCCTTTATTTCGTCTCGGACTTGAAAAGAAAACTAGTGCCCTCGTAAGGAGAAAAAACCTGTTTGGGCCAACTAAATATAACACCAACCTCAAAGATATATTTAATATTTTAATTTGCAGGCTATAGGGTGTATTTTCGTTTAACGCGTTTTTTATATACCCCAAAGGCCGTAGCTTATTCCCCAATAAATTATTCTTTCTTGCGAATTTTGCAACATCCCCTTCAGAATCAAACGGGTTCTTCGTTTCAATAAACGATTCATACATACTGCTGTAGGCCAATCTTAACAACGGAGAAATATATTGTCCATTGGACATATAGTCATAACTATACTGGACTTGCCTAAAATGACTATATATTGAACGTTTGAGCTCGTGTTTAACCGCATACTCTTTCCCAATATCTAAATAATCATTCCGTATCACACCTTTTTCGTAACACGATCGTGCGTTTAAATACCCTGGATCTTCAGGATTAAAATTGCTGAAATGGAAAAACACTAATTCATGTTCATTATTTACAAAACGTTTGCCATCATATTTTTTCTCTATTTTTCTCTCCCAACTGTTCCAAGGGGCGACGTTATACCCTAAATTAAAACTGATTTTAATATCGCTGAAAAAACAAGGGGCTATGGACACCCATTTTTGATCTGTTGAAAGTCCAAATTGTGATTCCATGTAACACAAATCAATACACCGTTTTGACCACCAATTTAAAAACGACTGACTTTGTTCACTCTTTCTAACGCCATAAAATCCAAGATTAAAGGAACCAAATCTCATCATTCCCGTATCGCTCTCCGCCAGAGAGTCAGATTGTGGAGTCGTATAATGTGGTGTCAATAAAATAGCGTTCTCCGATAAATCATCAAGAATGCAATCAATCGATGTGTAGACATATATGTCAGGGTCGAAAAATATAACCTTCTCAAATTCTTCGAGCAAAAGAATTGTTAGATGTGGTTTTAAAGCAGTACTGAATTCAATGATATCGTATCGAAAGGCTAAATTCAGAAAATTAGGAATTCCAATGTCCTCCATCCAATGAACTACAAGATTATCCGTTTCAAGGCCCAAATTTTGTTTTTTGTCAAACAAAAAAACGTTTAATTTATAACCCGTGTTATCAAATACAGAATCAGCCAAGACCAGTGCCTTATGCAAATATGCTATATTGCATACAGTAAAAATAGCAACACTGCTATCAATCTTTCTATTTACTATCATTGCGTGTTGAGATGTTTAATATTCTTACTAAGAGTTGAAACATAAAGGTGGTTATAATTGCTTTGAGAAATAATAGTGTATAATTAATCTTCAAATTCCAAATTGACGTCACTATTAGTCTAATAAATGAAATGAATATATCTATCATTCTTTTCTTATTGTAGGCCCTTAAATATATCTTGCGATCCAAGACATAATAAGCCCTATCTTCTTGTCCAGAAATATGATCAAAGTCAGGTGTATTATACCATACACCCAATAAATATTTGTTTCTATTTGCCCTTAAGCAAAATTCATAGTCTACACCGTCCACAAAATAACTAGTGCTATGCCAATTTAAATTCCGCAATGATGTCAAATTAAACAGACTTCCACTACTAATAATTAACTTTTCGTTCTTAATAGCACATCGTTTTTCGGATTTTGGATTTGATCCTTTAAACAAGACAGCTGCATAATCCTTATAGTTCTCGCACTTATCTAGATAAAACTCACCAATAAATTCTATAGTTGTTAATGTAAAAATTGTATCCTGATCAAAGAATAATAGCGATTTGAACTTATCAAGATATGCATTAGCACATATAACCGACAGGCCAAAACCTAGACCAACATTCTTTCCGGCGCAGAAATAACGCACACCAGGGTGATCCCTAAATTCATCTCTAGTTAAACTTATTTCGGGCGAATTATCAAATATATAAGCAACATAGCCAGCATTCAAAATGCCATTCAATCTGCTAGAAAATTCTAACTCAGGATTATATATAACAAAACCTATTGCTATACTTTGTTTTATGGTAGTATTTAGCACGCCTAATTTTTTATTCCTTCAACAAATGATGATAAAATTTTTCAGCCTCAAATATTATAGGATCATCAAACATAAATAAATACAGTAATCTAAGACACATTTATAATTGATATTCACTTTCTCGTTTGCCTAGGATTCGTCTGTGAGTTGACGTTATTCTTCTAACCATAGATTAACCAATCGATAGGAATATCATTAGAATACTTTGGAGAAAATTCTCAGCACTTGCTTTTCAAATTCCTCTTTCTCACTTTTAATACTCGCTCTGTAAGTCTCAAAATCTTTACTACATAAGTCATACTGTTGTAAAATAACTTCAATTTGTTTGACTATCAGAGGAATTGAATTTATTGCATCGGAAAACTTATATTTATTCAAAATAGGTATATCTACATCATTTTCCGCAGCACCCCTTTTCCCGGTGACTATGCAACAACCGCAAAGGGCGGCTTCTCGTGGAAACCTATCTTTCCCTGGATGATTTCCGAAATCGATGTAAACTTTCGACGATAAGAGTTGTTCTTTGATTTGCTCCTTGGTCATATCCACCAAAGGCACCCAGTCAAACTGTGGAGCTGACTGAATTAATTTCGATGTAAACTCCAAACCCTTTTTGGGATTAAACAGGATTTTTTTATCGGATCGCTGTGAAAAAGTATTTTTCGTAACACTGAGCATCTCATCTTCCAAATAATCCCCTAAATCGTATATATTATTAATATTTATATTTTTACCAAGTAAAAATATCCTTGCATATTCAGATTGGACAAGGTGAGTAATGTCACTTTCTTTATACACCGAATATCTTTTACGGTGTTCATACTTATGACTATGCTCCAGTGAAGGACGTAATAAGCCCATGCGATTTTTTAAATTATCGAACCAATCGCCCATATTCAAGTAGAAATTGTCAACACTCATCCACCATATGAGTCGCTTCGAAGCCTTATAATATGTTAATATTGAAACATTTGATTCTAAAGCTACAATGACGTTCTCTTTAGAATCCTTTGGAGCACTCAAAACGTAGGGGATTTTAAAATGTTTATAACTCTCATGAACTGGGTCAACATATAGTTTCTTGAGAGGATTACAGTCATACCACATTTTAGCTGGTATACCGTTTTTAATTAAACATGCACATAGTTGGTGGGCCAATGTTGGGCCTCCGGTGTAAGAAGCAGCCGGACAATAAACGAAAATTGTTTGCATTTTATTCATTTTTTGAAAAGAAAATAGCAATAAGCAAAACTCAAGAGATATGGACTTTGAGTAAAATAAAGAGTATACATGCTGCCAAATAAACCCACAATGAGCAAAGAGTAAACACTTCTGTTCACGCAGTTAGGATTAAAAACTACACTGTTATATGACTTGACATAAATAATCCCCACAATAAAAGATATTAATAATACACCTAACCCACCAAAATCTATATAAGGGACATAAAACATGGTAGTAAAAGCATTCATGTATTCACTTGGGCCTATTTGTATTTCATTTGCGGCTTCAACCAATACATCTAAATTAACCCACCATTCAGGATAGGAATTAGTTAAATACTTAAAACCTATCATTATTGGGACAAGTAACCCGTGTAAAGTAGCTGCCCCAAAATACCAGGTATCTATAAGTTCAATCCTTTCAGCAAAACCTGCAATACCACCTCCTAAATAAACATAGCCTGTATCTACAAAAGAGGTGTCTCTTTGAAACGATAGCCATGAGACTCCATATATTATTATTGCCACTAGAGAACTAATAACTACTAATTGTTTACGTTTAGCTTTCTGTGAAATAGAATTTTTCGGTTTTTTCAAGACTAAAAATACTACAGCAGGTATCACATAAATCAACATTGATCTTCGGCCACTTTGCAATATAGAAAGGGCAATAATTAAAAACGAAACCAAAATAACCCATCTTCGCTTTTTTGGCTGACCTAATTCTAAGCCCAGTATTGGAATAACAACATAACTAAACGGACCTGCCACGAGCATTGTAATTACAGTAACAAAAAAACCACGATCATTGACAGGATGACCAATATTCATATTTGTTATATCATTGAAATTCAATCCCAACATCAAAAATTGAACATTCACAACAGCCTTTCCAGCGAACGCAATTATAGACAAAATACTTATAAAGAGAAATAACTTTGACCTGAGTACAAACGGCTTATTATTTTCTAATGACAGTAGTCTTGACGAGTTGATGCTAAATATCTGTGTTCCTAACAAAAAACCTAGGGAGCCTAAGATCAACAAAAGCGCAGCAAACTCGGTCAGTTTATAGTATCCATCATAACTCAGATATGTATATAAAATGACGGTCCAAATCAAAGAGAAAAGCGTATTCGGCGCAAATAATTTCCGCTGCACCAATCCTGTAATCGATATGCCAACAAAGCTAATCAACAATATATATATCAACAAAGTACTCAACTTAGTTCATTAGAGATTTTGATGGCTCACAAGAATATGTAAACTCCATATCGGTCTATTTTTAAACTAGCCTCCATAAAATTCGCACTCATTGGTTCGATGATACTAGGCTACCCTAGAACTTTTATTGCACTGGCGCTCACATATATTTGGGATGATAACCTTTTTCGGAGTAATATGATTTTAGTTATCACTTTTCCTCTGTACCAAAAACATGTCATCTTGCAATTAGCATTAAAATGAATTTTTGCATCCCACATTGCCCAATGTCTATACTGGTGATTCTAGTCCACACAGGACACGAAAAGCATCTAAGTTCCAAACAATGGCGGATTTACCTGTCGATAAAGTATTGCCCATCGAAATTACGATTCATTTGATCAAACAAATAAATAGTTGATGTTCCATTCGATTCGTTTTGTCTTTCTATTTCCAATAAGCAAAGCCAAAACATTAGACTCTTCGATTTTTTATTGTTTCAATAAAATTTAAAGCCGACTCTATAACCTGGTGTTGATCGTAATATCTATATTCAGCTAGCCTACCACCAAAGAAAACATTATTTTCTTTAAGTGCACGCTGCCTGTATTTTAGATATATTTTTTGATTGCGATCATCGTTTATAGGGTAATATGGCTCCTTATTTATATCAAATTCAATTGCATATTCATGAGTTACAACAGTCTTGTCTGACACATCGTTATTGAAATGTTTGTGTTCGATAATTCTAGTAAATGGGATATCAGCAGCTGTATAATTAACAACAGAATGGCCTTGAAAGTTTTCCATATCTAAAACCTTTGTTTCAAATTTTAGCGGCCGATATTCTAATTCACCAAAGGCATAATTATAGAACTTGTCTATAGGACCCGTATAAATAACATTAGAACACAACAAATCTAAATTACTTTTTTCAGCAAAATAATCAACATTCAAATTAACTTCAATGCCTTGTAATAAATTTTCGAAAACTTCAGTATATCCATTCTTCGGTATCCCCTGATAAGGATCAAAAAAATAATTATTATCAAAAACGAATCTAACAGGCAATCTCTTTATAATAAATGCCGGTAAATCTTTTGCCGATTTAAGCCACTGCTTTTCAGTATAACCCTTAATTAACTTTTCATATATTTCTTTACCTACCAATGAAATTGCTTGTTCTTCTAGATTACTTGGATTTCCTTTAAATCTTTGCGACTCAATTTTAGCTTTAGCTTCTTCCGGTGTTTTTACTCCCCACAATTTGTTAAACGTCCACATGTTAAAGGGAAGGGAATATAACTCATCCTTATAATTAGCAATGACATGATGCCTGTAATTATTGAACTCAGCATACCTATTAACATAGTCCCAAATATTTTTGTTGGCGGTATGAAAAATATGAGCGCCATACTTGTGAACATTTATCCCTTCTATCCTTTCCGTATAGCAATTACCACCTATGTGGTTTCGCTTATCTATAACTAAACAACGATAGCCCTTATCTGTTAGTTCTCTCGCACAAACAGAACCATACCAACCGGCTCCTACTATCAAAAAATCATATTTTTTTTCCAAAGTCTATATTTTTATAAGTGTAAAACATTAAAGCTGTTACGACTATTTCTGTAGTAACTGTTATTGTTGCTAAGGAGTAAATATTGACGTCCCATAACAGCCATACGAAAAACATCTGAAATAGGTAAATGAGACCAGAGGCAAATATGATCCTACTAAATGCCTTTACTTTCCCAAAAGGAATCAATATTTGAACTCCAATTACATTACTTATTGCTATGATTGGAACAGACAAGGCTAAAATATTCAATACAATTACTGATGGTAGCATTTCTTTTCCGGCTAAAAGAACCACAATGCTTTTTGAAAACGCCAATACTACTATAGCAAGGCAAAAGTTTAGAAATAAAGAGATCATAAACGCTTTTCTGACAAAATTGATGTTTTTATCCTTACTGATTTGCGGGAAAAGCGTTTGACTTATGATACTTTGAGGGATCTTTAAAAGAGAAACAATTTTTTCTCCTAAGTCATAATATGCCAAATCAGACATTCCCAAATATGCCCCAATAATAACTCTATTTGTACTAACATATAGCCTCACGGAAACATTAGAAAGAAATATGGGTAAAGAATCTTTCAAATAATACAATAGTACATCTGCAGATTGAATTTTGAACCTCACATTATGTATCTTAAAGACAATAGTAAGGGAAACGACACCAGCTATTAGGGCGCCTAATCCATTGATAATAGGCACTAAAAGATAATCGCCCGATGACCTAATAAAAATAAAAATCATTCCAACAAAAAACAATCGACTAACCACTGATATATATGTTATGTATTTCATTTTTTCAATCCCTTGAAAATACCAAATAGGAATCATAAAATCAGATAAACATATCCACATAGTTAACAGAAAAAGTGATTCATTCCCATTCGCTCGCGACATAAAATTTAAAAAGATTGTCAATGCTGACAATGTTAAAACGAATAAAACACCTTTAATAATAAATATGCTGCTTACAATTTCGCTAAGTTTTTCTTTATTTTCTCGATAAACGCTTACTTCTTTTGTCGCAGAGATTTCAAAGCCAAACCCTGTAATTATCAACAAATAGCCAATTACAGCTTGAGCAAATACAACTAATCCGTATGTTTCCAACCCTAAAACGCGAATTAAGTACGGATAAGAAATTAAAGGTATGAGTATATTTAACATCTGAAATACCGTGAGACTAGAAAAATTCTCAACTAATTTCTTGTGCTTAAAAAGCTTATCTTTCAAATTTCTATAACTTGCCTTCATTTCTCACCTAAGTCTGTTTGTTTTAAATAAAATTTGATTCTACTTAAGTCGTGTTTTCGTAGGTTAATTTTTAGATAAATCTAGACAAGATTTCATGTCATTTTGATGTCCTGCCTACCGTAATTCACCGTAAAATACAGGAAAACATGCCTGCAACCGGGCAATCATTGTTCGCCGCTTTTTTCCCACACCAATAAACACGCTGCTGCCCTATCACTAGGCATGTGCTCCAAGATCTGGGCGTGTACCTTTTTACCGGTGAGCTTTTCTACCTTACTACTTAACCCTCCGATATACGTACTGTCCAATTCTTCCCCTACTAGAAGCGCGTCTATGGTTTCGGATTCCACCCCACGGGCCAAATCGCCACATACCCACACTTGCTTAAGACCGGGTAAGTTTGCTACTACGCGCTCTAATAGCGCATCAATGCCAGCGACCTTGCGCACTATGGAGGTGATATCAGAAGTAAGGGGATGGGCCAAATTGATCTGGTAGAGTTTACGACGTCCCTGAAGTTCAGAGCTGAGTAAACCGGCCTCTTCAAGGCGGTTGAGTTCTACCCGTATGCTGTTGGTGTTTTCATGGAGCTCCTTGGAGAGTCCTTGGAGGTACCCGCTCAAATTTTGATTGAGAAAGAAGCGCAGTAAGAGCTTCAAGCGGGTTTTAGAAGTAATAAGAGATCCTAGAAGGTCCAACGTACTTTTTTGGGTTTTCACGGCTTCGCCGCTGTGAGTCCCATAGCAGATTGTCCTTAGAGGGTAGCTTTGGTTCACAGGTTCGGCTTAAGTGCTTCTACCAACATGGTTGGATAAAGGCACTCGAAGCATTGGTTTGGAAGTCAAAATTACGGAAGAAACAGAAGCCAATAGTTTCTATCGAGTACTTTTTTTACTCGTTATACACATTGTCTCGATTGAAACTGCTTTTTAAAGCGCAAGTAGATCGTTGTTCGAGAGCGATAAGGAGAGTTGAATGCCCAGTTCTTTGAGCTGAACGACGGCTTTGTTAGTACTGCGGTCCAAAAGAACGGC
>Ga0115566_10005331_pt1 | contig 10103 bp, 7 predicted proteins | sample COGITO_mtgs_1204_3_FD_87173 | JGI IMG/M metagenome (GOLD analysis project Ga0115566, IMG submission 87173) | Pelagic marine microbial communities from North Sea - COGITO_mtgs_120405 | ecosystem: Environmental > Aquatic > Marine > Epipelagic | place: Germany:Helgoland, sampling site Kabeltonne...
CATGCTTCAACTTGCAGGTATGCCTCATTGCTTCGGGAAATGTCTTGCATGAGGGAACTTGACAGGCGTGTTTCCTGCTGTTCAGCTTTACCCAAGTCTGGCAAATCAGCTGGCAAAAGCTTCAAGTCCGGCACGAGCTGTGGTAGATCAGCTCAAATACTCGTGTATAAAAAGAGGATGACCAAACTCAATAAAATATTTAATACGTCTGAAGATATTTTTAATGAAAAAAAAAATTCCGCGGAAATAGATCTTTATCTCCGATATTTTTAATAATAATGAACCACGGAATAGTTCTTCATCTCCGATATTTTTAATGAACCACGGAATATAATGGAATATATAGTTCTTCATCTCCCAGACATATAGGCAATAATGATCCAACTCCTGTTTCATTCTTTCCTCAAAAAGTCTTTTTCCCCACATTACTTTGCTCACGATAGCGCTTCTTCCTCTCTTGTCTTTTGAGGTCTTTTCGCCACGCTACCTCTTTGATCAGTTGCTTGGATCGTTCATCTCTCTTTGATATCGCTTTGAATCTAACTTTACCAGCACGATCGTTACGAATGGTGCTTAGGTGCTGCACTAATGTTGCGAGACTCTTCTCTTCACCTTCAAGCACAACTGCGCGCCTCTGTTCAAGCGTGCGCCGTCTTTTCTTTGTCTCGATCTTAGGCTTCGAATCAAACGGAAGGACCCGCTGGAGGGATTTAGGCACGCGTGTTTTATTAAACACACGTGCCGGTCGTGCGATATGTTTGTAAATTGAATCGTCATTTATTGGAATCGGAAGATGCCGCTCGTGCCGAAGTTGTGCCACCGTCCGCATGCCCTTCCAGCTTCCATATTTCCCAACCAAGGAAGATATCACCGGATTGAAATACTTTGGAACTTCTACACGCACCCAGCTACGCAGGAATACGACATCAGAAAGAAGAAGTTTATCCTCAAATGAAGCTCTGAAAATTCCCTCCTCGTGAACTTTGGAACCAACATTCTCTGGTTTTTTTAATCTTTGCACAGACTCGCCTGATTTTGCTGCTTTTTTGACTTGTCCGCGAATACCCGAAACCGTACGCAATGCAGCACCCTCAAATTTTGCGACTTCTAACGCGGAATTGAACATACCGCGTATGTAAGCTGTGTTTTTGAACACTTGTATCGGAGATCCAACAAGCTTTAGTTTTTTCATGACTTTTATTGCGTGATCTACTTCCAGAACAGTGGCAGTCGCTGAAATCCGGAACGAGACAAGCTTTCCAGCCAGTGACTGGAATGCCACGACACCTGTATTCTGTGGGATCATCGGCCCATAAATAGTTGCGTGACAGTGCATATGTTCTGGAGTATACTTGATCATGCGATGGCGACCGTTTGCATCCTGCATAGAGTACACTGGAATCGACTGAAATCTGCGCCAGCCGATTGAAAAGATTAGAGGATCTTGATTCTTTAGCACTTTTGCAAACCACCTGTGCTTTTTCAAACGCAGATGTTGATAGCCGAAAGAATCCTCTGAGGCAAGTAAACCACCGATAAGAATGGGGCGATTGGGATCGAAATGTGCCACCCATTCGCGTGGAACACGTCTTAAAACGAGCCTAAGGTAAGAACCTGGACGGTGGCCTTCGAGAGCCTCGCGCGTCGAATCGGACAAACTATCAAGTTCATGATGCGTCTTTGCAACTCGTGCTTGCAACTCGTCCTTCACGTAGTCAAAGTAAGACACAGGAATATTTAGATCGGCAGTTTGGGCGCCATTGCCAATCTCCATGATTTTGCTTGGACAAAGCGACTTGTCTTTGCATGGAAGTGTACGTGTCTCCACAATCTTTTGTTTCAGATGTTTTTCGGTGATGGTTTCCTCAAATTTGCAGGAATTGTCGTTGAATGAGTTCCCCGCGGTTGTGCCAAAAGTTTCCCCAGTCTCTAGGTCCTCAAAGTTGCCGTAAATGTCAGCATGTTCCCCTTCAAGTTGCGCGTGGCTTATTGTAGCTTCTGTGTCTGTGCTATCATCATTTCTACCTGCAGCTGCTGTCCAATCGCCTGTCACAAATCTGCTGTTCAGTCCGCGATAATCAAGAGCGAGAAAGCGCCGAAATCTACATAATGATTTCGAAGCATCGAATGCATCTGAATTCGTGTGGCTTGCTCGTTTGAAGAAACCACCACTATCATCAAGTACGACTTGCATCTCACATTGCCGTGCACCTGGATGAGATTCGCACTCAGTTCCTAAAGCGCAAATGCTGCGTGAGGTTGTTGCATTCGGATCGCCCACATTCATCCCGATGTGTCCTGTGATGACGTCAACATCAATTTCCTTACATTCCTTGCTTCCATCATTTTCCACGGCGTCGCGGTCATCGTTAAAAATGGCTGCGCGTCTCATCCTGTTTGCCCTGTACTTGGGCACATCGTCACCGTCGTGCTGATCTATCGCTTGAAGACTTCCGATCTTTTTTTCTTGGAGAACAACCTTTTCTTCTGAACTCTCCACATCTTCCCCTTTAAGCGTCTTTTGTCCCACGAGCAACTGAATTCCCGAAAGAATTAATTTGTCATCTAGTGCTATTTGCGCGTCCTGCAAACCATAGACCATTCCAACGCCAGTATTCCCGATCTCAGTATTTTCTGCGCTGTTTACGAGGCTGTTCTCAGCTTTCTCAACCTGCCTCGAGAAGTTAACATCTCGGTCATCCACATTGACATATACAGCATCTCTGTCATATAGTAATCCACCGACATCGGACATTGGCGCATATAGAAGCTTGGACTGCTCAGCAAGTTTCCGTGACTTTTTGTCCGATGATGGCAGAGGACACGGGTCCGGGAGGGTCTGAATGTCATCCACTGTGCAGTCACCAACACCTGCGATATGCACAAGTTGTCCAGGTCTCATGTTGCAGCCGTGTAACCATCCATATACTGCGACATCACATTCCGAATATTCCATGCCACCGTCTCGACCCGGTGGTGTGATATCTTCAAACCTATCGCCAACAACATACGGATGTGTGCTGCGCCATGTGAGAGGTTTGAACTTTGCAGTTGAAATGAACCGTGCCAGGTTCAGGGTATCGCGTTTGAGATACTGCCCGTTTTGTGTGCCGTTTAAATAAAATAGTTTTGCGCCGTTGTGTATTTCCGACCAGAAACGCGCCTTTAGGGTTTTCTTCTGCCTGCGTAGTTTCTTCGGATCACTGAAATTGTCGAGGTGTGTCAGTACACCCATGACTTTTGGGAAACCATGCACCTGAAGGACATTTAGGAACTCAAAAGTCTCCATCTCGAAACCGTAACTACCGTCTACGACGAGCAGCACCAAGTCGGCGAGCTTTGCGGCGTCGACCATGGCATTCAAATCGTTGCCAACCTCAACAAACTGGATTCGTCTTCGCTTGCCGCTTACCACGGTAATCGGTCCTCTCACCTCAGACAGCGAGTGTCGGGTATAGTGCTTTACAAGTGAGCGGATTACCGTCGTTTTGCCACAAGCCGGTGGCCCTTGTACTAACACGACGTACGGTGGGGGCTCGTTTGACTGCCGATCGACAATGGGCACGCGGAGTTTGCGTTGCTGTTTCTCGGCTGCGATTGTTCGAGCCCTCTTGGCCTTCGAAGAAGACTTGAAGATGAACGCGCGGGGATTCTTACCCTGCAGTTTTTCATCACCGATGCACTCTTTTTTCCCTATCTTCCGTTTCTTATTTGCCTTACCACCCGCACGCGGAGGGCGATGTTCTTTGTGCTGACTCGGAGCGTCCATCTTGCTGAGCGCCGCCGCTTCTACTGATGACACGGTTTGCATTCTCGCTTATTATTACCTTCGTACTATTATATCATATCATAGTAATAATATATATATTTGTAAAAGTTATGCAGCTAATAATATACCTTCGTGGCGTAAAAGTTTATTACATGGGATGTAGTTTCGTGGCGTAAACAAATATTAAACGTGGGGTTGTAATGCTTAACTATTGCCCGTGGTCGAGGGTTCGTTCGTAAGGTTTCGTAATATTAAACATGCATGCATGGATAGATGGGGTTGTAAAAAGGCTAACTATATTTATTATGTTTATTATTATTACATGGGATGTATCTATTTTCGTCTAAATATTTATTAATATATTATTATTGCATATTATTGCCTGTGATCAGGAGTTAGTTTTATTAATTGATCTTCAATCTTATTTATCTTATGATATTATTAGTCCTTATTACTTGTATTGTAACTTCGAACGAAACTACTTACTTGTATTTACGAAGCCTGCTGCTAAAAATCCAGAATACGATTCAAAAATATGTTTACATACATGATATACACGGGATCGACGCGAGCGCGAGCGCAGCGCCACCCGCCGCGGCGGGTGGAAAGAAAAAAAGGCTCCAGGGCTGCGGAAACTTACAACTGGCTCACGGGCGAGCATATCACAAGGTTGAAAATACACTGATGTGATGAGCCGATTTTAGCTGTAAAAACAGAAAAACTGCTACTTGTAGTCAAGGGCGTTTTGCACCTAAAATCGGGCTAAGATCGGCGTTTTATACGGAAGTTGAAACCCTGAACGACGGTTAAAATCTAGCTTCAATTTTAGCGCGGGTGCTTATCTCCACGCTTAATTATTCTCTATATTTTACCTTCGAAGGTATATAACATTCTCATCAAAGTTAGATCTGACGCGTGAAGCGCCAGTGTGTGCTAAAATCCTTGACGGCTGTTTCGGTGGTGTTTCACCACGGTTCTTCAGCTTAGAGATGAGTATCAATTGTAAAGGTCGTCATCATCTTCTGTTCCTGCGGAAGCAAAGTGTTGAGCATCGCCAGCGCCAATATGTTCAGCGGTACCATCTCCCCCACCACCGTTGTTTCTGTTGCTTGCATCTGGAAAACGGAAATCGTTGCCAAAGCCACGGGACTGCTGCAGGGTTTGTGAAAATGCCTGATATTTTCTGATGTCAGCGTCACTGACAGAGCGCCGCGCGAATTTCATAGCCTCCTCGAAGTGGGCCTTCGTAATCTCCGGCACAGGGTCAATGTATGTGGCGTCATTGTCCATCGCATCAGGATCAAGTGATGCGGCCTGTTCCCGCTCTATGTCACGCTGAATGCTTTCGCGGATGGCAAATTTACACGCGCGCTGACATATTTCTGTGATATCTGCCCCCGAAAAGCCATTTGTAAAACGTGCAAGGGTTACCACGTCGACGTCAGGCGCAAGAGGGGACTTGCGCAAGTTTGCCCTGAAGATTGAAAGCCGGGACTTCTCATCGGGTAAGGGGATGTAAATCAGTTGATCAAGGCGACCAGGACGCATTAAGGCAGAATCAATAATATCAGGACGATTCGTTGCCCCGATGATAAACACGGTTTTCTTTGACCCCATACCATCCATCTCTGTCAGCAGTTGATTCAAGACACGATCAGCAGCGCCTCCGGCATCGCCAGAGCTGGATCCTCTCTGGTTGGCGATTGAATCAAGTTCGTCGAAGAAAAGCACGCAGGGGGCAGACTGGCGAGCCTTGTCAAAAATCTCCCGCACATTTGCTTCTGACTCGCCGAACCACATTGTGAGGAGCTCAGGTCCTTTGACAGATATGAAGTTTGCTTGACATTCATTAGCAATAGCTTTCGCAAGCAATGTTTTGCCACACCCGGGCGGCCCGTAAAATAACACACCCTTGGATGGAGCCATGCCGAACTTTTCAAACTTTTCAGGATGCTCAACAGGGTACTGCACAGTTTCTTGAAGTTCTTGCTTGACAGTTTCAAGTCCACCAATATCTTCCCAGGAAACATTCGGGACTTCAACAACGGTCTCGCGCAACGCAGATGGATTCGACGTTCCGAGCGCGGTGACAAAGTGATCGTTTGTCACTGCCATTGTGTCTAATACCTCGGCGTCGATCGTTTCATCTTCAAGATCGATGACATCCATTTTCTCTCGGATGCACTGAAGGGCTGCTTCTGTGCAAAGTGCAGCGAGGTCAGCACCTACGTAACCATGCGTCTCTTTTGAAACCTTCTCCAGGTCGACTTCATCATCAAGTTTCATATTTTTCGTGTGGATGCGGAGCACCTCAAGACGGCCTGTTTCGTCAGGAACGCCTATATCAATTTCACGGTCGAAGCGACCGAATCGCCTTAGTGCTGCATCCACAGAATTTGGTCGATTAGTTGCGCCCATGACAATGACGTGGGCTCGTGATTTCATGCCATCCATCAATGTAAGCAGTTGCGAAACGATTCTTCGTTCAACTTCCCCCTGAGTCTTCTCACGTTTAGGTGCGATGGAATCGATCTCGACTATGAAAATGATCGCTGGCGCGTTCTTCTCAGCTTCTTCAAAAGCTTTGCGAAGGTTCGACTCGGATTCACCAGCAAGTTTTGACATAATCTCGGGCCCGTTGATGAGAAAGAAGAATGCACCAGTTTCATTAGCTACCGCTCGCGCAATCAGAGTTTTCCCAGATCCAGGAGGTCCGTAAAGGAGTATGCCCTTTGGCGGTTTGACACCTATTGTTTTAAAGAGAGTAGGATGGCGCAAAGGCAGCTCCACGAGTTCTCGAATTTGTGCCATTTGCTTTCGCACACCGCCGACATCATCATAACCGACTTCATCGAGCCGCTCCTCATCTTCTCTATTGATTGGCTCGCCTTCACAGAAAATTTCGGTATCGGGGGCAACGATGCAATACTCAGCCGGATCTGTTTCGACAACCTTAAACTCCACGCCCCGCATGCCTCCACGAGCGAGAAACGTATCTCCTTTTCGGACCGGACGGTATGCCTCGAGAAAATATGGTTTCAAGTAAACGTCAAATAAGTTTCCGCTAACTCCTTCAATTGTGTCGCTAAACGGCAAAACGTGAATTCTTTGCCCGTATTTCACGTCGGTGCACTGAGACAGCGGAGTGACAGTAATGCAAACTTTCCTAAAAAGAGACAGATCTGGAAACTCACCTGGTGGACAGACACAACATCCCCAAGACGAACACGTAGATTTTTCCGAACAACTTTGTTCATGCGAATTTTGCCCTCCTCACAAAATTCATCTGCGAGTACAATGCAAACTGTGTCTTTGCGTTTTTTGCCCTTGATCAGAACCGTATCCCCGCGAAAGAGCTGCAGCTCATCCATCTTCTGAAGGTTGAGCGCCACGACGCTGTTGTCATCGTTCACAGCTTCGTCTGGATTGCAATTTCAGGGGACAGATGTCAAGTAAGCCACTGCACTGATGTCGGGCGGGCTATCTGGGAGGGGAGGTTTCGTCGGGAGCTTATTTTGGGATACTACACAGATCGAGGAAGCAGGAAAAATGTTTTCCTACCGACAACAAGGCGATTCGGGGATTTCTTGCGCTCAAGGATGGCTGTGGACGTGTCCTTCTTAACGTGAGTTCCAGACTTTTCGTCGGTGGAATCTAGCATGGCTTATAGTCGGATATCTATCGTCTTGAACTCCGACAAATGAGGCGGGTGCAAGGTACGTACGGTAAGCGAGCTTACCAAAGCTGCTCTCGTGCTGTTGCACTTTGGATAATAATATATACATAGACTACAAATAAATATAATAAATACCTTTCGTATTCTGGATTTCAACAACCAAGTTGGGCCACTCTAACATGCGATAATTAAATAACTTGTGATAGGGCTAACGATGTTAAAATATATAGAGTTATGTCTTGAATTACACTTTGGAACGTGAATTTGATCGACTCGCGGAATTGGTCATAATAATATATCTTCGAAGGTATAACAATAGTTAATAATATAACAGTATAATACTCGTAGCTATAGTAATAAGATAGAGTTATTAAGTTTCGTATGAATAATAATATATTAAGTGTTAAAAGATATATTCAGCAAGCTCAGGGCCCGACACACCAACCTCAGGCTCGCCAAGGCAAGAGCCGCCCGAAAGCCGACCCCGTCAGAGCGACGGAGGTGCACAAAGATGGTAGGTACAAGGAGGCTGCGTCCAGAGCGCAGAAGGAGTTCATCCCACTCGTGATGGACACCTACGTCCGCACGGGAAAACCATTCCTCAAGCGGCTAAAGGACGTCGCTGACCATCAAGCACACCCCACATATCTGGACCCGTCAACGACGACAACACACAAGGCGTGCACACCGAGGAGCCCCCGCCCCTCGAATTCCGGAACGAAGCGTACCTCCGCAACACCGCCCTCGTCCACGTCTCCCTTATCAGCACCATCATGCGAAGGGTCTTGGGACACACAGTCACAACCACTAGTTTGAAATGAGTTCTGCTGCTCAAATCCTAGCAGGAGAGGGACGCATAACCGGAACCAAATTTATGCGCATACAAGACAGCGATGAAAACACCGAGCACCGCACCTGCCAGAACTTGCAGAGGAGAGTGACCCAAGACCTCTTTCAGTTTTTTTTCACTTATAGACTCGCCGTGAAACATGTCGTCAAGGATCCTATTTAGAACCTCTGCTTGTTTTCCAGCGTGACGGCGGACACCGGCAGCATCATACATGACGATAAGGCTGAACGCAAGGCTGAGGGGAAACATTGTCGATCCAAGGCCATATTGATATCCGATCGCTGTGGTCAGTCCGACGACGAGTGATGTATGTGAGGAAGGCATACCACCAGAGTCAAACATGACGCGCCAATCCCATTTACCTTCCCTGTAAAAAGCAGTAAAATATTTCATCGTCTGCGCAACAAGCCACGACCAGAATGCAGACATGAAGACAATGTTTTCACTCAAGTCAGATACGGCCGTGCCAAGAACACCCGTTGACAGACATACAGTAATCACTTGTTGTCCAGTGAAAAGTAGTGACCAAAGCTCATCATTCTTTTCTGGGATTGGTTCGATGAAACCAAGAACCGTGTGTCCTTTCTGTTCACTATTTACTTTGAGGTGAATCTTAGAGAGGGTCAGGGCGATGTTCAACGCTCCAAACCACGGCTTTGAGAATGTGATATAGTCAGATGATGCGCCGTCTTCTTTAACAGCCGCAAGTTGACAGAATGATGCAGAGAGTAAGCAACCGGGAGAGGGGTGTGCTAAAAGTTCATGGGTTCTTTCTTTCCCTTGGACCTCGTTTCTGCTCTCTTGGGCACTAAAAAACACACTCGCAGATGGCTTGGTCGTCGCTAAAGAAGTCAAATGTTTCTTATGAAATATCTGATGAACGTGACGGCCCGGGGTGGAACGTGCAGCCGCCCAAGCGCCACGAGAAAGGCTGGGCGCAGTCGCCATTTTACGAGATTCTCCCTTATCCACAAGAAAGCCCCGTCGCAGCACTAGCAATAAGTACGTCGAAATACAGATGGGAACGTGTTCCTACAATTCAAACGTGACCTCAACTGAGAGTAGCTTGAGCTTCACAGTAGATTCGATCAAACGTTGTCGACGCGTCGTCGTTTCTGGCTAATGTGGGAGGTTTTATAACTATTTTAAAAATTTTATCGAAGGTCCAAGAACAGTCGATAACTGGTATTGTCTTTTGGGCAATCTACCAGTCAGGACGTGTTCGTGCTCTTGACGAGTGAGTGCGTAGCTAGGATATTGATAATATATATACTACGAAACTTACGTATAGATACGTAGTTATTATATATAATATATTATGATATGTTTATTACTGTATATACTTGTTTATGGTAATATTAACAGAAGGTAAGTTTATTTCGAAGGTAGTGCATCTAATTTTAACCATTATTCTATTCCACCGTAAAAACCGTGTTGCCTAAAACATGCGTTAATGGCCTAATAATTTATGCCTAAACAAACATGCCTTAACGACCACGGGCCCGAATACGGGCGGGGCATACGAATTTTACGTACTGCCGAACCATGTTGCCAACCTCAATCTAATAAACTAACCCCTGAGCACATGCATGGACAATAGTCAGGCCTTTACAACAGCGTGAACGTACATCTAATAAGATCTTAACATCAATATCATTAATATATTATCATCATATCATATTAAATATAATATAACCTAGCTATCAGATCTTATTAGGAACTTCATTTCCCGCCATATATATATTATTATGAGATAAAAGTGATAAAAGTAAGATCTCAATCATATATAATGTTATTTAATATTTTTA
>Ga0115566_10005334_pt1 | contig 10101 bp, 7 predicted proteins | sample COGITO_mtgs_1204_3_FD_87173 | JGI IMG/M metagenome (GOLD analysis project Ga0115566, IMG submission 87173) | Pelagic marine microbial communities from North Sea - COGITO_mtgs_120405 | ecosystem: Environmental > Aquatic > Marine > Epipelagic | place: Germany:Helgoland, sampling site Kabeltonne...
AATCACTAATAGTGATACAGGTAGTGGTAGTGGTGATGGTTTTCTTATTGGTGTAGCTAGTGACGAAGCTGCAACTATTTGGAATTATGAAAACACATCAATGAATTTTGGTACGAATGGTACAGAACGCATGAGGATTCATGCAAATGGAAAAGTAGGTTTTTCAGCAAATGGCATGGGAAATGTTAGCTCAATTCCTAGAGATTTCGCTTTCTTTACTGAAGGTTCTACTAACGGTGTAGAAATTCGCAGTAATGATCAAAGATTGATGATGTTAGGTGCTGGCGGCAGTGGTGGTACAGCTTCTGATGACGGTTATCTAACTATGAGTTCTCAAGGAACTGCTAAGCTTTGGCTAAGTGCTAATGGGACTTCAGTATTTAATGGTGGTGCCGTAGGTATAAACAGAACCCCTTCAATATCAGGTGCTAAATTAGAAGCAGGTGGAGCTGATAATGTTCCATTAATAGTTGCAGAAGCTAGTGGATTTTATGGTGGTATAGGTGCTAATGGGTCTACAGGAAAAGGTAGAGGCCTCCAGATCTTTGCTCAAGGAAATATTATCGCAACTTTTAATAATCAGACAAACGTAGGATATGTGGTTGATGGATTATTTGGAACTAATGCAAGACCTAATCGAATAAACTGTACTGGTTCTGGTCAAATGTTATTTGGATATACAGATAGTGGATCTGGATTATATTCAGCAGCAATGGGTATGGAATTTGACGAAATAAATGGTTTAAACCAAAGCCAGTGGGTAGATGGATGGGTTATGAAAGCCACTTCAAGTGGAACTAAAACACTTAGAATTGAAACAGATGGTGATATATATAATGTTAATGGTACTTATACTTCTGGCTCAGATAGAAGAATTAAAAAAGAAATATCCGATGCATCGTCTCAATGGGATGACGTAAAAGCAGTAAGAGTCCGTAAATTTAAATTAGGAGCCACAGCACCTGGAAGTCCTCATGATCATTTTCATATCGGGGTAATAGCTCAGGAAATAGAAGAGGCTGGAATGAATGGTCTAGTAAAAGAAATGACACCAGATGATGGTCATATAAGGTTTAATCCGTCCTTGGCAGGAGACAAAATAAAAACAGTTAAATATTCTATTCTTCAAATGAAAGCATTTAAAGCTTTACAAGAAGCAATGGAAAAAATAGAAACTTTAGAAGCTAAAGTGGCTGCATTGGAGGCAGAATGATGAACGAATTAACAATACCCCACAATCCTACAGAGCCGTCTGATTTACAGATGCTTCATGGATTTTTATCATATCATATGGATTTAGAAGCTAGAACTGTGACAGTAATTAGTGGAGAAGGATGGCAATTTCAATATGAAGGTGAAGACCCAATTGAGATGACAGAAAATTTAGTAATTACTATACCGGCTATGAGATCGCATAAAATTATAAAAGGCACAACTGATTTAGTTGTGACAATAGAAATTTAGGTATAAATAGATATATGGCATATTCAAAAAATAGAAGATTAGCAGAAATCGTATCAGATACTTCAGGTAATTTATCTGTTGAAGGTATTGTAGTACCTACACAAAGTAGTTCAGATAATGATACCTCTGCGGCTTCAACAGCATTTGTTCATGCACATATTGATGCAGTATTGGATAGCGCTCCTGGAACATTAAATACACTTAATGAAATTGCAGCAGCTCTTAACGATGATGCAAACTTTAATACAACAATATCAAACGCGATCGCAGCAAAACTACCATTAGCTGGTGGTACATTGACAGGCAGATTGGATATATCACATTCAAATTTTGATATGTTAAGATTGCATCAAACAGATGCCAATGGCGGCTTTATTAAATTTACAAATACAGATGATACTGACGGATGGTTCACAGGAATTTCTGGTACTGAAAAGTATATAATTTCTAGGACTGCTGATAATTCATCACCAATTATAACAATAGAACAAAATGGCAAAGTTGGAATTGGAACGAGTAGTCCTACAAGAACTTTTGAGGTTAATAGTGGAACTGCTAATGCATCTGCTCGTTTTGAAAGTACAGATAGCAGAGCTTTAATAGAATTTAAAGATAATGTAGGTACAGCATCAATAGGAAATATTGGAACTAATTTAACTTTCTTCCCTGATAACGCAACAGAACGCCTAAGAATAGATCCAAATGGTAAAATCTTTATGAATGAAGGCGTGCCGTTTAGTTGGACAGATAGTTCACTAAACGTATCAGCTGAAATTTATGGGGACTCATCCGACAACTTAGTATTCAGAAATACATCTGCAAAAACAGAAAGAATGAGAATTACTGCAACAGGCAATGTTGGAATTGGAAGAATAAGTATATCCCAACCAAGTGCAGGTGCTACGACACTTGCTATACAAGGAACAGATAATAATAAAGCTGGTGCAATTAGACTATATTCTGCTAATGATTCAGTTGCAGCTTACATATATCCTGATAGTGTTAGTGGTTTATCTATAAATACAAGTACAAGTCATCCTATGGTATTCAGAACTGCTGCAGCAGAAAGAATGCGTATTAAAGCTGATGGCAAGGTTGGCATTGGAATTACCCCACTTGTAAAATTACATGTACAAGGTTCAAGTGCTTCAACATATACTGGAGCAGGTCCTAATGATACTCTAAGAGTTTCAGGCTCTACAGTTGGTAACTTTATATCATCAGACTTTGATGGAGCTATGGCTTATTTTGGAACTGATAGTGCAAGTACCGCTAAGTTTGCAGCTTATAATTATGCAACTAGTTCTACTATGGACGTTATGATAGGCCAAAATACGTTTATTGTAAAACCTCAACATTTTGAAGTCACAGGAAGTTCAGCATTAACTGGAAGTTTTAACTCAACTCACTCAAATGGTCCATATATTAGATTCCAAGAAAGTGGAGCAGATAAATTTTATATAGGTGCAAGTTCAGCTATTTCAGGTGGAACATATACTGGGTATGATTTATATTCTCCAGCCGGAAAAACAATTCAAATATTCTCAGAAGGTAGGTCAGGTGCAACGGCATCATTGCAAGTTAAATCTGACCATGTTGAATTATACCATGAATTTACAACTGGAAGTGCTGGTTCAAATGTCGATGTTGATAAATCAGAACCAGGAGCAATACATTTAAAAACAGAAACTGGCAATGGGAAAGCAACTGGTATTACGTGGTCTGCAGGCATTTATAATACCCAATCGGCAATAACAAGTGTGCACAATAGTTCAGAAGGAACAAATATTTCAGTACACACAACAGATTCCTATAACAATGGGCCAAAAGAAAGATTTAGATTTGACCACCACGGACACGCACGAGGAGTTTCATTCAGAGGAACAAAACCTGCACAAAAATCTTTTGTATTAGGCGGTGGGGATGTAGTAAAACAAAATCTAGTTCTTTATTATAACTTTGCACATAGCGATTGTTATGGTACTTCTGGTACAAGCGTAATAGATTTATCTGGTAATAGCAATACAGGTTATTTAGGTGGAAATGTAAGTTATAGCAGTTTGGTTGGTGGAATTATGGACTTTGCTGGAGGTGCTACTAATAATGGTGCATTTATTGGAACACCCCTAGTATTACCAACCACTGATTCTGTATCATTAATGTTTTGGGTTTATTATGATGACCAACCAGCTTCTCCTGGAGATTACAATCTAATGGGGTGGCAAGCATCTGGTGGATATTGTTATTTTGGAGTACAAGCAAGTGGTCCAACATACGGATATATTGGAAGTTCCACAAATATTGCAGAATCCGATATAGTAGGTGGACAACAATGGCATCACCTGTGCATAACAAGAGATAGAGGAGATGGCTCTAACGGAAGAAGTTATACTTATGTAGATGGTATATTAACTGGTTATAGACAATCAGCAGCTCCTAGTGCGCATTCTCAAACCATGACAGTTGGTGCATTAGGTGGAGCATCTAATGGTAGTGGAACTGCTGGACATACATTAGATGGTAAAATTGCATCAGTTGCAGTTTACGACAGAGCATTAACACAGCCAGAAATATGGCATAATATGATGGTAGATATGCCAAGATTAGTAGGAACATAATATGAGTGCACAAACAGTAATAGAAAGTTATAACATCCCGATAGAAGTTACAGATGATTTAATTCTAACTGACTGGTTAGACGAAATAACAATTAAAAAAATATTCATTGAGCTAAGCATAGCAGAAAATGATAGAGCTTCGCTTACAACAGTAGGCGAAATAAAAACTCACTTAGGATAAAATAGCTACATTAGAAGGATAATTAAATGACAACTAAAATAAGATTATTACATGATACAGTAGGTATACCAACCGGTGCAGTTGCTGTCACTCAGTCTGCATCTGATAATACCACAAAGGTAGCAACTACAGCATATGTAACGACTGCGTTAGCCAATCTGGCTGATAGCGCACCAAGTACATTGAATACTCTGAATGAGTTAGCTGCTGCTTTAGGTGATGATGCTAATTTTAGTACAACAGTCACTAATAGTATTGCAACTAAACTACCATTAGCTGGTGGAACTATGACTGGTAATTTAGTAATTAATACTGCTGGTAACAGTTTGCCCTCAGTAAGCCTTTCACATTCTAATGCTAGTGCTGATAACTTTATATTAACAGGAGGAGTCCCAGGCACTAGTAACGCAGGTTTCTCAATCAGAGATGTAGATGCTTCAGCTAACAGGCTTGTAATTAATAACGCTGGATTTGTTGGAATTGGAAGAGATACTCCAGCATATCTTTTACATGTACGAAAAGATGTTGATTCTTTTGTAATGAAAGTAGAAAATGATGGTAATTCTGCAGGAACATCTGGAGCTTCATATGCTGACGCATCGGATGGTTTATGGGTAGATACTCGTTGGAATACATCTACTAATACTCCTTTTAAAGTTACTTCTAATAGTGGCAATACCCCTATGATGATTATCAAGGGTGACGGCAAAGTTGGCATAGGAACAGGTAACCCAGCAGCTGCTAAATTAGATATAGTATCTGTAGATAATTCTAATACGATTGCCGTTGTTAATATCCAAAATAATATGGATAATAGCAGAGAAGCTTTAAGAATAACCTCATTAGGTGATTATGATGCTCACATGGCTTTCTTTGCTGATGGTGCTACGGATTATTGGGGTGGCTTTGGTATAGATTATTCTGATGCTGGTAAGTTTAAATTGCAGACTGATAATATATTATCTAATGGCACAAATCTCATGACTTGGGCTCGGGATGGCAAAGTTGGAATTGGAACTACAAACCCTGGTGCTCATTTACACGTAGATGGGGTCGGCCCAATAATTAAGCTTGGGTCTTATAGTTTTATAACAGAAGATATAGAAGATAATGATTCTCTTGGTTTTTGGACTCATACAACTGAGAGCATACTTTTCGGTCAAACAAGTAATGCTTTAACTTCTCAAAATGTAACATGTCGAATAGATAATAACGGAATTTTAAGACCTACAAGATTTAGATTACCAGCAAGTGCACTTCCAACATCAGCGCTTGCAGCAGGTGAGTTACACGTGGACACAGGTGATAGTAATAAAGTTAAAGTCTACGATGGTTCTGCGTGGATTTCTCTTAATAATGCGGCGGTCGGTGAATCAGGGAATCCAGCAGCTGACGGGGCTGCGCTTTTAGCCGAATCAGCTTCAAATGGTTCTTATTATTTTGACCATGATGGAACTGAATATCAGACTTACTATATAGGCGATGTTTTAGGTGGAGGATGGCAACTAGCAATGTGCGTAACTAATGGAGCGACTGCAGGTACGGGTTATACTGGTACGGGTGTAGCAGATTGGTTTAATGGTGATACTACTATTGGTGCTGGAAATACTGGTGTTAGTGCAACAGGAACTAACTGGTTTACTGCATCTAACTCTAGTGAGTTAAATGTAACATCAATGACAGCTCTTAATAAAACTAATTCAAGAGGAAGAGGTTTCTTTAAGAGTTTTACTAACATGATGATTCGACAAAATATTGGTGGAACTGTAGGATATCGAAGTTATGTTTTAAATGCATCTAATTCTTTATATAGCTGGTTTCAAACAGCTGACCATACGGGATTTACAAATAGAACATCAAGTTCATCAACTGCAGGAAGTGGAGTAACAACTAATAATTCAACAGCAATTCGGTTAAGTAATATAGATTTTAATTATCAATTAAGTAATGATGGAGGAAGAATAGTTACATCGGGAGGTGTTGTGACAGAATCTTCAGGAGGAGTAGCTTGCAGGGTTGATGGACATAGAGGATATAACTGGGTAGGAAACGTAGTAAATGACTACACTGCTAGGGCTTATTCTAATAACGGTAGACTTAACGATCACACACTATGGATATTCGTAAAATGACATATTTAGAAATACTACAAATCACATTCGGTGACCACCCTGATACTACATTTTCTATGACAGACCCAACGGACTTGTCAACATTAACTTGGTCATCAGGTAGCCTTGATAAACCAACCCAAGAACTTTTAGATGAAGCAGAAACAAGAATTCGTTCACAATACTCTCGACGAAGAGTAAGTGAATATCCTTCTATAGAAGACCAACTCGATGATATTTATCATAATGGAATAGATGCATGGAAGGCAACTATTCAAATAACAAAAGATAAATATCCTAAACCGGAATAAGAATAAATGACAACTAAAATAAGATTATTACATGATACAGTAAAAATAGGATAATAATATGGCACTCACAAAAATACCAGCAAATATGTTATCAGGTGTAGACCTGGGAAATAGCGTACGAGTAAATTTAGGTAGTAGTAATAATTTAGCACTTTTCCATACAGGAGGAAATGGTGTTATTCATAATACTACTGGTGAATTAAGAATTAGAGCAAATACTTTAAAACTTCAAGATTACACTAATGAAGATTTAATGATTGTTGCGACTTCAGATGGTTCAGTAGATTTATATCATAATAATCAAAAGAAATTTGAAACATCAGCTACTGGTGCATCAGTAACGGGTAATCTTGCGGTATCAGGTAATCTCACAGTAAGTGGAACGACTACCGAATTAGATACAACAAATTTAAATGTCACAGATAAAAACATAACACTTAACTATCATGCTTCCAGTGATACTTCATCTAATGCAGATGGAGCTGGTATTACAATTCAAGATGCTGTAAATGCATCAACAGATGCAACACTTAATTGGTCTGCCGCAAACGACAGATTTGTAATGTCACATGGTTTACAAGTAACTTCAGGCAAAGTTGGTATCGGAACAGCTTCTCCGTCTCATGGATTAACAGTTTCAGATATTGATGGAGGTGATGATGCAAACATGCGAAGAATCACAATTAAATCAGAAACTCATGGAGTAAATTCTGGATTTAAGTTTGATTCTGAATCTGCTAATGGAACTGCAAGAGGGGGTGGATATTATTTCCAGCCAGGTGATACTGATGCCACTACATATCTGGGATTAACTGCATCCGACGCTGCCTATCAGATGGTAGTTACTAGAGACGGCAAAGTTGGTATCGGAACAGATTCTCCAGGCACTAAATTAGACATAGTAGAATCTATAGCGGGTTTTGCAACAAGAATTACAAACAACCAAGATAGTTCACAAGGCTTACAAGTAAGAACTTCAGATAATGATACTGGTTTATATATTCTTGACTTACAAACCTCTACAAGTGCTACAGGAACAAACTATGCATCACAATTTGTTGTAGAAAAAGGTGGCAATGTTGGAATTGGAATCGATTCTCCTACGCACCCTTTACAAATATCTGGCGGAGCTTCTGATGGGCGTATGTCTTTTACAAACAACGCCAGAGGAAATGGTCAGGCTGATGGAATGTGGGTTGGTGTGGATAATACGCAATCTTTTCTGCTTTCAAGAGGGGCTTATCCGTTAACTTTCTATACTAATGCCACAGAACGCATGAGAATCGATAGCTCTGGCAACTTGTTGGTGGGCAAGACTGCTGCTAATAACACTACAGCAGGTACTAGAATACATCCAGCAGGATATGCTTCTTTTACTATAGCTAACGATTATCCAATTATTGCAAATCGTTTATCTTCAGATGGAGATATTCAAAGGTTTAGAAAGGATGGTGCAGACATTGGAAGTATTGGTGTTGACGGTGGTTCTCTTGTTATTGGTGGTGGAGATGTTGGGATTGGGTTCTATCAAGGTGCTGATGCCCTTGTTCCAATAAATGGAGGAACAAGAGCTGTTAGAGATTCAGCAATTGACTTAGGTATGAGCAGTGCGAAGTACAAAGACCTCTACCTTTCAAATACTATAGGTAATGGTGCAGGAGAAGAGATAACCTTTAATAATGCACAAGATTATTTAAGTTTTGACACATTAGGCTCAGAACGCATGAGAATAAACTCATCAGGTAATGTTGGAATTGGCACAGATGCTCCTACTGATCCTTTAACAATCTGGAATGGAACCCCAGGAATAGCATTTAAAGATACATCAAGTAATGGAGAAGCCTTTTGGCAACTTGATGGTACACAAGTGAAATTTGTTAATAAATCATCAGCTGGAGAGATGATGTTCGGAACAACAAATGCTAGAAAAATGTCTTTAACTCAATACGGTGCTTTACACATTGATACTACAGCTGGATATTCTAATAAAAGCTGGGTTAATGAAAATACTGCAGCTGCACCCTTAGGTGGAGCAAGCGCATCAGGCAATACTTATCAAAAATTACGATTGTGGGTTGATGGAGATATTAACTTAAATCAAGGAAGAGGACTTCACTTCGGAGATGTTACAAATGCTGCTCCGCTTTGTATAAGAGAAGGTCAGCCATCGGAACACGGCACAGATAGAGACAAACTAGAAATATGGTCAAGAGGTCAATTAACTCTTACTTCCGAGCGTGGCCGGATCGCAACAGGAGATACATCAGGAGCTGGAACAGCAAGAAGTAGTGCTTTTTATATCAAGAAAAAAGGTCAGATGGGTGGTACATGGGAAGAAGTTATAACTACTCCTAATGGCGGAGATCAAAATACTCGAGTATTTGAAGATTGGACTGGAAGATGGGTCATGGTTGGAAGATTTGCATCAGATGCTAGAGCTTCAATTCAAGGTACTTGGAGTTCAGTTTCAGGTTTAAGTACGGCCGTTGCACAAGGTACAACCACAGCATTTAGTGCTGATTGGGGAGATGCATATCCATCTGAAGTAAGAATTATGGGTTGTACAGATGTTGAAGACTACATGGACACAAGAACAATAGATTTTATATATGGAAATAGACCAAGTGGAGTTCATTCATATACTCCAAGACAATGGAAACATTTCTTTGCAGGACAAAATGCAGATGGTATGACAGCAAACGCTGGTGGTTCTCCTAGATTCGGATTCTCTGTAGGATATGCATATGATGGAAAGGGAAGATGGTACAATCCAAACATGCATGGTATGGGTATGTCAGATGCAAATACAACAAATCCAAGAGCAGCTTATACTTCAGCAACTTCAAATGCATTTAATTGGAACACAGCCCTAGATGCTAAACTACTAGCAACTCATTATAGAACCTTTGCTTCTCAAGATTCATACCAAACAACTGGTTTTGGAAGTGATGACAATGTTCAAGGATTTTATGATTCATATCCAACCGAATACACAAATATGGGTGGAGGTACTACAGGCGGTGGGGTTCACGCAACATTAACTTCAGCAGTATTCATACTACTTAAACTACATTGGTAAAATAAAATGGCAGAAAATATAACAGATAAAGCATTTCCAGCAGAAACTCTAGTAGAAGGAAGAGTTATTGAATGGCATGATGGAAAAACTTATATATACACTAGCGGTGTATGGGTAGAACAGGAATAATTAAATGGCATTAACAAAAGTAAAAGCTAGAATAACTACATTGGAAGGATAAAACCTTATAAATAGATTATAATAGGAATAAATAATGGCAAAACCAAATAGTAAAACAACATTTATAGATTACTGCTTAAGAAGTTTAGGTGCGCCTGTAATAGAAATCAATGTTGATGATGACCAAATAGATGATAGAGTAGACGAAGCTCTTCAA
>Ga0115566_10005335_pt1 | contig 10100 bp, 7 predicted proteins | sample COGITO_mtgs_1204_3_FD_87173 | JGI IMG/M metagenome (GOLD analysis project Ga0115566, IMG submission 87173) | Pelagic marine microbial communities from North Sea - COGITO_mtgs_120405 | ecosystem: Environmental > Aquatic > Marine > Epipelagic | place: Germany:Helgoland, sampling site Kabeltonne...
AATATGAAAAAATCAAAACTTAATCAATTCATCATCTTATTTCTTTTATTTGGGGTAGTTTTTGGGCAGAAAGACCGCCCACGAGATTTAGGTCTTCATATAGGGTTATTTAAAACTGGTAACTGGAATGCAATAACTGATGTAAAAGGGGTGGAAGTAGGTCATAAAACACTTATCTATGGAGATAGTGTTCGTACTGGGGTGACAATTATAAAACCACATGATGGTAACTTATTTAAAGATAAAGTGATGGGCGCTGTCTATGTAACCAATGGTTTTGGTAAAGCAATTGGTTTTACACAGGTAGAAGAATTAGGTACAATTGAAACGCCAATTGGCCTTACAAATACATTGAATATTTTTATGGTAGCAAATTCAATTGTGGATTATATGATTGAAACAAATCCTGAAATACGATCTGTTAATCCAGTGGTAGGAGAGACAAATGATAGTGGATTAAATGATATTCAAGGTCGTCATGTAACAAAAGAGCATGTTTTTACGGCAATAAAAAATACAAAGTCAGGCCCTGTTACTGAAGGTTCTGTTGGAGCTGGTACAGGAACAAGAGCCTTAGGTTTTAAGGGAGGAATTGGAACTTCTTCAAGAGTTTTACCGAAGGAATCTGGAGGTTTTACCGTTGGCGTTTTAGTTCAAACTAATTTTGGAGGATCACTTATGATCAATGGTGCACCCATAGGTAGAGAGTTATCAAAATCGCCTTTTGCTTCAAGTATTCCATATGATGAAGATGAAGGTTCTTGCATGATAGTCATTGCTACAAATGCACCTTTATCTAATAGGAATTTGAAACGAATGGCTAAAAGAGTTGATCATGCATTTGGTAGAGTTGGAGCTTATTCCTCTAATGGAAGTGGAGATTATGTAATAATATTTTCTACTGCAAACATATCCTCCAGTAATCAAAAGATAATAATACGTGAAGAACTAAAGAATCGTTATATGAATGGTTTATTTGCAGCAACGGTGGAAGCAACTGAAGAAGCTATAATTAATTCCTTATTTATGGCAGAAACAGTTAATAGTCGATATGGAAAAATGGAATCGTTACCGGTTAATAAAACAATTAAAATTTTAAAAAAATATAAAGCACTAAACTGGAATGAAAAACTATATCCATGGAAAAAGTAGCTGTTAATCAATTTGTAAAAAGACAAGTAGAAGGTTCAGGAAAAACTTTCTCAAGAACTTTATCATTTGAAGAAATTGCAGTTGATGCTCAAGAACAAATGAATAATGGGGATTTTTTAGATGGATATCGTGATGGTGTCCGAATAGTTAGAGGTAGTCAGAAATATACTAATTATTTCATTTGCCCCTATGTCAAAATAGATGAAAATACTGAATTAATATCTAAAGTTGTTAAAAGGCAAGCAGGTGAAATGCCCTATATTCAAACAAGAGCAAAAAGTGGTAATCTTTTAAAAGCAGGTTATATTGAATATATTTTATATAGACATGATGTTTTGTTAGAAAATAATGAACAATCAACAAATGTTGATTGGGAGTTAATAAGTATTAATGCGGTTCCAGAAGGACTTAAAAAAATGCCAATGGGGTTTATTACAATGATGCGTAATCAATTAGAGCTCCCTGGTGGAACTAAAGCTAAATATAGTTCTGAGGAATGGGCAGAATCAGTAAAGTTTTGGCAACAATTCGCAGCTTTAGAAAATTAATTAATAATAATAAAAAAGCCCTACATCACTGTAGGGCTTTTTTATATCAATACTATAAACTAATTAGATTAGAATCTAACTGAGAGGCCCATATTCATATATCTAGGTGTACCAAAGAAAATTTCAGCACTATCTGCATCATGATCTTTGTCCCAACTATTATATTGACTATTATCAGTAGCATCTTGAATAAAGAGTGCGTCTGTTAAATTGAAAATATGTGCAAATAATTGGATATTTGTTCCAGCTACCTGCATAGGCAAGTTGTAGTAAGCATGAAGATCAATTTTACTATAACTAGGTGCCATCCATACTTGTTCTCTATCAGCTGTTCCACCATCTATTTCACGATCACCAGGACTCCAATCTGCGTAGTTCTTATCATAATAGTTCATTACGCCCTGAATACTTAGCCCAGGAAGTGGTGTAGCGGTAGCACCCACAACAAGACCGGTTTGAGGCATGTCTCCAACCCAGAGGTCTTTCAATGCATAAGAATATTTAGTTTGAGTTGTTGTCTCTTCACTGTAATCAGTATAAATACCGCTTGCATCATCAGCAAACTTCCAGGTACCAAATGAAGCTGCAAAATCAAGTCTTAACATATCTATTAATTGTGCAGAACCTTCAATTTCAATACCAGTATGACTTTGATCAACACCGGTTAAGAAAATAACATCAGTATCACCACTTGATCCCTGACCAGTAGTAACGCTTTTTGTTAGGTTTCTATCTTTCCATTGAGTGTTGTAGTAATTTGCTTTTACTGCATATTTTGGAGAATTATAGTTTAGTCCAAACTCCATGCTATTAAATGTTTCATTTACAGGATTTGAGGCTACTGTACCATCATAGTAAATAACATTGTCTAAGATTGGTGGTTTCTCAACAATACCATAGTTTCCAAATACAGAAATGCTCTCACTCAGATCATACATGATACCACCTTTTATCTGCATTGTAGAAATGGCATCTGCTGTAATTTTCTTTTGAAATGTAGTAAACATATCTTGATAAGAATATGCGATACTAGATTGCCCAATCATTCCATAAGCGTTAATTGGACCAGAAACATAATTACCTTGAGCATAAAAACCTAGCCAGTCAACGGTAGTATTGTTATGATAAGCAACAATGTCTCCAAGGCCTTTCATTTGACTTGCAGGAGTTTTATCATTATCGTTGCCAGTATAAACAAAGTAATCGCCACCAAGTAGGTCGCGAACTTCACGAGCATGTTCAATACCCGCAGTACGCCAGTCAATGCCTACTTGAGTTTTTAAGCTACTATTAACATCAATATTTAACTTTGAGATAACTCCATAAGTATCTTGACGATTAATACTATTTCTTAAAATACCTTTTGATCTATTTTTTGTAGGATCGTAAGCAGTATCTACATTATTAGAGTTGGCTGCAATTGCACCATCCCAATTCCAAGTCCATGGTGAACTTGCATACCACTTATTGCCTTCAACTGCAGGACTACGGAATGAACTACCATAAGTACCAGTACCACCACCTGAGCCACCTGACCAATAAGCAACAGTAGAGAGTCTCATGTTATCATTTACTGTAAAAAAGTGATTCATGTTAACTAATGGTTTATGAAAAAAGTTTTCTCTTTCATTTAAAAAGCCAGAGTTATACCTATCTGTTTTTCTTGCTCCATACATATACCAGTATTGTTTACCTTTATATGATGAATTAATAGGAGCCCAGTTTTGGCTAAAATTCCGATCACCATTACCAAATTTTTCTAGGGCATCTTGATCGTAATCTGATTGTTCTTTAGCAAACTTCACACCTTCTTCACCATATGCAGCCATATTTTGGCGATATAGATTTTGACCATGTCTTTGAGGTGCGCCAATTGCATAAAGTTCTAATCTGTTTCCTTTATTAATCGCGTAACTCGCTCCGAAATAATAAGCCCAAGCATCTGTCCAGTTACCATCCATAATACCATCGCCTGTTTTACGAACAAGTGTTGCGCTAAAGGCCATTTTATCATTGATAAGTCCAGTATTATAGTTTGCTGTAGTTTTTAAAAAACCACCTGCACCAAACTCTTGTTTGAATTTACCACCACGGGTAAGGGATGTTGGGTCAGTAATAATATTCATGGTTCCGCCAATGGAAGGGGTAGCTAAATTTACGGCAGAAAGACCACGTTGCATTTGGATAGAGGATGTAGCATCTCCTACACCATCCCAGTTAGACCAATAGACCCAACCATTTTCCATATCATTTTGTGGTACTCCATTGATCATTACAGCAATATTTCTTTGATTAAATCCTCGAACATTTATTCGAGCATCACCAGCGCCACCACCTTGTTGAGTTGCATAAACACTAGGGGTAGTATTTAATATCATTGGAATATCTTGTGAGCCTAATCTTGCTTCAACATCTGCTTTTGTAATATTTGTATATGCAACAGGTGTCTTATCGCTCGCGCGAGAAGCTAAAATTTCTACAGCTGATAATTCTAAAGCTGAAACGCTGAGTGAAAAGTTAACAGTAGCGTCAGCACTAACATTTACACTTTGACTTCCATCAGCATAGCCAATTACAGAAGCAGTGATAGTATAAGATCCAGCAGGAACGTTTGAGATAGAATATGAACCATCTGCTGTTGCTGCAGCACCCATACTTGTGCCTGTTACTACTACATTTGCACCAGCTAGAGCTTCACCAGTTGAAGCATCTGTAACTGTTCCAGAAACAGTATTCTGCGCAAACAAGAACATAGGTAGAAAGGCAATGAACAGAACTTGTGAGAATTTTCTCATGTCGCTCTCCTTGATTGTGTTTGATTTGAATTGATTTGTTCGAGGATTCTCATAAATAAAAGTTATTTAGAAAATTTAAAGTAAGATTTTTCGAAGGTTTTTTTAATGAACAAACTTATTAACCTTAAATATGATGTTAGAAATTCACTTTATTCACCTATTAAGTTCAAGTAAAAAACGAGTATAAACAAAATTTTAACAAGTTATTAAAATAAAGTAAGATTTTTCGAATTATCCAGTGGTAAAATATATTCAGGTCGATTGTTTTTTGGTGAATTAACCATTCTTGAAACTTCATGAAAATTTAAAGTTTGATCATATGGTTTAAGCACATTAATAGCATCCGCAATGGTAGTGTTACGAACCTTTAGCCAAGGATCAAGTGATTTAGAATTTAAGATAACTGGCATGCGATGATGAACTTCTTCTACGGATGAATTTGGCTTAGTGGTTATGATCGTATAGCTGAAAATATTTTCACCAGTAGGTTTCTTCCAAATATCCCATAGCCCGGCCATTGGAAGAAGATTATTCTCTGGATGATAAATATAATATGGGATTGATCTCCCGGAGGTTCTCTTCCATTCAAAATATCCATCTGATATGACTACACACCTTCTTGATGGAACTAAATTCTGAAATGAAGGTTTTTGTAAAAGTGTTTCACTTCGAGCATTTATTAGTTTAGAACCAATTGAAAGATCGGTTGCCCAATTTGGTATTAGGCCCCATCGCATTAACTTAGCATGGCGTACTACTTTATCAATAATTACTGGAGAGTACTGGGATGGAGCAATATTATAGCGTGGTTGATATAAATCTGAATCTTTCCATTCTTCAATATTCATTTCTTCTATAATTGACTCAATGCTCCTTGAAAGTGTTTTTCTACCGCACATGATAGAATTTAAGATAGATTAAAGAAAGAAATACAATTATCAAAATTTTACAGTTTTACACGATATTTTTTAAAAATGTAAAAAAAGCCTTCGTAATTAAAGGCTTTTTTTATAAAACGTATGCTCTCTTTAGTGTGGGCCCACCGGGATTCGAACCTGGAACCTACGCATTATGAGTGCGGTGCTCTAACCGTTGAGCTATGGGCCCAAAATGCTGGCAAACTTAAGATGATTTTATGAATTTTTGAACATCTTCTAGAATCAAATCAAATTTTTTAGTATCAGTAAAAATATTAAACTGATCAGTTTTAATTATCATAACTTTAATATCTTTTATATTTTTTATCCAATTATCATATTTAATATTTAATTGATGAATATATTCAGGGTTAATTTTATTTTCATATTCACGCCCTCTTAAATGAATACGTGTTAGTAATGTATCAGTAGAAGCCTTTAAATAAATAATTAGATCAGGTTTCTTTAAATAGCTAGTCATAATATTAAAAAGATCTTTATATGTTTTATAATCTCGATCTTTTAATTGGCCCATTTCATTAAGATTTTTTGCAAATATTTCAGAATCTTCATAAATAGTTCTATCTTGAATAGCACCTCTTTTTGAAGATAAAATATCTCTTTGGGCTTCAAATCTTTTTTGAAGAAAATATATTTGGAGATTAAAACTCCATCGATTCATATCAGTATAAAAGTCATTAAGATAAGGGTTATTTGAAACAGACTCATAAATTGGTGTCCAGTTAAGGGCAACAGCTATTTTTTCTGTAAAGGTTGTTTTGCCTACACCAATATTTCCAGCTAAACCAATAAATGGATGTTCTATCATTTCTTATAAACGTTCCATGTTGATTCTATAAGTGTTTTTAAATCGGAATGTTTTGGTCTCCAATTAAGTGCATCAAAAGCTAAATCTGAACTTGCATATAATTCAGCTGGGTCTCCAGGTCGTCTTTCTACTATTTCATAATTGATTTCTTTACCAGTTACTTTATTTGTCATTTTAATAACATCCAGAACTGAATATTTTTTACCTGTTGAAAGGTTTACTTTAAGATTATTATTATTTAAAAAGGCAAGAGCTTTAACGTGAGCTTTAGCTAAATCTGAAACATGAATATAATCACGAAGCCCAGTTCCATCATGAGTATTATAATCATTACCAAAGACTTGCATTTTATTTCTCATACCGGATGCAACTTCCATTGTAATAGGAATTAGATTTGCTGGATTTTTTTCTAAAAAATTTAAACGATTATTTATATCGTAACCTGCTGCATTAAAATATCTTAAAGCTGCAAACTTTAAACCTTTAAGGTCACTATACCATTGCATAATTTTTTCAATCTCAAGCTTGGTGAATCCATAGTAATTTATAGGTGCTAATGGATGATTTTCATCTACTGGTAAATATTTTGGGTATCCATAAACGGCAGCTGTAGATGAGAAAACAAATTTGTTTATTTTATGCTTTATGATACCATTAAGCAAATTAATTGAACCTATTAAATTATTATGTGAATATTTAGCAGGCTCTAGCATGGATTCACCCGCAGCTTTGAAGGCAGCTAAATGTATTACAGCATCTACGTTTTTTAGTCCTAGTTCAATATCGGAATTATTTAGTGTTGATCCTTTAATAAATTTTGCTCGACTATCTACAGCATCTTTATTTCCAGAAGATAGATCATCTAAAACTATAACTTCAAATTCATTCTCACATAGTTCTAAAACTACATGTGAACCTATATAACCAGCTCCTCCTGTTACTAAAACTCTCAATTTACTATACCTTTTTTGATTATTCGGCGTTCGATTACTTCTCCTTTACTATTAAGCTGAGATATTGCAATCTCTGATTTTTTTAGATATTCATAAGTGACAGCATTTTTCATAATTTGATTTTGGTTGAAATAAGTAATTCGAGTTGGTTTTTTATTTTTATTGAAACGAACTTTATGACTACCTACTAATGAAGAATCTGAATGAAAGTAACTGGACTCAAGAATTTTTTTATTAGATTTAAATTTGTAAAAGTAATAAAGATTTTCAAACTCATCTAAGATGTGAACAGATTTAGTTATGCCCATCGTATTAAATTTATATCTAGCAATCCATCCAGGTTTTATCGTACTCAGGTCTGGCGCAAATAACTCTTTATTCAATTGAAATAAATTTCGTTCATAGTAAAATTTAATATCATATTGTGAGGATTCACCATTTTCATCCCAGTGCATAATAAAAGTATATAAAATTTTACCATTTTTATTAAAATAATCTACATTGTTAACTAGACCTTTTTCATCAAGAGTCGCAATGTAATGCTGTTTTCCAAGAGCTTCTTTTTTTGTTATTCCATTTAGCAATTCTTGAGTTTTTGGATTCCATTTTCTATAGTAAAGCTTAAGCTTATCGGAAGGTTTGAACCTTTTTCTTTTACCTTTGTCCCAGTTTGCTGGAATAAACTCAATATATTTTAATTCACCTGAAGTGTAATATACTGCTCTAAAGTGAGCAGTATTTTCTTTTACTTTATTTTTAGGTTTGCCTTTAAGAATATTAGCACGCATCAAATCTGTAGAAAAAACTTTAACAATAGAGTCTGCTTGAGAAAATAGTTTAATCGGAGAAAAAACAAATATGAAAAAAATAATTTTCATTTACATAATACCCCATGACAAGAGACCTAATGAAATAAAAACCATTAATAATCCTATCCAGCGACTACTAGAAAGTTTATTTTCATACGCCAGAGCCTCAGCTTCAATTGATCTATAGCTTAAGACAATTCGTACAGTTTTACCTTCCTCAACTAAAATATCTTGACGTGCAAGTTGAATCATATCTTTCATTTTTTTATTTTGCGATATAGATTGAGTGTTTAAAAGCATATTGGGCGGGAAATAGCTGACTTGATGCCAGCCTGGAGCTACTTGAACAGGGTCCTTAATAGGTGAAGCGCCAACTTGGATACCATTTAAAAAAATTGGAATCCCATCTGTATCACAAAAAATATGTAAGGCTGTAATTGGAGTTGGTTTTTCATTCCAGTTAATTTCTTGAGAAAAGATTGAGGAGAAAAATAATATAATTATAAAATTATGCATGAAGTTCTTTTTGTTTTTCAACAATTTCTTTTATTAACTTTGTAGTATCTTGATTTTTAGATTCCATTTCTCTAATTTTTATTCGCATTTGATCAATTTTCTTTTCTATAGATAATTTCTTTAGAGTTTTTAAACAATCTTCTGCCATTTGAATAATAGAGCTTGTATCATCTTCATCCATAAGCGTCTTTGAAATAAGTTCACGCTCTTCTGATGAATTAAAAGTAGAAATAATTTCTAGAGGACTAGCCTCTTTTGTAGTTAATAATGTTTCCACTAATTTATTTAATTTAGGATTTTTAATTTGATTGATTTTCAAGTTTTTTTTAATAAATGTGCGCGCATCTTCATCATTGCTAACTAATACTTTAATTATTCCTAGCTCTGCTTTTTCATGAGTACTATTGAACAAAGTATCTCTGGACTTATCTTCATCTTCAGAATAATTATAATTTCTTTTTTTCATTTGAAGTGTCAGCTTTTGTAAAACTTCATTCTCTTCAATTCTATCAACTAACGCAAGTTTTTTAACAAAATCTTGTCTTATTAAAGGGTCTTGAACTTCAGAAACTTCTTTTAAAATTTCATCCATTATTGCACTTCTTTCAGAGGGAGACTTCTTAGTATAGTTACATGATTTAAGGTGAAACTTTAAAAGTTCAAGTGATTTATTAATCCCATTAGAAACAAATTCATTTTTCCCATCTCTATTAATCCAATCATCGGGATCTAATCCATCTGGTATCACTATTACCTTTGAATCAATGCCACCTTTTAATAAAGAATATCCTGCTTTTCTAGCAGCATTTTTACCAGCGAGGTCACCATCATAACAAAGATAAACTTTAGATGTAAAACGTCTTATTTGATTAACGTGTCGTTCAGTAAATGCAGTTCCTGATACAGCAACAACATTTTTAACCCCAGCCTGGTATAGTTGAATTAGGTCAGTATATCCCTCAACAAGAATTGCTGACTCTTTTTTTCTAATTGCCTCACGAGTTATATCAAGACCATAAAAAACTTCACTTTTTTTATAAAGTGGAGTTTCTGGTGAATTCATATATTTTGCAGGGTCATCTTTTTCAAATATTCTTCCACCAAATGCAATTATTTTTCCAGCGGTATTTGATATAGGGAACATTATTCTAGAGCGAAACCTATCATAAGTTTTAGATTTAGAAAATCCAAAAAGCCCTGATTTTTCCATAATCTCTTTATCATAGTTTTTTGATTTAATTGAATTAAATAAATAAGAGGACTCCTCAGGAACAAATCCTATTTTGAATAGTTTTAATGAATCTTCATTTAATCCTCTATTTAATAAATATTCTTTTGCTTTTTGTCCGCGATCTGAAAATAAAGTTTCATGAAAAAGTTCAGTTGCTAATTTATGAATTTCATAAAGTTTGCCAAAAAATTCATTTGAATCATCACCAGAATTTTGAACTTCAATCCCAAGCTTTTTTCCTAATTGAGTCACGGCTTCAACAAAGCTGATTTTTTCAACTTCCATTATAAAATTGAGCGCGCTTCCACCATTACCACATCCAAAGCAATGATAAATACCTTTATCGGGAG
>Ga0115566_10005336_pt1 | contig 10099 bp, 9 predicted proteins | sample COGITO_mtgs_1204_3_FD_87173 | JGI IMG/M metagenome (GOLD analysis project Ga0115566, IMG submission 87173) | Pelagic marine microbial communities from North Sea - COGITO_mtgs_120405 | ecosystem: Environmental > Aquatic > Marine > Epipelagic | place: Germany:Helgoland, sampling site Kabeltonne...
AGAAGAAGGAAATGGTGTTTTCCCGACCTTAGACAGTGAAGTAACTGTTCAATACAAGGGCTATCTCAGCAATGACAAGGTTTTTGATCAGACGGACGGTAGTCCAGTTACATTTCCATTAAATGCAGTGATCCAAGGCTGGCAGATTGGTCTTCCCTATTTTTCAGAAGGCGGCAGCGGAAAGCTTCTTATTCCTTCGGAACTTGGTTATGGCAGTCAAAAAGCTGGTGACATTCCGGCCAATTCAGTGCTGATCTTTGATATTCAACTCGATTCTGTGCATTGATTACCAGATGGCCTCAATTTTATAGTCAACTCCATTAAAACTTACCAGGTCTCCTACTCGCTTGCCCAGCATACTTGAGATGAGCGGACTGGATGTTGACGCTGCGAAATAAGTATCGCCCTGATGCTCAATCTTACCATAAGCAATTGAAGCAAAGAACCGACCTCTATTCGTTTCGATTAAACTGCCTTTTGCAATTAGAGCAGAGGCTTTTTGATCGACTTCACCTAGCTCAAAAAGCATTTTTTTATTGAGTTCCAGTTGTTGGGTTAGTTTTTCAATTTCTATATAAGCCATGGCTCTGCCAACTTCATGCTTATCACCCGCTGAGTTTTTGCTCTGATCATTTATATCCTGCCTCTTTTCTTCTAAATCGAATAGCAATTGCTCGATCCGGCTCTTAAGTCTCGAAACCATCTTTTCGTGTAATTCGACTTTCGTGTTCTGCGTCATTGCGCAAAAATGAAGCTATAAGCATTTACTTTGGCTCAGCTATGAAGCAAAATTTGAGTATCGAACGGATTACTATGCTTTGGGCAATATCTGAATCTGGTTTGGGAGGCATTTTACATGCCCTACACTCACCATTTACTGGACTCGTTGTTGGCGGTTTGTCTATAGTTTTTATAGCATTAATCGCGTTCCAAGCTCGAGCTTTAAGTCAAGGTAATTATTTGAAAACAGCTGGATCTGTCGCTCAAACAATTTTAAAATCTGCGGTTTTCGTGTTACTGATTAAGGCGCTTGTTAGCCCACATTCACCAATTGGTGCGTATGTCGCGGTTTCCGTTCAAGCCTTATTGGGCAGCCTTTTCTTTGGTGTGATTCCCAATCATAAAATTGCTTCCCTCTTCACGGGATTAATTGCTACGGTTTCATCTGCAGTGCAAAAAATCCTAGTGCTGGTCATTGTTTTTGGTACATCATTTTTTCAAGCCATTGACGAATTTGTTGTTTCAACAGCCGAAAAGCTCATGAATTTAAACTGGCTTCCCTCCTTTTCATCGGCAATGGCAATTGCGATCGGCTTTGTTTGTGTGTACGCAATCGGAGGAATAATTATCGGCATTATTGCAGGTAACTTTCCAAAAAACTTGCAAAATCGATCCATCGAGATTCAGGAGATCATTGGTAACATTCAAATTGAACATGGCGACAAGCATGAAACTAAGAAAAAGGCCTGGCATCTAATCGCGATTTATATACTCTTACTAATCGTGGCTTTTATTCTCGAATATGCATTCATTTCAGAGGAAGCTTCCATCAATCAGTTGATTCGAACCATCACCATCGTTGCGAGCTGGGTTTTTATTCTTCAACCCCTGTTTCACTGGTTTGTTGCAACGGTTGTGAAAAAAAATAAAATCGACTTGACACAACTTGAGATGATAAAGCAAAACATTCCTAAGTTGGCGCATTTTGCAAAAAGCGCATGGAAAACATCATCTTCAATGAAGGGTTTTCGAATTAATAATTTCCTCCTACTTCTTATTTCATATGGACTATATGAATCCTGAAATTTTAATTCTATCAGGGCCGATTCATACTGGAAAGTCAACAGCATTATTGAATTGGTGTAAGCTAAATTCAAGCAGACTTCGTTGTGCAGGGATAATAAACCCGAGTATCTACGCAGAAAAGGTGTTTATTGAGCTACCGACTTTCGAATCCTTTAAATCAAATCCACTCTCACCCGCTGATACGGTGGAGATTGGGAAATATAAGTTTTCTCAAATTGCCTTCAATCGAGCCGATGAAATCATTTCTAAAGCTGGCGATAAAGAAGCAGATGTTTTCATCATCGATGAAATAGGTAAACTAGAACTAAGAGATCAAGGCCTTTCGTCTTCGATTGAGCGAATTCTAACGAACTTACATCAATCAAAAACACATGTTTTAATCCTAGTCGTCCGAGATTTTCTATTGGAAGAAGTTAAGCTGAAATATCAACTAAATCGACCGGTGACTATCGACCAAAGCATATTCGAAACAGATCGACCTCCGCTCGTTATTATGACAGGTGGCCAAAGCAAGCGCATGGGGCAAGACAAGCATTCGTTAAACTATGGAAAAGGGAAGGCCTGGATGGCTCTGAAAAATCGAATGACTCCTTGGTTTTCAAACATTCACTTTTCGATTAATCCCCATCAAACTGCGGAGTTTTTGAACGAGTCCTATATTGTTGACCACTTTGAAGAAATTGGTCCGATTGGCGGAATTGCGAGCGCTTTTAGCGAATTTGGGTCTGATTCGATAGTTTTTCTGGCCTGCGATATGCCTCTGATTAATATCGCTGTCATCGACCGGTTAATTCGCGAACATGATAAAAACGGAATAGCAACTTGTGCAAAGTCGAAATCAAAAAAACAAATCGAACCCTTACTTTCTATTTGGAATCGATCGGCACTATCTGAAATAAACCTCGCAATAGAAAGTGGGTCATATTCTCTAACAAAACTATTGAATCGAGAAAATGTGAATGTTGTTGAATTTGACGATGAAGTATTCGTGAATGTTAATACAGCAGCCGATTTCGCATCGATTAAAGAACGATTAAAAGGCCAATGAAAACAATGACAATGATGAGCAGGTACTGCCAAATATCAAGGAAGAAACCACCATACTTTCCCCAGAGCTCTTTTAATAAATTCATGATGCGAAGTTAAGTTCTGTTTGAATTCAACACATTTGTGCGATGACAAAAGCTTCAGCAATTCCAGTCTCAATAAAACGCTTTGGTGATAAGGGATGTGTTGAAGTAATCGATGTCGTTACAGTTGAAGAGCCGCTGGAAATTCGTCTTGGATTTGGACCTGAGAAGCAAAGAGAGCAACGCAGTTTGTCCATCACAATGCGCACTCCGGGTCATGACTTGGAGCTGGTTCTTGGCTTTTTGTTTACAGAAGGTATCATTCAGAACATGGACGATATTTTTCACTTGGAGCACTGCACCGATAAAAAAGGGGAGCGAAGTGAAAATATAGTCCGAGCAGAAATTAAGCCTGAAATCAGCCTTGATTGGGGGCGCTTTCAACGGCATTTTTACACGAATAGTAGTTGTGGAATCTGCGGTAAGGCCAGCATTGAAAGTTTAGAGCAGATGTGTTTTACTCCCGTTCATTCTGAGGTCAAAGTAGATTCTGCCATCATTTCAAGCTTGAATGCTAAAATGCGTGAAGCCCAAGGAGTCTTTGAACATACCGGAGGATTACACGCAGCGGCTATTTTCAACAAAAAGGGCGACTTAATTTTCCTCCGAGAAGACATCGGAAGGCATAATGCCTTGGACAAAGTTATTGGTGCTGCTTTTTTCAAAAAAATCATCCCGCTCCAAGACCATATCGTCATGTTAAGCGGACGCAGTTGTTTCGAACTGATTCAAAAATCAATTGCAGCAACAATTCCATTTGTGGTTTCTGTGGGCGCGCCTTCCAGCTTAGCTATTGAGACTGCGAGTAAATTTGGAATAACTTTGATTGGCTTTACAAAAGCTCAATCTTTTAATGTCTACACACACAGCGAACGCATTTTATGAAAATTCGAATAAAAGATAATTCTCTTCGACTCCGACTAACCCAATCAGAAGTCAATAAATTTCAAGAAGTTGGAGTCGTAGAATCGAGCATTTCTTTTCCGAATGGCAATTCCTTGAAGTATTTCTTAATATGGAATAAGACCGAAACCTTCGATATTGATTATACGGCCGATGTGATAAAGGTTAGTGTTCCTTTTTCGACAGGTAAAAAATGGTTATCCCCTTCTGAAGTCGGGGTTTCAAGCGAATTTAACCTGGAGCACGGTCAAACGTTGAAATTGCTGATAGAGAAAGATTTTGCCTGTTTAACTGCGCGAGAGGACGAAGATGAATCGGACAATTTTCCTAACCCGCTAAGCAATTGTTAGTATGACCAAAAGGAAGGAAAATCATAATGAGTTGACCCCAGAATCTTTTACTGGGGTAAAGTTAACGAGTCCAAAACACACGGCAGCTGGGCTTCCAGCTGTTTTCAGTGCGGTTCGCCACCTTATGGATGAAATGGATCCTGTGCGCGCAACAAAAGTCATGTTTGAACTGAATCAAAAGGGAGGAATCGACTGTCCTGGTTGTGCATGGCCAGACCCTTCAGATCACCGATCAAAGTTGGGCGAATACTGTGAGAATGGCGCAAAGGCAATTGCTGAAGAAGCTACTACAAAACGCCTTGATCCAGATTTCTTTCAAAAAAATAGTCTATCTCAATTAGCGGCTCAAAGTGACTTTTGGATCGGAAAGCGCGGTCGAATTATCGAACCCATGTTACTTGAAGAGGGCGCTGAACACTACAGCCCTATCTCATGGGAAGAAGCATTTAAAATCATAGGCAAAGAGCTTAATCAACTCCCCTGTCCGGACGATGCCATATTCTACACCTCTGGGCGCACGAGCAATGAAGCTGCCTTCATGTATCAGTTATTTGTACGAATGTTTGGTACGAACAATTTACCTGATTGCAGCAATATGTGCCACGAAAGCAGTGGAGTCGCGCTTAGCGAGACCGTTGGGATAGGAAAAGGTTCCGTGACTTTAGAGGATTTTGATGAGGCCGAAGTCATCCTAGTGATCGGTCAAAACCCAGGCACAAATCATCCTCGAATGCTCAATGCACTGAAAAAAGCCAAACAAAATGGAGCTAAAATCATAACCATCAATCCCCTTCCCGAAACCGGGTTGATTCGCTTCAAAGACCCGCAAAGTATAGGTGATGTTTTGGGCGAAGGAACTGCCCTAACGGATCTTTTCCTCCAAGTAAAAATTAATGGAGACGTAGCACTATTGAAAGCGATATTAAAGCTACTCTGCGCAAAGGAAAGGGAAAATCCAGGTAAGGTATTTGACGCTGATTTCATTCATACAAAAACCGAGGGCTTTGAAGCGTTTATTTCGTCAATCGAAGCATACGACCTAGCTAAACTTAGCAAGGCTTGTGGTATCTCGACCGATCAAATCCATGAAGCGGCTGAAATGCTGGCGTCAACTTCAAAAATTATCGCATGTTGGGCCATGGGCTTAACCCAACATAAAAATGGCGTTGGCAACATCCAAGAAGTTGTAAATCTCCTTTTAGCTAAAGGAAGCATCGGCAAACCTGGTGCTGGAACCTGCCCAGTGCGCGGCCACAGCAATGTTCAGGGCGATCGAACAATGGGTATATGGGAAAAGCCAAAAGCAGCCTTTCTTGATAAACTAGAAGAAGTTTTTGACTTCAAAGCACCAAGGAATCATGGGCTCGATGTAGTAGATTGCATCAAGAAAATGCACGAGGAAAAAGGCAAAGTATTTATTGGAATGGGCGGTAATTTCCTTTCCGCTACACCTGACACCACATTCACGGCTCAGGCGCTAAGGAATTGCAGCCTCACAGTTCATGTGAGCACCAAATTGAATCGATCGCATTTAGTAACGGGAAAGCGGGCGATTATCCTCCCCAGTCTGGGGCGTTCAGATATCGATATTCAAAAATCAGGAAAACAGTTTGTAACTGTTGAGAACTCTATGGGAATCGTTCATACAAGCGAAGGACGGTTGAAACCCTTAGCAAGAACCCTCATGAGCGAACCAGCTATTATCGCAGGAATCGCCAAAGCAACCCTGCATCCTAATCCCAACATCGATTGGGATAAATTGAAAGACAATTATGATGCGATTCGTGATAAGATTGAGATGGTAATCCCCGGTTTCGAACATTACAATGAGCGGGTTCGTGAACCAAACGGATTCTACCTTCCTAATAATGCCCGTGAAGGTGACTTTGACGTTTTAGGCGGTCGGGCCAAATTCAGTGTTAACCCAGTACCCGATAATGCACTGGAAAAAGGCGAGTTCATTATGACTACCGTTCGAACGCATGATCAATTCAATACGACCATTTACGGACTTAATGACCGCTATCGAGGTGTTTTTAACGAACGCAGAGTTATTCTCATGAATCTCCAGGACATACAAAACGAAGGATTATCAAAAGGCGATGTAGTCGATTTAATAAACGAGCATAATGGTGTAAAACGTATCGCTCTCAGGTTTTTAGTAATTCCTTATGATGTGCCAAGTCAATGTACGGTCACCTACTTTCCTGAAACAAATGTTTTGGTCCCTATCGATTCCGTTGCGGACAAATCCAACACTCCAACAAGTAAATTGGTAAAAATTAGATTGCAAAAAATTGCGATTTAAGGTGCCAAACTCATTTCAGCCCATTTGTCATGTTCTGGTTCTAGGTATGGTTTCTGCCTTCACGCATGTCTTAAATAAATTTCAAAAGAATGGAGCCTAAATCCAAATCAAAGCCAAAGAATAAAATCTCGATCGCGCATGTTTTTAAGACCATTGTCTGGCCCAGAAGGAGGGTTATTTCATTCGGGCTGGTCCTGATCGTCATAAGTCGCTTGGCGGGTTTGGTTTTACCAGGCGCGAGTAAATACTTGATGGATGATGTCATAGTTGGCAAGGATTATCAGATGCTCAAAATGCTATTATTGGTCGTAGGTGCCGCCCTACTCGTTCAATCGGTTACTTCATTTCTATTAACCAACATACTAAGTGTTGAAGCGCAACGACTCATATCTATACTTCGTGCTCAAGTCCAGCAGAAAATCCTGCAATTGCCTATTCGATTCTTTGATAATCACAAGAGTGGTGAGCTCGTCTCTCGCATCATGACAGACGTTGAAGGCGTACGAAATATAGTCGGAACGGGACTTGTTCAACTTATTGGCGGACTGCTGACATCGGTTGTGTCGCTTTTTTTATTGATCCAAATAAGCCCAAAAATGACACTCTTTGTTCTGCTCCCTGTAGTTGTTTTTGCAGGCATTTCGCTCAAAGCTTTTGCCTATATCAGACCTATTTTTAGAGAAAGAGGTAAGATAAATGCGGAAGTCACAGGACGCTTGGTCGAAACCCTCAATGGCGTTCGTGTCATAAAAGGATTCCATGCTGAACCTCAAGAAGTAAAAACCTTTGAAGAAGGAGTTGAGCGTTTGTTTTTGAATGTCAAAAAGAGTCTAACATCAACCAGCCTAATTACGAGTTTGGCTACCTTGCTCTTGGGCCTAGCATCTGCTGGTATCATGGGAATCGGTGGAAGCATGATGATTGAACAAGAAATCACCACGGGCGACTTTTTATCCTTCACCCTATATCTAGGATTCATGATCGCGCCTTTGGTTCAAATGAGCAACATTGGCAGCCAGTTGACGGAGGCTTTCGCAGGTTTAGATCGAACCGAGGAAATCATGAATATGGAACCCGAGGAGGACTCGTCCATTCGCACAATATCATTGGCCGAAATTCAAGGTGACATTAGATTCGATAATGTGAGTTTCGCATATGAAGAAGAAAAAGAAGTGTTACATAACATCAGCTTTGAAGCAAAAGCTGGATCTGTAACAGCATTGGTGGGAACGTCAGGGTCGGGAAAGACAACAATAGCAGGCCTTGCAGCCACTTTTTTAAATCCAAATACAGGAACCATTTATCTAGATGGTAAAGATTTATCCAAAGTTACATTGGGAAGTTTTCGAAGTCGCCTAGGCGTTGTGCTTCAAGACGATTTTCTCTTTGAAGGAACCATTCGTGAGAATATACTCTTCCCTAGACCGCAGGCCAGTGAAGAACAACTTAAACAAGCAGTGGATGCAGCTTATGTAAGTGAATTTTGCGATCGATTTGAACTTGGATTGGATACGGTAATTGGCGAACGCGGTGTGAAACTATCTGGCGGTCAACGTCAACGAATTGCAATCGCCCGCGCTATTCTGGCCGATCCAAAGGTGTTAATCTTAGATGAAGCTACTTCTAATTTAGACACTGAAAGTGAGTCATTTATACAAGATAGCTTATCAAAATTAATGAAAGGGAGAACAACATTTGTCATAGCGCATCGACTGAGCACCATTAGGCAAGCCAATCAGATTTTGGTTGTTGAAGATGGGCAAATTGCTGAGCGAGGAACACATGATGAATTGATAACTAAAGAAGGTAGATATCACCAACTTTACACCTACCAAGCTCGGATATAGGCACCTCTAATCGTCATTTCGCGTGGCTTCGTACAAGATAACAGCTACGCTTACAGAAACATTTAAGGAATCTACAACGCCTCGCATAGGAATGATAATGTGGTGATTGGCGTTTTCAAACCAAAACGAAGACAACCCTCGAGATTCAGCCCCAAAAACAATGGCCTTATTGGCTTCGTTTGCTACGATTTTGTAGTCGACTGCCTTGCCCGAAAGTACGGCTGCATATACCTCTGCTCCTTGCGTTTTAACAAGGTCTAGTGCCTGCTCATTTGTACAAAAAACAGCGTTCACAGTAAATACTGCTCCCCTACTGTTACGAATCACATTTGGATTGAATAAATCAACCTCAGTTTCGGTTACCAATACATTTTTGATACCCACAGCATCACAAGTTCTTAAAATTGCACCAAGGTTTCCTGGCTTTTCAACGGCCTCAATAATTACAGTGACATCTTGTTTGGAAATGCTTTCTATCGAAGTGTTCCAAGAGCGAAAAGCCATTAAAAAATTACCCGGAATGGTTTGGTAAGCCAGTTCGTCAAAAAGTGCTTTCGAAAGATGTATAAGCTCGACTTCACTGACATTAACTATCGCTTCGATTTCTTTGAGGCCTAAGTATGATTCACAATACAATACGGACAATGGACTTAATCCTGACTTAATCGCAAGGTCCAACTCTGGACGTCCTTCCATGATAAATACACCTTCACGCTTTCTCGTTCGTGATTTCGCCAACGAACGGAAATATTTAAAGCGCGCATTTGTGAAACTGGTGATTTGAATCATCTGTCAATAGTAGGATAAAACGAGAAACGATTGATGAAATTGGGTTATGGAGATTATCCATGCGCTTAATGCCTCTTAAATACAACGCGATAGCAATAGCTTCCAATTCCGAAAAAGTAATACATCTCCCCTCTATAAGCCTTAATTGCAGCGATTAAACTAAAAACAAAGTAGACTATATTGGCAAATACAACCAGTCCGATATACGCCCAAAACTCTATGCAAATTGTGCAATTTCCGAACAACCAAATTTGCAATGACCAGTAGAGCAAACCCCAGTTCAACAAGGTTGTCGGGAATTGAGAAAGCAAGCTTTGCAGTGAATGAAAATGAATGAAATCGCTCTTTCTTCGATTTACAAAATAGTAGACAATAGCCGCAATTAAATTAATCACAGGTAGTGGCAGCGCCACCGCCACCGCAGCGAACATCATCAGATAGGCACCCATGGCGTCTTCCCGCTCTCTCAGCGGAATTTCATCCGGTTGTGGATGTGGTCCATACATGGTTCCTAGCACTTAAGCATTTAATGAACGTCAGCATCTAGTATGTTTTCGCCAGCATCTTCAGAATCTGGCTCACCATGAAATGGTGGGTATTGGTCCGTTAAATACATGAGATAATTTGAAACTCGTTGTGACCATCTTAAATAAGAAAGCTGAAAATTAAACATAGACCTTGGGAATTTAGCCGTGAACAATACAGCCCAAAACGCAATGAAGTTTACGAACAAGACGCCAATTCCCAATACGCCTAAAATTAGACCATGTGGTATCAAAACATAGACAAACCCAAAAAAAGCCCGAACCAAAACGAGCCCTCGCGATATTTCAGTTGGATATGAAATTTCGAGCGTGGTTTTATCATCCTCAGCATCTAATCCAAAAGCAGGATAACCATCAGCCATGTTTAAGATTCGAGCGCTTACTCGAAGATTCCACCGCTGATATTTGACTTGAAACTCAA
>Ga0115566_10005338_pt1 | contig 10097 bp, 15 predicted proteins | sample COGITO_mtgs_1204_3_FD_87173 | JGI IMG/M metagenome (GOLD analysis project Ga0115566, IMG submission 87173) | Pelagic marine microbial communities from North Sea - COGITO_mtgs_120405 | ecosystem: Environmental > Aquatic > Marine > Epipelagic | place: Germany:Helgoland, sampling site Kabeltonne...
GAAAATATTGACCCATTCACGTCTAAAGCTCTACCGGGTGCGGTTGAGATTCTAACTAAGATGTTCAAACAAGGTCACCACATTGTGTTGACTACTGCACGTCCAGAAGAACTACGAGACACCACCATTCAAGAGATGGACTTATTAGGAATTCCGTTCCACCAACTCGTGATGGGTATAGGTCGTAGTGAACGTATCCTAATCAATAATACAAGTACCAAGAACCCAAAAGAGAAACGTGCTACGGCTATCGAGGTTCAGAAAAACATTGGTCTTGAAGGTTACGGATTATAATATGGATTGGGTATTACTATTACTTATCGGAATACTTGGTGGTTTGACTACTTATGGTATGATAAGACTACTATGGGTTTTACACGATAAGGAGAATAAATGACTGAACAATATTTGGTAGAGTTAGGGTTTGAACAATTCAATCACCACGATGGTGAAATAGGCGATTGGTATTACTTCGCGACAAATTGGGGTGGAGTGGACTTAATCAGTAACCCATCAGACGAATGGGGTGGTGATGGTATCATTGTCTCAATAATAGAAACTGATATAGAGTTTAAACGTATTGCTGACCTATGGTCGTTAAGGGAGTTATTAAATAACAATATGAAATGAATGTAGCTGTTGGTTTATTCGGTATTTCCTATTTGGAAAAAAATGTCAATTGGCTGAGGCATTGGTTGGTATACGATATAGATTTTAAAAAATCAGTAGACAATTATCAGAAATATATATTTACACATTTAAAGGATGAGGGTTACAATGTAGATACATTTATATCCACATATAAATCAGAAGACTTAGAAGACTTAGATATTCAATTGAAGAACGCTTATTCACCTAAGAGTTTATCAATATGTGATTATAAAATATCAACAAAGACTAACAATTTGTCAAGAAATATTATATTTAGTAGATTGTGCCACAATATATTAAATTCAAATACAAATTATGACTTTGTTATACTTACAAGACTTGATTTAAACTTTTTACAAAAATTAAGTAGTGTTAGAATTGATTTATCAAAAATAAATGTAGTACATGAAACGGATGCACCCAATGAGTTTGATGATAACTTCTATATAATACCAGGTGGTATGTTTAAAGAATTTGTAGAGGTTACTAATAAATATGGGATGGGGGGATATGACTTCCAATCCGACTGGCATATAAATGGAAACGATGATTGTTTATCATTCCACTATATTTTACCACAACTAAAAGAAGTCTTTGGTAATGAGTGTATAAATACAATGATTGATGGTAAGTATATGGCTGGGCATAGTCCTTTTATGAACTTGGTTAGGGGTTACCATCACAAACCTGAGTTCAATAACATATGGAAAATTGTTTGGCAAGGGTTAGAAGAGCAAAATAAAGATTACTTTAAATCATAACATGAAATGATATTACCAACGGTACGAAACGTAAACAAAGGTAAACGTAGAAAGAAGAAACACCACTTTAAAGTAGGTGACTTTGTAGCTATCAAGTGGATAGGTGAGAAGCAAGTCGGAGTGATTGACGAGTTAGAATACACAAAAGATAAAATAGCTGCATATAAAGTTAGGTCTATTACCTGTATTGGTTGTAGTTATAGTGGGTTGGAGTTAGATGACCCAAATGACCCATATTGTTATGTATCATCAATATTAAGTAAGAGTTTATCAGATGGAGAGATTAGACGCATCAAGGCATATGAGAACGAACGAATCAAACAACGTTCCACAGGCCAGCAAATTAAAGCTAAGCAACAACCCGTTGGGGCTACTCGTAAGAGAAATTCAAACATCAAGGGTCTTAAAGAAGCTATAGACAAACAAAAAGATTTTGTCAATGGTAAAAAGTTTTGGTAATGTCAGATTTATTTTGTATATTAGTAAATAATAAAGGAAAAAAGTTATGAAGTATCAGCCGTTAAACGACTATGTATTGGTCAAGGTAATTAAAGAAGAAGAGAAAACTAAGGGTGGACTCTACAAACCATCAGACGCTAAAGAGCAGATGAATGGTGAGATAATCGCAGTAGGTAATGGTATTTACACTGCCAATGGTACATTAATTCCTATGATTTTAAACGTAGGTGATAAAGTAATTGTACCAAATAGTGGTATCCAAATGAAGTTGGATGGTGAGAAGTACAATATGTATCGTGAGCAAGAAATCTTAATGGTTATCAATGAGTAAGATTAAAACACTCCTCGATGAGACTGAAGACTTCGTTGATTTCATCGATGATGACTATTGGTGTCATTACGCAGGAATGCCATCACCAAGTGCATATGATAATACCGAGGGTTTAGACGAAGGATGAAAAATCTCATAACAGGTACAATATTGTTTATCATAGGTCAATCAATGATATGGTTTCAAACTAATGGTCAGTTTATCTGGCCTTGGTTCAAAAGAAACCCATTGATTGTATCTCTAATAGCAGGTACTGGTATCAGTTATATATTCATAATGGCTACACGTATAGTGTCAGAGCATTATGGTGGACTACTTTGGCCTGGCAGATTCATTGCATTTGGTAGTGGTATTGTTGGATTTACATTCTTAACGTGGTATTTTATGAATGAGGGTATCACTACAAAAACCTTAGTGTCATTAATACTTGCTATAAGTTTAGTTTCAATTCAAATTATATGGAAATAGTTAAGAGAGAGTTAATCAGACATACATTAATCCTTAGTGAAGTTATTGAGATTGTATACTCAAATCCAATTCACATCAAGGGTATTACTGCTTACAAAGATAAACGAAAACTATGGGAACTCACCCAACGAGTTAGAAAGAAACGTCAATTATTACGACGAAAGGACCTTCAATTTTTACAAAGGTTGGTTAATAAGTATTCTCGATGATACTTATATAAAAATGGAAACAAATGAGTAGTTACAAAAAAGGAACAAAGCTTCCAAATGGTTATGTCTTAGGTAAGGGGAGAACACCACTCAACCTTACTGAAGCACAAATCCGTTATGCGATGAAGAATTCCAAATCTAACTCATCCGCTGCACGATTCTTAAATGTATCATTCTCCACCTATCAGAAATATGCAAAATTACATATTGACGAAAAAAGTGGTAAAACATTATATGAACTACACAAAAACCAAAAGGGTGAAGGTGTAAAGAAACCATATAATGTAGACAAGGGTAGATACGCTCTCCAAGATATATTGAGTGGTAAGTATCCTGATTATGGTGTTCACTTCTTAAAGAAGAGATTAATCAATAATGCAGATAAAATGCCAGATTTCCCACATGAATGCCACGGGTGTGGGTATAATGAGAAACGAATAACTGATGGTAATATTCCATTGGTGTTGGACCATATGGATGATGATTGGACAAATCACAAACGAGAGAATCTAAGATTCCTATGTTATAATTGTTTTCATAATCTCAGAGGTAATATCAGAGGTAGACAGCCGCAATGGAGAGCTGAACAAATAAAGCAAGCAAGAAAAAAACAAAAAGAAAAACAACAAAAGAAGGATAAATAAGTTATGGGTAAAGAAGTATTTTACGGAAAGACATCAAGAGAGAAACTCTTGGAAGGTGTAGATGCACTTGCAGATGCAGTAGTAGTTACATTAGGTCCTCGTGGTCGTAATGTGATTATCGAAACGGATACAACACCACATATTACAAAGGATGGGGTTACGGTAGCAAAGTCTATTGAATTCTCAGACCCTACTAAGAATTTAGGTGCAAAGGTAATCAAAGAGGCATCTCAACAAACTGCTGACCACGCAGGTGATGGTACAACCACATCTACTGTATTAGCACGTGAGATTTTCAAACGTGGATTGGAAGCAATCGATAAAGGTGTTAATCCAATCGAATTGAAGAGAGGTATGGATGTTGCTGTAAAAGGTATCGTATCTAATTTGGTAGAAAATATATCTACAAAGGTAGACACCAACGAACAAATCAAACAAGTAGCAACTATCTCAGCAAATGGTGATGAGGTAATTGGTTCTATGATTGGTGACGCAATGGCTGAGGTAGGTCGTGATGGTGTAATCACAGTTGAAGAAGGTAACTCAAGTGAAGATGAACTCACAATCGTTGAGGGATTGGAATTTGATAGTGGGTATCTATCTCACTACTTTATTAACAATCAAACCAAACTAACTTCTGAATTGGAAGACCCAATGATTTTGTTATACGATGGTAAGATTGTAGATATGGATGATATCGTAGGTATTCTTGAAAGTGTATCAAGTAAGAACCAATCCATTGTGGTAATCGCTCAAGAGGTAGAAGGTCAAGCACTTGCTACTATGGTAGTGAACTCAGCACGTCAAACACTAAAATGTGTTGCTGTAAAAGCACCAGGTTTTGGTAACGAACGTAGTGAGATGTTGAAAGACATGGCTGCATTGACTGGCGCTACATTATTTGGTGGTGTTGGTAAAGAACTTGAAGATATCACAAACGAAGACTTAGGTTCTGCTGACCGAGTGGTAGTGAGTAAATCTAAATCAGTAATCATTGGTGGTGCAGGTGAGAGTGATGATATCAAACTACGTATCGAACAAGTAAAGCATGAGATTGATGAATCAAGTTCAGACTATGAGAAAGAAAAACTACACAAAAGACTATCAAAGTTAAGTGGTGGAGTTGCAGTTCTTAGAGTAGGTGCTGAGTCAGAGATTGAAATGAGAGAGAAGAAAGATAGAATCGATGATGCTCTACTCGCAACCAAAGCAGCAGTTGAAGAAGGCATCGTTCCAGGTGGTGGTTCGGCATTGATTCACGCAAGTGAGAATGTTCTACTTTATGATGGTCAGTTAACACCAGACCAAATGGGTGGTTTCAACATCGTATGTTCTGCTTGTTATTCTCCTTTTAATGCAATTTTGAAAAATGCAGGTATTGATTTTGTATCTGATGGCCAAGAACACCCTAATTATGGTTACAATGTAGTAACTGATGAATTTTGTGATATGTTGGAAGCAGGTGTAATCGACCCGACCAAAGTAACACGAACTGCACTTGAAAAAGCTGTCTCAGTTGCATCTACATTACTAACTACGGAATGTATGGTTGTCAACGAGGTAGAGGATAGTGAATCGAACACTTAGGAAATATAACTTGAAATACGAATATCTTATACTTGAAGAAGAGGATGTTAGACTTGAACTCGAATCATATGTTAAGGATTTTGAGAAGAGGTTTGATAAGTATTATAAAAAATCTAAATCTAAAAAAGTAGAAGAGGTATGGGTTAATGAAGAGACTGGTGAGGTTGTAACGGAAGACCCAACTAAAAAACGTAAGAAGCATAAATTTAAAGAAAAGCGACTAAAGTCTAAATCTAAAAAAGTAGATAGTGTTAAATTAAAAAAGTTGTTTAAGAAATTGGCGGCATTCATGCATCCCGATAGAGGTGGGTCTGACGCCGATTTCCATGACTTGAATGATGCTTACGATAATAGTGACATAATTAAAATGTTAAAATATGCTGCTATTTACAATATAGAATATGATATTGATTTAGATGATTCTAAATTGTTAAGTAATAGTTTTAAAACAATGGAGTCTGAAATAGCTCGTATGAAAAATACATTAGCTTGGAGCTGGGGTACATCGAATATTGAAGGTAAACGACACGTTATATCTATTGTAGAGTCTCAGACCGGATGGAAGATATCGGAAGAAGACTTACCGGACTCAATGAGGACTAAAAGTAAAGAAAATAAATTATTAAATTAAGGAGTTACATAATATGTACACATTAGGATTTTCAGTAGGACACGATAAAGGCGCTGTTTTAATTAAAGATGGTGAAATTGTAGTTGGTATTACAGAAGAACGAATAACCCGTGTAAAACACGATGGTGCTTATAATCCAAATATTCCACAATTATCCATGGAGTATTGTATTAATCATGAGAACATAACTTATGATGATATTTCACTATTTGTATACAACCTAACCGAAGGTGGTGATACCATAGATGAACAATTCATACAAGTAACAGCCCAACCACTTACAAAGCTTAGGTTTATCCCACATCATATAGCTCACGCATTCTCTACATTCCATTCATCTGGATTTGAAGAAGCAGCAGTATTGGTAGCAGATGCTATGGGTTCGGCTATCAATGAGGGTAATAAAGCTCGTGATTGGTACTCAGAGGATGTTATCAGTTTAGGAGAACCTGATGGTGAATACGAATCGTGGGCAGAGGGTTGGAGTATATATAAATTTAATCTACATTCATTTGAAGAGTTAAAAAAGAAATGGGTAAAGTGGCCATTACCATATGGTACGAGTCCAAACGATGATGAAGAAACCACAGTTGGTGGATTATACGGGCATGGTGCTAGACAATTAGTTTATAGTCCACATAAACACAATTGGGTTGCTGGTAAATTAATGGGACTAGCTTCCTTTGCTGAAGAAGAATTCGTTAAAAATGAACCATTTATCTCTACTATTAATGAAGATGGGTATCCACGCATTCCAGCTAACTTTGCACAAAGACATCTAAGAACTACACATGAAAGTGGTTTTAGGGAAAAGTCTAATGTAGCTGGTATATACCAACGAGAGCAAGAACGATTGTCTATGATTCTCGTTGAAAAAGCCAAAGAATTGACTGGTATGGATAATATTTGTGTTGCTGGTGGGTCATTCCTAAATTGTAACACTAATGAAATGATTATAAAAAGTGGATTGTTTGATGATGCATTCTTTATACCACCAGCCGATGATAGTGGTATTCCATTAGGGTGTGCTTGGTATGCACATTGTTATATGATGGAACGTGAATCCACCAAAATGATAAGTCCTTACTTTGGAAGAACCTACTCTACTGAAGAAGTTTTATATGGGTTGGATGCTATCGATAGAGAAATGGAAGGTAATATCAAATCAGAATGTGAAATTATAGTATATGATGACCCTATATCTGGTAGAGCTCAAATGATAGACGATGTATCCGAGCTTGTTGTTGCTGGTAAGGTCGTGGGTTGGTCACAAGGTGGTTCTGAAATTGGCCCACGTGCTTTGGGTAATAGGTCTATAATTGCAAATCCATCATTTAATTGGATGCAAGACCACATCAATGGTGATATAAAAGGTAGAGAGTGGTATAGACCATTCGCTCCTTCAGTATTATATGATGAACAAAGTAACGTATTTGAATTGGATACATACTCACCTTATATGTTGGTAACTACTAAAGTAAAGGACGAGTGGAGAAACAAAATACCAGCTGTTACACATATCGATAACACTTCAAGATATCAATCGGTAACGTCTGAAAATAATCCTATGTACTATGACCTTATTAGTAAATTTAATGAAAAAACAGGCATACCACTTGTACTAAACACCTCGTTTAATGGACCAGATGAACCAATTGTAGAGTCACCATATGATGCTATACGTACTTTTTGGACACGTGGATTAAATGCAGTTTGTGTAGAAAATGTTTTGATTATTAAAAATAATTTTGTATATTAGTGTAATGGAAAACAATCAAATATTCCTCTATTGGGATGAAGGCATCACAACGGAGCAAACAAGTTCAACTAAAAACGAAGAATAAGATGGCAAATCACGTTCAAACTTGGATTCAAGTTCACGAAGGGAACGACCAAGTATTTAAAAGACTCAAACAAATGTTCACTCTACCAGATGGTAAGTGGAATTACAGTGAAGAGATAAACTTCCACGACTTACTATATCCCGCTCATGCGGAAGAAGATTACGAAAGAGGTTTATTTACGGAAAGAATGGGTGCTAAGTGGTGTTACATTGACGATGTGAGTTGTTTAGAAGATGACGAATTCGAGATGTCAACAACTTCAGCTTGGAATTGGTCATCAGGAGCATTTGAACGCTTATTTGATATTCTTAAAGAAGTCGATGAAGACGTTGTATTGACTGCAACCTATGAAGACGAAGGGTATAACTTTGTTGGGGGTGCTGCAATATCTAAATTAGAAGGTCTCTATGATTATCAAGATACAACACTTGAATTTCCCGAAAGTTGGGATGATGATGATGCATTGGATACATTCTATGACCAAGCAGCAGAGTCAATGGAGTCGTGTCGTAACGAAGCACTTGAAGATGCAACTTACGTATATACTGAAGAAACTGAAGATGAATAAAAAATGGAATCCTATGAAAAGATTATTGACGCGGTTATCGTTAGTATTATTACTATCGCTTGGTTTGTTTACCTCATATGGGCAGACCGAAAAAACAATAAAAACTGACATATACACAGTAGTATATTCAGAGTATTATGAACAGCCACTAAAACTAACCTACATTGTACAATGTCCAACTGGTGATGCATCACGTAGTGGTTTAGATTTTTACACCAATGATTCGGTAAAGACTTCAAATGTACACGACTATCGTAACAACGAGTGGGATAGGGGTCACTTAGCACCTGCAGCTGCATTTAATTGTGATAGAGAAACTCTAAAGAAAACATTCTCATATCTAAATTGTGCACTACAACACGAAGGACTCAATCGTGGTCCGTGGAAAGAGTTGGAACGTTTCGAACGTAATCTTGCTAAGTTCTTTGAAGTAAGCGTTAGTATTGAGGTTGACTTTGGTAACTCTCCGTATAGAGTACCAACTGGTGCTGCTATCCCAATCGGATTTAGAAAGACTATTTCATTTGATAACAAACTATATCAGTTTTATTTCCCAAACGAAGATGTTGCTGGGGAAGATTGGTTTAACTTTATTGTAGCAGAATAATGAAAAATATAATACTATTACTAACACTTGGACTTAGTTTAAGTGTAACGGCTCAAGATAAACCTCAAGGTGATATTAGAGCAACACAAATTGAATCAACTGGAAATCAAATTAATCAGTCTAATTCAACACCAACTGTAGTAACACCATCAACTCCAAATTCAACACGTAATACTAATACTATTAATGAGAATAGAGATACTTATCAAAACTCAACATATCGTGATTATGATTATCGCAATAATATAGATAATGCATACTATGGTCGTTATCAAGAACCACCTACTCGTAATGAAATGAGGTATAGACAAGGGCAACAATGTTTTACTGAGTTTGAGTTAAACATAAGACCATTTACATTACTCAATGGTTACTATGGTGCCGGACTTGAATTAAGTACATCGTGTAAATCATCATTCTTATTTGATTTTTCATCAGGTAGAAGTACTTTATTTGATTTACAAGCAACGTCAGCTTTAATTGGATTTAGAAGATATTCTAAAACAGGTATGGTTGGTAGATATGCCAGTCTAAGAGCACGAGGTAGAAGTTACGAATATGGAGATTACTTTGGTGGTAATTTATCACTAATGGCTGGTTACAAGGCTAATTGGGATGGAGTCACGTTATCAGGTGAGTTTGGCCTTGGATATCAAGGGGTTGATGGTTCTTATCTAACATTGCCTACATGGGCTATTACTTTAGGATATAAATTATAATGAAAAACCTAATCTTATTGTCACTACTTGTGACAAGTTGTGCAATCGACCCACTTAAAGGGGTTGATACATATGGATTGACCTATGATGGTACGAATGTATACTTCCAAGAGGAGTTATGTGCAGAACTATCAGCATTGGAGATTGCATATGATGGTGGTAAAATCGTAAAAGAGGCTACCTTTGTGCTTGTTGATTCGAAATACAATGACCAAGCATTGTCGATTATTAAATTGGTGAAGGAGAAGAGACCTTCACTTGAAGTAGAAGTTGAATTAAAAAAGTAAAATGAAAAAAAATCTATTGATTATTGCATCTATCTTTATGATGGCTGCATCTTGTGATAAGAACCCCGGCCCAACTCCAATCGAAGGTAACATCGTAGTATCTGGTCACTTGACCGAAGATACACATTGGGTATCAGACTCAACTTACGAGATGGTGGGTAAAGTAGTAGTAGATAGTGGTGTAACTCTAACTATCGACTCTTGTACAACAATCCTTGCACGAGAAGGACAAGGTTCATTGGCATCGGCACTAATCGTTGCTCGTGGTGGTAAGATTATGGCAGAGGGAACTGAGAGTTGTCCGATTATCTTTACATCAGTATTAAGTGAA
>Ga0115566_10005341_pt1 | contig 10092 bp, 8 predicted proteins | sample COGITO_mtgs_1204_3_FD_87173 | JGI IMG/M metagenome (GOLD analysis project Ga0115566, IMG submission 87173) | Pelagic marine microbial communities from North Sea - COGITO_mtgs_120405 | ecosystem: Environmental > Aquatic > Marine > Epipelagic | place: Germany:Helgoland, sampling site Kabeltonne...
GAGTCAAGAGTCAAGAGTCAACTAATCTTCCCCTCACTTCTGCGCCGCCAGCATTTTCCTAGCAGTCTCCAGATGCCCCGGCGCAGTCGGATGAGCGGGCACCAACCGCAAGGTCTCCTCAAGATGGTGGATCGCCTTCGCGAATTTCCGACTCGCCCCATAGACCACGCCAATGTTATGGTGAGCGTCTGCATACTTCGGATCCCGGCGTAATGTCTCCTGCCAGGCTTTTACGGCCTCTTCAGCATTGCCACGCAGGTACCAATGCATACCATACTCGAAACTGCTCTTGGGCCGCCCCTGATCCATGGCAATCCGCAGGTACTTCTCGGCAGACTCCCAGTTCTCCTGCAGCTTGTACACCACACCGAGATTTAGCGCACAGTCCACGGGTGCGTCCACCATGCCATAGGCTTTCTCAAGATACTGCTGCGCCTTTTTCATATTTCCCAGACCGTGGTAGGCCACGCCAAGATTGTGCCAAACAGCTGCTGGCTCATGGCCGAGCTCGATGCACTTCTCCAGGGCCGGTCGCGCGTCGGCAGCTCGCCCCGCATTGAGGGCCCAAGTGCCCCAGCGTTCCAAGGCACTGGTGTACTCCGGATCGACCGTTGTCGCCTCGTAGTACAGAGGCCCGGCCTCAGCGATCTTCCCGCCCTGTTCCCAATACATCGCCAAGCAATTCAGCGCCAGCGCGTTGTCGCGCGCCTTGGCCAGGCTGTCCTGCCACAACGTCTCGCTGTTCTGCCAGATGCCAACCCGCTGGAATGCGAGCCCGCCGTGAAGAACGAAAATAGCAGCAATCACCCCAGTCCTTAATTTCTGCTGCGGAATCCGCAACAGACCGGCCATGACAGCCAGCAAGAGCCCGGGCCCAGCTAGATAGAGGTAGCGGTCCGCCATAATCGTGGACAGCGCGTGAAAGATGCTCGAAACTAAAATCAACGCAATCAGAAACCAGCCCACGCAAAATGCAGACGAGCGGATGCCTCGTCGCCATTGCCAGGCCGCCCAGCCCACCAGCAACAGAAGCCCTGCCCCACCGCCAAGCGCAGCTGGAGAAGTGAGCGGAATGATCCGGTTCGGATACTTGTTATTCAGCCCGAGGGGCAGGATCTCATGCCCGAGGTAGAAGGCGAAGGCGCGGAGAATCCCACCCGCTGACGCACTAGTCTCGCGAGCACGCTCGATCACGATCGTCTCCGTGCCTTCAAGCAAGCCGGCTCGGATCCGAATGGAGACCAGGGTCCAGACTAACAGTGCCGGCAGGTAACCAAGCGCGCGTTTTCGCAGGACCGCGATCGGAGCTTCTGACGAACGGCAAAGATCGAACAGCATGACCAGCCCGGGGAGGATCACCGCGAAGGGGCTCGAGAGCATCGCAAACCCCAAGGCTGCCGCGCCCGCGCAGTGCCAGCCCCAGTTGACTCGCTCTGCATTGGCTGTCGCTCGGGTGTAGCAATACAGCGCCGCAAACCCACCACTGGCCAGCAGTCCGTACTTCAGCGATGACACCCAAGCTACGGCCTCGACATTCACGGGATGAATGGCGAACCAGGCCGCGGTACAGGCAGCAAGCAGATCATACTCTCGCGTGCCGCGGTCCGGCCAAAGCTGCGGCACTGCTAAACGGAGGAAGAGAAACAGAAAGATGCTGGCCAGCGCGTGAAACAGGGCGTTGACCAAGTGATAGCCGCCCGCATCAAGCTGCCAAAGCTGATACTGGACGGCGTAAGCCAGCTGCCGAATTGGCTGATAGGATTTTCCGGGCGTGACTTTGAAGGATTTCGCCACGGCTTCCACCAGCGGCCCGGTGACCACCGGATTCTCGCTAACCAAGACCGGATCGTCGAAGTTTACAAACTGGTAGCTTCCCGTGCGCCCATAGAGAATCGCCACCGCCAGCACCAATAGACCGCACACCATTGGCGCAAAGTGTTTTGCGGACTCCGCATTTTTCGGCATCAGCCGCTGAGCGTTGCGATCTGCTCGCCGACTTTTAGCCATGTCTCATATCCCGCTGCCGAGTGCTGCACAAGATCGTCATCCCAGCGCAAGACGCCGGGCGCGAATACTAATACTACCGTAGAACCGCCAAACTCGAAGTAGCCCTTCTCATCCATCTTCTGAAACGTCTCTTCATCATGCGTTTCGACAATTCCCGAGACGCCGAACGCCCCCACTTCGACAAACGCAAAGGGCCCAAGCGCCTCACTCTCCAGTTGGTTCACGACGCGAAGGTTCTGGCCAAAGGCGTTCACCCCGCAGGCCAGCGCAAGCGGATTGACCGAGTGGTAGCGGCCCGGCACCCGGGTGCTGGATACGCGCCTGCCGCCGCATGGGAAGTGATATCTGTGATAATCCGCCGGACAGAGTCGTGCCACGAGCACATCGCCGCCGGAGAATACCGCTGCGCCGCATGCCAGCAACTCATCTAAGGAATATGAGCAGCCTTTCGCCGGAACCACGGTGCGCTCCGTGATGCTGGGAAATAGGAGATAGCGACCGTCTGCCGGCGCCACTATCACGTCTTCTGCGGAGTCATACGGCCGGGCATCCGGCTGTAGCCGGCGGGTAAAAAATGCCTGAAACGTCGGGTAGCTGTCTGCCGGATCCAGAAACTCCGCAGCATCTATCTCGAGGTGTGTGATCGTGGGCGCGACGCGACGCCGCGAGAGCCGGGAGTTGCAGTATGCCCCCATCAGCTTGGAGGGCCAGGCGCTATGAAAAAAGAGGCGAGCCAGAAACGGAATGCGGTCTCCGGCATACGCCCAGCGGATCATGCCGTCGCCGAGGACGACTTCAGTCTCCGGCTCGCTCTGGCCACGACGATAGAATTGTATATCTGCGGGCATCCAGGAGGGTCAGTTGCGCACCGCGCGACGCACCGAGGCGTCCTCGGCACGTTGCTCAAAGCGCAAAATGTATTTGAAGCGGTCGTACAGCCAGAATCCCGCCAGCACGATGGCACAGAGAAAGAGTGCTGTAAATCCGACGCTGAAGAGCTGGTCCGCGGTCGATCCGCGCGTGGTCATCGTCGCACGTCGCACCCAGCTCATCACGCCGGAAAACACGGACTGGTCCACAATGGTGGTAAACATGGCGTGGGTCAGCCCACGAGCGATCAGCGCAGCGATTACCACGAACGGAAGCACCATGCCGCGGTGACGGGACCAAGTCCGCCCGCTGGTTCTGGCGCCCAAGCGCATGTGGTCAAGCATCCGGGCCCGGGCCCGCAGGCCGCGCGCGTCTTCCTGTGACCATACCGAAATCGATGTAGGCGGTACGCTGAAATTACCCTGCGTTACACCGCTGAGCGAAATCTCGCGCGGCAACAAGCTCCGATTATGGCGACGCATCTGGGCCGCGAGCAGCAGATAGCCATGGTACATGAGATACTCTCGCTCGCAACGGGTCATCGGCCCGAGGGTGGCACGCAGTCCAGCGAGCGCCCGCACCAACTCACGAGGCAGGACACCGTCGATGTCCTCCGGTTCTGCTTCAATCTGCGGGTGCACCACACAAAGCCCAGCGATCGGGCTCTCGCGATCAGGCTCCCGTAGCTTGTCAGACAGCCAGCCTAGAATCCGACGGCGATTCTCGGATTGCATCAGGGTCACGACCGACGAGAGCCCGTTGGGCGTCGCAGCGCACACCGAAGGCGCAGAGCCATCGCAAACCAGTAGGTGGATCGGCGCGTGCACATGATTCTCTGGCTGTCGTAGCGTAGGCGTCAACTTGTTCTGTTCCGGCGGGGACAGTTCGAAATAGTCCAGTAGCGTCTCCATCCCCTGACTATCGGCAATGCCCCCGTCGGTCAGCACGGAATCATCCAGCTCCACGGCACCGAAAGCGTCTACATCTGCGGCCGACGCCGCCATCACGCCAGCCAACGAAAGAGCATTGCGATCTGCGCAATCGATCTGCTCCTTCAAGCTCTCGTTCGACTCGCGCCCGTAGACCATGCGCCGTCCATCCGTCAGGCAGGTGGTGTTGATCAGCAGCCGCGGGACGGTAAAAAACGGCCCGACCTCACGGTCACGATCGTTGTTCACATGCGGCAGGTCTGCCAGCGTCAAGGGCTCGTCAAACAGCTGGCGCTCAATTGTTTCCGCGAGCGCACTGCCGGGCTGCAACTTTCCCAGCCGCGCCTTAAACTTGTGCCATGGCTCGCCCAGACGATTTCTGCGCCCAATAACCAGACCTCGCTCCGTGGAGGTAAGGAAATCCTCGATAATCTCGTCGCACAACGCGATGCGTGAGCGATCCGGTTCCGCCGCCAATCGGGCATGCATCTCCACCAAGTAATACCCTCCGGCCAGTGATCCGCCACCCGTGGCTGAAATCACCTCTATATGCTCCATGATGCGCAACTCTTCGAGCATGCGAATAGCACCGAGCTGAAAATAGGCCGCCCGCAGCCCTGAACCCGAAAGCGCCAAGCCGATTCGCACGGACTGGCCGCCTGGGGGCCGCACCATTGATGGAATTGCTCGAGCTGGCATAATTCTCCAATCAGATTCAAGAGGGCGCGCTTGATTTGCGCAAAAGCGTATTCTATATATCCGACTTGCGGAAAGTTGCAACTTTTGGACGTGATAGATGTACTACTGGATTTCTCAAGGATTGGTGTTGGTGTTGGTCATCGTCTCCATCCTTCATGTTCACCTTGGGGCGGAACGCCGCTCTACCGAAGAGGCCACCGATTCAGCGCCGATGGGCGTAATTCGCGCCCTGATTATTGTCTGTGGCGTCGTCTTGATGGGGCTCAATGTCGCCACAGCCACCCGCATTGACGAGCGCCTAGATACGCAGCTGGCGGAATTCCAAGACCAGCTGGGCCGCCTACAGTCACAAGTGGGCCGAATCGACGCCTCGGTCAGCAGCCTGGACGTCCTGCGAAGCAGTGAGGCCGCAGAGCTCGAACAGCTGGAAAGTGTGAGTAAGCAACAGCGGCAGCTCGTCGATAACCTGAATGGTGCCATTCGAGAAACCCGCACCGTCGCCACTGAGCTGAATCTGTTCACGCCCGTCCTGCGCAGCGTGGCCGCCGGCCGCGTCCAAGAAGATGCGCCTCCTTCGCGACTGAGCTCGACATCGACCGGCCATATTCGCATCTCCACGTCCTCATCAGGGCTGATGACGGTCGAAGAGAAAAAGATCAATGACGACCTAGCGGCGTGCAAGAACCAGCGGGATAAGCTGCTCCTAGACAAGGAAGAGGCAAGCGCCTCGTTCAAAGCGGCCATGCGCGGCAACATGCCCGCAGACAGCGTCATGCGCATCAATCGCGACTTCCGGGACTTTGTCGAAGATGCCGAGGAGCGCATTCAGCGGCTGGACCGCAAAATCAATAGCCTGCGTCTGCAACTCGGCCGCCTTCAGGAGCGTTAGTGCTCGCCAAGACTTTCAGCGCGGCACTCAAGGGTGTCGACGCATTTACTGTCGAGATCGAAGTAAATGCGACATTTGCCGGGGAAAAAACGCAGGTTTCCATCGTCGGCCTGCCGGATACGGCAGTGCGCGAGAGCAAGGAGCGCGTGCATTCCGCCCTCACCTCTTCCGGCTACTTTCACCCGCACGGCTTCACCACGGTGAATCTAGCCCCTGCGGACATCAAAAAAGTGGGAGCGGGCTTCGACCTGCCGATCGCAATCGGTATCATGGCTACCGGCGACGCCATGGGCGGTGTCGACCTCAGCCGTACGCTGCTAGTCGGGGAGCTCGCGCTCGACGGCGCGATACGCCCTACACGCGGTGCCCTGTCCATCGCGGTTCACGCGCGCCATCACGGCTACCACACCCTCATTCTGCCGAGCGAGAATGCGCATGAGGCCGCCATCGTGGACGGAATCCAGGTGATCGGCGTCAAGCACTTGACCGAAGCCACAGAAGTATTAAAAGGCCAGTCGCTCATTGAGCCAACGGTGATCGATGCTCTGGAGTACTTCTCCACACACATCGACACCAGCTTGGATTTTGCCGACATCAAGGGCCAAGAGACAGCCAAGCGCGCGGTCCAAGTAGCCGCTGCTGGCGGCCACAATTGCTTGCTGGTCGGCCCTCCAGGCACAGGCAAGAGCATGATCGCCAAGCGGCTCCCAGCCATTCTGCCATTGATGTCTCTCGAAGAAGCCATCGAAACCACCCGCATTCACAGCGTCGCTGGCCATCTCCCAATCGGCCAGCCGTTGCTCGTCGCGCGGCCGTTTCGCTCGCCGCATCACACGATCAGCGACGCGGGCATGCTGGGGGGCCAGAGCAACCCACAGCCTGGCGAGATCAGCCTGGCCCACCACGGTATCCTTTTCCTCGACGAGCTCCCCGAGTTCCCCCGCAAGGCCCTCGAAGTGCTGCGCCAGCCCATGGAGGATGGCCAAGTCACCATTTCCCGGGCAGCCGGTTCTTGCACCTTCCCCGCGCGCTTTCAATTGATCGCCGCGATGAATCCGTGCCCTTGTGGGCACTATGGCAGTTCTGGGCAGCGAACCTGCCGCTGTTCATCGTCCCAGGTCCGCAAGTATCGTTCTCGGCTCTCTGGTCCATTGCTCGACCGCATCGACATCCATGTCGAAGTCGCCAGCCTATCCGAGGACGAGCTAATGAAGCGCCCCACCGGCGAATCATCCCAAGTTCTGCGCGACCGTGTACAAGCTGCCCGCAGCAAGCAGTCAGAGCGGTTTGCGGACTCCGCAACGCACTGCAATGCGCAGATGACGTCCAAGGAACTCCGCAAGCACTGCGAGCTGGACGATCCTGCGGCACAACTGCTCAAGCTCGCGCTCAGCGAGATGGGCATCAGCGCCCGCGCCTACGACCGCATTCTGCGCGTAGCGCGAACCATTGCCGACCTGAACGGCAGTGAGATCCTGTCGATCCCCGAGATCTCCGAGGCCATCCAATACCGCAGCCTCGACCGAGAACTCTGGTAGCAGAGTTTATCCACACAGTGAGAATTATGCCACTCTTTCCCCTAAAGTCGGCTTGGTGTGGAGCAGCCCTGAATCTGCATAATTGCAGATGGAATAAGATATGATCCCTGACGCCTTTACCCCCTCCTTTACCATTACCAACCGCATGACGGCGGCGATCACACAGATCGAGCGCGCGCGCGGTTTTCTGGAGGCAGCCCAACTTTCAGGCGAGTGGGTGAGGGAGATGAGCGACAAGGCACTGATTCGCGAGGCGCATCACAGCACCCACATAGAAGGCACCCAGCTGACACTGGAGCAGTCCACGCGCTTGTGGCAGGGCGAGTCTCTGCCGAACGTCAATCCGGAGGATGCGCGGGAGTTAACGAATTTTCGCGACGCGTTTACTTTCGTTTCCGACTTTCTTGAGGCCGGTGACCAGATTACCGAGGGCATGATCCGCGAGATTCATCGCTATCTGGTGACAGGTGTGCGCGGTGGTGCCGCTGCACCTGGTGATTACCGGCGGCTCCAGAACTTCGTCTCGAACTCTGCAACGGGAGCGGTGATCTATACCCCACCGAGCGCGGTGGAGGTGCCATTAATGATGTCGGAGCTCGTAAAGTGGCTGAATGCCGACCTGGAGATTCACCCCGTTCTCGTGAGCGGAATTGCGCAATTTCAGCTGGTTCACATCCATCCATTCCTGGATGGCAACGGGCGTACGTCGCGTTTACTCTCCACGCTCTGCCTATACAAGAGCGGCTACGACTTCAAGCGCCTTTTCACAATCAGTGATTTTTACGACCGCGACCGTCGCGCCTTCTACGATGCCATTCAAGGCGTGCAAGACAACGGCATGGACATGACTCACTGGCTGGAATACTTCGTCACTGGGCTCGAGACGCAGATGCTAGAGGTACGAATACGCGGCGAACAAGTGATCCGTCGTGATGTGTTAGTACGGCAGCACAGTTTGAATAAACGACAAGAAGGAGCATTGGGCTTGGCGCTGAGCAATGGCCGTTTTGAGATCATCGATTTCGAATCAGCTTGCCCCGCGGTCAGCAAGAGAACACTACAACGAGACCCGAGTTGCTTGCTTGCTGCTGGCCTGATCAAGGAAGTTGGCGCTGGCCCCACAGATCCCACCCGGCACTATGTTCTGAATGAGCTATGACAAGCTATGACACGGAGCTGTGACAAGCTATGACATCTTTGCTTCCAAAATCATCCTACATCAGCCATGGAAGATGGCCAGGTCACCATTTCACGAGCAACCGATTCCCGCAGCGCAACTACTCAAGCTCGCGCTCAGCGAGATGGGAATCAGCGCCCGCGCCTTCGACCGCATTCTGCGCGTAGCGCGAACCATTGCCGACCTGAACGGCAGTGAGGTCCTCTCGATCCCCGAGATCTCCGAGGCAATCCAATACCGCAGCCTCGATCGGGAACTCTGGTAAACAGCGAATTTTGCCCTGGCCTAACGGCACGCCGCAAAGCAATCGACTCGAGTCGAGCCCTTAGTTGCTATGACATGGAGCTGTGACAAGCAATGACGCATTCTTGGCGCCACAGCGTCACTCCGGCCTCCATTCTCAGCCGGCCACCAGCGTAGTCTCAGTAATGCTGGCCACTGCTGTGCTCTTGTCAGTAAAGAGTGAATCTAGCCAGCGTATACGCCTGCGCATCAGGCAACATCAATTCCTAGTTCGAACAACAGGCGCCGTGTCGCAAGAATATCAGGCGCGTTCATTCGGAGGCGGTCCGCTGTGGCACGTCCCACACCTGTCTTCCCAAGAATCCGCAGGTCGGCGCTCCAGGAAAAGTGTTCTTGCCAACTATCCTGCCGAGGATTGAACAAGCGGCAACGCTTGCCCGATTCTGGTTCCTGTGCGGACTCAAACGCCCACTTCTGAGCGTTGCAACGCGGGCAGGGGATACTACTTCTATTCAGGTTCCGTTGTTGACTCAAGGGCCACGCATGAGTAGCCTTTCAATTCAAGGACGAAAACGCCCGGGAAGTAGGCCACGATTAATGACCGGCGCCAATGGATTGGTGCACTCTTTCTGCTTCGAAACAATCGCATAGTGTATGGCTCTTAACGCGGAAATAATGCGGGCGCTCCACCCGCGCTCCCAGCGAAGACTGTCCAAGATTGGGACAGTCCTCGCGGCACTGATCGCACCACGAGAGGCTAGAGGTGCTCAGGCTCCGCAGCGTTATTTCTTTTCCTCTTGGGCTTCTTCGGCTTTTGGGGGCCCGGTGGCACGCCGTGGGTGTCTTACACGCCATTGTCACCGGTGATGTTTGGGGCCTTGCCGTGGTAGGCTTGGCAATCCTAATCCAGGACGGGGGGTGCCAACCCAGCACTGGCCGTCCTCTGGCTTAAGCCAGTCGTAAGCGGTATGGCCAAGGTGCGTGGTATGATAGATGAAGAAAGGCTTGTTCTGTTTTTGCTGGCGTTCTATGAAGTTAAAGGCGAAGCCTAGCTCTATGTCTGGCCCGTAGCTGTGCAGCCCGAAGTTCTGCTTGGATTCCGCGGAGTTGTGACACCCACTGAGTGTACCGGGCGCAGCGGGGCGGTTCATTAGCCGCAAATCTGGGTAACAGTACCAGCCGTGCTTGAGTAGGTGTCCCGGACCTTGCCGGTGTCGTCGATCAACTCGCCCGTGGCCTTATTCTCCCACCACTTTTGGCGCTGCAGACGGTGGCGGCCCAGGCAATCTTGATCCAGCAGTCTGCTCACGCCATGCGATCCATGGCCGGGGTCTTGGCCCGGTACTTGGGACTGGAGGTGTCCTCACGATCGGGTTCGGTCTAGACGCTGCTGCCGTAGATGGGAAATTCTCGGGCACTGATGTCGCCAGCAAAGTAAACGATGATGTTGGGCCTGTCGGCTGCGACGAGGTATGACGCAGCCAAAGCCAGAAGTAGCGCGGCCTTTACCGGCGGCCCGGCGCAGTCGGTACCCCCGATTCCAACACGTCCTGGTATTCCGCAGACATGCGCTTGACGATGACGCTAAGCTCTGGATTCTTGATCAGGTTCTTGGTCTCCCCCGGATCCTGTTCGAGATTATAGAGGGCCTTGGGCTCAAACGTCGTGCGCTTCCAGTTCGTCTGAATGATCAGCTTCCACGGGGCCTTGCGGTACATGAGTTGCTTACCAGCGCCAGCC
>Ga0115566_10005347_pt1 | contig 10087 bp, 6 predicted proteins | sample COGITO_mtgs_1204_3_FD_87173 | JGI IMG/M metagenome (GOLD analysis project Ga0115566, IMG submission 87173) | Pelagic marine microbial communities from North Sea - COGITO_mtgs_120405 | ecosystem: Environmental > Aquatic > Marine > Epipelagic | place: Germany:Helgoland, sampling site Kabeltonne...
TCACGTGTTTTAACTAAAACATTCGCAAAATCAAATCCATCGGCAATAGTACTTGCGTACCAATCTGCAACACCTAAGATAGTATCATCTGGCTTTACAACATATGGGATTGATTTCTTAACCGGTCCTTCACAGGCTGCAAGTGTTGCAGCTGCAGTTGTAAATCCAACATACTTTAAGAAATCTCTTCTTGATGTAGATGAGTTTTCTAATGTTTTCTTATCTCCTAAAAACTCATCTGTAGGAATTTCTTCTACAAATTCATTTTTACTTAGCGTTTCAACAATAGAACTATCTTTTAGTTCCTCAACACTTTGCCAGTATTTTTTGTTTGAAGCCATTTATATAGAATTTATCTTCTTAATTATTAATGATGACATTTACCACATTCTAATCCACCTAGTTGAGCAATGGTTACCTCTTTTGTACCATACTTCTCTGCTAATTGTTTGTGAATTTTTTCGTAATAAGGATTTCCTTTTAAATCTACATTTGTCTCTCTGTGACAGTCGATACACCATCCCATAGTAAGTGGTGAGTACTGATACATCTCATCCATCTCTTCTACTGGTCCGTGACATTGCTTACAATCTACACCCGCAACCGTTACGTGTTGAGCATGAACAAAATTAACGTGATCTGGTAAATTGTGTATACGAATCCATTTGATAGGCTTTGTTTCACCTGTGTACTCTAGGTTTTCTGCATCCCATCCTGCGGCATCATATATCTTTTGGATTTCCTTATCTAATTCATTCTTTCTTAAAATCACACCGTTGTATTCAACCTCAGTTCCCTCAGCAACTTCTGCAATATTTTTATGACAATTCATACATACATTTACTGATGGTATTCCAGAGTGCTTGCTATGTTTAGCTGAAGAGTGACAATATTGACAATCAACTTTATTTTCTCCGGCATGAATTTTATGCGAAAAAGCTATTGGCTGAACTGGTTGATAACCTTGATCTACGCCTACACTAAATAACGTTCCAAATCCTAAATATGCTGATGTTAACAATAAAAATATTACTCCTACTACATGTAAAAATGTATTTTGCTGAATGCCTGCCCAAACTTCCTTTAAAGAACCTAATGGGCCTGGAGTTTTTGGAGCACCTTTTAATTCACTAATTGTTTTTAATAAGGCTGCTATAATTAAAAATGCAGAAACTATGATTGCTGCAAGAATATAAATTAGCCATCCTGGAGCTTCATTTTGGCCTCCTGTTGAGGCAACTGCTCCAGGAGCAAGTACCGGTTTTGGATCACCAACCTCGGTGTAATAAAGTATGTCGTCTATTTGAGTGTCTGAAAGTTGTGGAAAAGCAGACATAACAGATCCATTGTATTCGTTAAAAATAGCAATCGCATCTCTATCTCCCGAAGCCCTCAAGGCTGCATTATTTTTTATCCAGGCTTTTAACCAATCATTCTCCCTTCTTTCAGTAACACCTGCAAGAGCAGGACCAATAAGTTTTCTATCTAACTTGTGGCAGGAAGCACAAAGATTATTGTATAATTTTCTACCCTCTTTTTGACGGGCAACATCTATAGCATCTTGCGCTATAGCTGAAAAACTTAAAGAAAATAATAATAGAAATGTAAAACTCTTAAGAAGTAGGGTGGTTAGTCTTTTGTGTAGATATACACTTTTCATATTCACAAACTATTTATTTAGTATCAAATTACTGAATTTCTAACTAAAATTTGGTTCAAAAAACCGCTCATAATTAGAAGCACAAAAGTACTACATATATGTAAATTTTGAAATGCTAAAGAGCTGTTAAATATTAATTTATATTTGTTCTAAATAAGGTGGTTTTGAAATATATTTATATTGAAGTTGTTAACTTTGTAGTAAGTATTTTTTTATGAAAAAAACAATAATAATAAGTTGTCTTTTTTTTGTGGGCTTTTTCACCTCACAAATTATTTATTCTCAATCCCAAAAACCGGATAGTACACTCATAAATGAGTTTATTTCAAAAAAAAGAAGCTTTAATAAAGAGTTTGGATATGGATTTAGAATTCAGCTATATAACGGATTTGAGACAGAGGCAAAAAAAACTGAGGCAAAATTTAAAATAGATTTTCCAGAAATTAAAACTTTCCTTTTATACAGACAACCTGAATGGAAAATACAAGTTGGATTTTACAAAACCAAACTTGAAGCTGATAGAGCTCTATTAAATTTCAAGAGAAAATATGGAAGTGCTATTGTAATTCCGCTGGGTAAATAATTAGCAAATTCTTATATCAAAAAAATGCCTTGTATTTTAATTTACAAGGCATTTTTTATAGAAAATTATTTCAATTTTTTCTTGACTGCTACTTCTTGATAAGCCTCTATAGAATCTCCTTCAGAAATATCATTGTAATTTTTAACCTGAAGACCACAATCATATCCTTTTGCAACTTCTTTTACATCGTCTTTAAATCGTTTCAAAGAAGTTAATTCTCCATCATGAACAACAATTCCATCACGAATAATTCTAATTTTAGAATTTCTAAAGATTTTACCGTTCATCACCATACAACCAGCAATATTTCCAACTTTAGAAATTTTGTATACTTCTCTAATTTCTACGGTACCTGTTACCTCTTCTTTCATCTCTGGAGATAACATACCCTCCATTGCGTCTTTAAGGTCATTAATTGCATCGTAAATAATAGAATAGGTTCTAATATCTACTTCCTCTCTATCTGCAATTACTCTAGCATTGGATTGTGGACGAACATTAAATCCTACGATAATAGCATCTGATGCTGTTGCTAATAAAACGTCTGATTCTGTAATAGCTCCAACACCTTTATGTAAAATATTTACTTGGATTTCTTCAGTAGATAATTTCTGGAAAGAATCTGTAAGCGCTTCTACAGAACCATCTACATCTCCTTTTAGTATGATGTTTAATTCTTTAAAATCTCCTAAAGCTATACGTCTTCCAATTTCATCTAAGGTTAATGTTTTCTGAGTTCTAACAGACTGTTCTCTTTGTAATTGCGATCTTTTAGAAGCTATTTGTTTTGCCTCTCGCTCATCATCAAATACATTGAATTTATCACCAGCTTGAGGAGCTCCGTCTAAACCTAAAATAGAAACTGGAGTAGATGGACCTGCCTGATCTACATTGTTCCCTTTGTCATCAAACATTGCCTTTACCTTTCCACTATTCTTTCCTGCAAGAATGTAGTCTCCAATTTTTAAAGTTCCTGCTTGAACTAGTATCGTTGTTACATAACCTCTACCTTTATCTAATTGAGCTTCTACCACAGCACCAACAGCATTTTTATTTGGATTAGATTTTAATTCTAAAATTTCAGCCTCTAACAATACTTTTTCTAATAATTCAGGAATTCCTTCACCTGTTTTTGCAGAAATATCTTGTGACTGAATACTCCCTCCCCATTCTTCTATGAGTAAATTCATGGAAGATAATTGAGTTTTTACATTGTCAGGATTGGCATTGGGTTTGTCTATCTTATTAATTGCAAAAATGATAGGAACACCAGCAGCTTGCGCGTGAGATATTGCTTCTTTTGTTTGAGGCATCACATCATCATCAGCAGCAGCTACAATAATAACCAAATCGGTAACCTGGGCACCACGTGCACGCATGGCCGTAAAGGCCTCGTGCCCTGGTGTATCTAGGAAAGCTATTTTTTGATCTCCTACACTAACCGAATATGCTCCAATGTGCTGAGTAATACCACCTGATTCACCTTCAATCACATTTGCTTTTCTGATGTAATCTAATAATGATGTTTTACCATGATCTACATGCCCCATCACAGTTATAATTGGCGCACGACCAATTAAATCTTCTGGTTTATCTATCACTTCTTCAATTGATTCCTCTACTTCTGCACCAACAAATTCGACAGTATGATCAAATTCCTCTGCTACTATTTTTAAAGTTTCAGCATCTAAACGTTGGTTCATAGTAACCATCATTCCAAGCATCATACATGCAGAGATAATTTCTGTAACAGCTACTTCCATCATGGTAGCAACTTCACTCACAGTAACAAACTCTGTAACTTTTAATACTTTGGACCCTAAAACTTGTGCTTCAGTTTCGGCATCAGAGAGTTCTTTGTGAGCATCTCTTTTATTTCTTCTATATTTTGCTCCTTTTCCTTTTGAAGATTTCCCTTGAAGTTTTTCCAAGGTTTCTCTAACCTGTTTTTGCACTTCTGCTTCTGTAAGTTCTCTTTTAACAGGCGCAGGTCTTCTTTGAGCATTTCCACCTCTAGATCCTCCTGGTCTGTTTGATCCAGGTCTAGATCCATCTGGTCTTCCTACTCCTGATGCCCTATTTTGATTACCTTGACCAGTTGCTCCTGGCTTGCTAATCCTTTTTCTTTTTCTTTTAGAAGCATCGTTTTTGGGAGGTGTTTTTGATTTATCTTCTGGCTTTTTCTTTGCCTTTTCAAATTGCTTAAGATCAATTTTTTTACCTATTAACTTAGGGCCATTTAGTTTTTTATATTGAGTCTTTATGGTTTCTGAATGCTCAGAAGATTCTGATGACTCAGCATGTTCAGTTTTCTCAGAAGCGACGACTTTTTTTGATTCTAAATCTTGGTCATTATCTGAAACTATTTCTTTTTGGTCTGAGGGTTCGGATGGTTTTTCATCAGTTTCTTCAGAGGCTTGCTCTACCTCTTTTTCTTTAGTCTCATTAGCGGTTGCAATAGCTTCCTTTTCCTCTTCCTTACTTTCAGTTTTCTCATCAACTACAGGCTCGTTTTTAACTTCAGCTTTTTTTGCATCTATGTCTATCTTACCAACAGTTTTAATCTGAAGTTTCTCTGCTTTTGCTCTTAAAACTTCTTCCTTCTTTTCATCCTCTAACCTCTTTTTCTCTATCTTTGCCTCTAATTCAAGCCTAATTGCTTCTTTCTCTTTTCTTTTTTCTTCGCCTACTTCCTTAGATGCAGCTTTTTTGTTAGCATCTGTTTCAAAACCGTCTTGTAGCACCTGATAAATTTCACTTGATATTTTTGTAGTTGGTCTTGCTTCGATCTGGTGACCGTTTTTTGCAAGATACTCTACAGCCCTATCAAGAGAAATATTTAATTCTCTTAGCACCTTATTAAGTCTCACTGTTCTACTTTCCGACATATGCTCTTGTTAACCTTTTATTTGTAAAAGTATTATTTTTTTTATTGAATATTATTCTTCAAACTCCTCTTTTAGAATTCGCTGAACATCTAGTATTGTTTCTTCTTCTAAATCTGTTCTCTTAAGAAGTTCTTCAACAGAAGCATCTAAAACACTCTTCGCTGTATCTAGACCAATATTTTTAAATTCTTGGATAATCCAAGCTTCAATTTCATCTCTAAATTCTGTTAGCTCTACATCTTCTTCCTCTAAACCTTCTCTTTGAACATCTATATCATATTTGGTAAGCTCACTAGCCAAACGAATATTCACTCCGCCTTTCCCAATTGCTTTTGATACTTCTTCGGGCTTCAAAAAGACATTCACACGTCCTTTTTTTCCATTTTTCTCCTCTTCATACTCTTCTATTTCCATAGAAACAACTTTCGCCGGGCTTAAAGCTCTAGATATAAAAAGTTGTTCATTTTTTGTATAATTGATTACATCTATATTTTCATTTCCAAGCTCCCTAACAATTCCATGAATTCTAGAACCCTTCATCCCAACACAAGCACCAACAGGGTCTATTCTATCATCGTAAGAATCTACTGCTACTTTTGCTTTTTCTCCAGGAATCCTAGCTACTCTTTCTACTGTTATTAATCCATCAAATACTTCTGGAATTTCTTGCTCAAACAACTTAATTAAGAAATCTGGTGAAGTTCTTGATAAAATAATGGCAGGCTTATTACCTCTTAATTCTACCGTTTTAATTACTCCTCTTACAGAATCTCCTTTTCTAAAAAAGTCTGATCGAATTTGCTCACTTTTTGGCAACACAATTTCATTACCATCATCATCTAGCAAAATAATTGCATTGTGACGGATGTGATGAACTTCAGCACTGTAGATGTCTCCTTCTAATTCTTTGAAGTGTTTAAATATGTTTGTACTGTCGTGTTCTTGGATTTTTGAAATCAAGTTTTGACGCAATGCTAAAATAGCTCTTCTCCCTAAGTCAAATAACTTAACTTCTTCTGAAACATCCTCTCCAATTTCAAAATCAGGTTCAATTTTTCTAGCTGCTGATATTTCAATCTCTTCGTTATCATCCTCTACTTCGTTGTCAGCTACAACAATTCTGTTCCTCCAAATCTCCAAGTCTCCCTTGTCAGGATTAATAATGATATCAAAATTATCATCTGAACCAAACTTACGTTTTAGAGCAGCTCTAAAAACTTCTTCTAAAATAGACATGAGTGTTACCCTGTCTATACTCTTCATGTCTTTGAATTCTGAAAACGAATCTATTAATGCTATATTCTCCATTGCATACTATTCTTAAAATGTAATCTTCACTTTTGCTTCTGTTATACTGCTAAATGCTATTGAAGCATTTTTCTCTACAGTTATTTTCCCTTTACCTATAGGTTTAGGCTCTCTAGTTTTCCATCTAAGAGAAATTTCTTTCTCATCGGCACTAATCAATGTACCTTCTAACTCTTTATCTTCAGTTTTAACCTTTAAAACTCTATTGATATTTTTAAGATATTGTCTCCTAACCGTTAACGGATGAGAAATATCTGGAGAAGTAACTTCTAAACCAAAATCCTCTTCCTCTCTATCTAGGTTGTGTTCTACATGCCTACTGATACGCATACATTCTTTGATAGAAACTCCATTATCTCCGTCTACAACAATCTTGATTCTATCACCTGTCAAAAAAGATAATTCAATCAGAAATAAGGATTCGTTTTCAGAAATCGCTTCATGAACTAATTTTGTTACTAATTTTTGATCCATATACCTCAAGATATAAAAAGAGGGGACTTATCGTCCCCTTCTTCTTCGTTTTTGGTCATTTTCCGTGCAAATATACTAACTAGTTACTTAATAACCAAATAGGTTTTTTTCTAATTTTTTTGTAAATTTAACTTAATTCTTACCAAGCTAACCAAGCTCCCCAAGAAACTATTAAAACTTTAATAATATGTACAAAATTTTAGTTCCTATAGACTTTTCTGAAAAATCTGAACATGCAGTAAAAATGGCTGCAAAAATTGGCAAAAATATTGAAGCAGAAATATATTTACTTCATTTGGTAGAACTTCCATCTGGAATTGTTGATATGGGAGCAGGAAGTAATTTTAGCATTCCCGAAAGTATGATGTATCTTAGAAAAGTTAAAGAAAAAATTCTTTACCTAAAGGCTACTTATTTCAATGACGATCAAATTGTTAAATATTCAATTAAATTCCAAAACCCTTTTGAAGGAATTAGAGATTTTGTAAAAAAAATTAACGCAAATCTAATTGTAATGGGGTCTAAAGGTGTGTCAGATTTTGAGGAAATGATTATTGGATCTAATACTGAAAAGGTGGTTCGTACCTCAACAATTCCAGTTATAGTTGTAAAAGCCGACTCTAAAAAATTTAAATTTAAAAAATTAGTTTTTGCATCAAATTATGATGATGAAAATAAGGTTGCTTTTGTAGATTTTTTAAATTTTGCTAAACAATTTAAAACCGAAATACATTTACTGAAGATAAATACGGCTAGTAGTTTTGAGAATTCCTTCATAACTAAAGAGAAAATTAAAAACTTTATTAAAGACTTTGATATGCCAAAAAATAAAATACATATTCACAATGATGAATCTGTAGTAAAAGGTATAACTAATTTTGCAAAAGAAATTGAAGCAGATCTCATTGCTTTAACCACGCATGGGAGAAGTGGACTCTCAAGCCTATTTAACAGCAGCATAGCTAAGAGTGTATCTAAAAGTGTTTTACGACCTGTAATAACCTTTAAAATCTAAAAAATCCCATCTTTAAAGAACGGGATTTTAATGGTTGGCCTACAAGGACTCGAACCTTGAATGTCGGTACCAAAAACCGGTGTGTTACCAATTACACCATAGGCCAATAGATTTCATAGCGGCTGCAAATTTAAATCAAAGTTTTTATCCTGCAAATCTTTTTATTACTTTTTTACTTTTAACAAAGTTTTATAATGTCTTTAAAGTTAATAAGAGACTCTTAAACGTTATTTGTCTGATAAATTAGTAAATTCGCCCATACATTCTTACAACCTATGACATCAGAAAAATTTAAAAAGTGTAACCTCATACTAGGATGGAGTACTTTTGCAATAGCTCTCATAACCTATTCTCTTACGTTAGAACCAACAGTTAGTGCTTGGGATTGTGGAGAATACATATCAACATCAGTAAAATTAGAAGTTGGTCACCCTCCAGGAGCTCCTTTGTTTCAGATGCTTGGTGCATTCTTTGCCATGTTTACAAGTGAACTTACAGAGATCGCAAAAATGGTAAATTTCATGTCTGCTCTAGCAAGTGCTTTTACCATTCTTTTCATGTTTTGGACCATCACTAACTTAGCAAAAAAATTAGTAGTTAAAACAGGAGAAATTAATGAAAGCTCCAGTGTAGCAATCTTAGGAAGCGCATTAGTTGGCTCATTGACTTACACTTTTTCTGATAGTTTTTGGTTTAGTGCAGTTGAGGGAGAGGTTTACGCAATGTCTTCTTTTTTAATGGCAATCTTATTTTGGCTAGGCTTAAAGTGGGAAAGCGAAATTCATACCCCAAGAGGTCATAAATGGCTTGTAATTATCAGTTTTGTGGTAGGATTATCTTTTGGTGTTCATATTTTGTCTTTACTTGTTATTCCTGCAATATTCCTAATATATTTCTTTAAAACGTACCATACAATAAACCTCAAAACTACAAGTATAGCAACAATTATTTCAATTCTCATACTTGCTTTTGTTTTTAAGTTTTTATTTCCATTTACACTAAAATTCTTTAGTGCCTCAGAATTATTTTTTATAAATTCTATAGGCTTACCGTATAATTCTGGCTCTATTATAGCTGGTATTATATTGGTAGTTGGCTTTTATGTTGGTCTAAATTACACAAGGAAAAATAATAAGGTCATAACAAACACTATTCTTCTGTCTGTACTTTTTATAATGATTGGCTTTTCGTCTTGGTTGATGCTTCCTATTAGGGCAAATACCAACACTACTATTAATGAGAACAACCCTTCAAGTGCAAGAGAATTACTAGCTTACTATAATCGAGAACAGTATGGTGATGCTAATGTATTTTATGATACTTATTATTCAGATTCGTATAGTAGAGAGGTAAACAAAGAAAAACCTCTTAAAGACGATAAACCTAAATATGAAAAACGAAATGGGAAATATGAAATTGTGAATAAATACAAAGATGTACTCCCAAACACATCAGACAAACACAAAGGATTTATTCCAAGAATGACAAATCCTGCAGCTGAAAAAATGTATAAAGCCATTGCCAATATTCCTCAGAATAGCACCAGAAGACCCACATTTGCAGAGAATATAAAATTTATGATTAGCTACCAATTTGGCTACATGTATGGTCGTTATTTTATGTGGAATTTTTCTGGCAGACAAAATGACGTTCAAGGACAATTAGATAGGTACAATGGAAATTGGTTAAGCGGAATTAAATTTATTGATGAGGCAAGACTAGGACCACAAACAAATTTACCATCGGATGTAACAGAAAATAAAGGACGAAATGTTTATTTTATGTTGCCTTTTTTATTGGGTATCATAGGATTATTGTATCATATTAAATGGGATAAGAAAAATTTCTTTGTGCTATTTATGTTCTTTGCTTTTACAGGCTTTGCCATTATTTTTTACACAAATCCAAAACCTTTTGAGCCTAGAGAAAGAGATTATGCAATTGTAGGTTCATTTTACATCTATGCCATTTGGGTTGGTTTTGGCGTATTGGCACTTTATGAATATCTAAAGAATTTCGCCAATAAAAAAGTAGTTGCTATAGCTGTATCAGTAATTTCATTGCTAGCTGTACCTACACTAATGGGTTTTGAAAACTGGGACGATCATGACAGATCAAATAGATACACCACACATTTAAACGCACAATCATATTTAGAA
>Ga0115566_10005353_pt1 | contig 10083 bp, 12 predicted proteins | sample COGITO_mtgs_1204_3_FD_87173 | JGI IMG/M metagenome (GOLD analysis project Ga0115566, IMG submission 87173) | Pelagic marine microbial communities from North Sea - COGITO_mtgs_120405 | ecosystem: Environmental > Aquatic > Marine > Epipelagic | place: Germany:Helgoland, sampling site Kabeltonne...
AAATCAGAAACAACTTTTTCTTTTTTAGTTTTTAGTGAATCTTTTTTAGCAGCGTTAACTAAATCCTCAAATTTAGTAGGCGTTTCTGCCTTTGGTTTAGAAATAGTCTTTTTCTTTGGTTTTGTTTTCTTTTTAGTAGGAAATAAAGTTTCTGCTACTTCTTCTGATGAACCTTGTAGATTAAATTCTTTCTTAATTAATCTTAATTCATTAGCCCCAAAGTTAGAAATAGCCTCTCTATCTTCACCTGTCAATTCGACTACTAGCCCTGCATCTCCTAGCATACCTACTGCAATTCCAACAGGTACTACACAATTAACATCATGGCTTATTCGGTAAACTGTACCGCCTCTTCTTAGTAGAAGTGGGCCATCATGTTTTACTCTTTTCAATTTTACATTACTCATTTTCTTTTCCTCCATTATAGTAATCTCATTCCCCTCAGTAAAGAAGGGAATAAGACTACGTTATTATAATGGTATATATTTTCTATTTTAAAGGTTGCCCCATGCTCTTACTCGAACTGAACCGCCGTTAGCATCATTAGCCAAAGTAGCGTTAGTACCATCTAATGCTGTAAACATAAGAGCAAAAGATGTTCCACTCTCATACGCACCTGCGGCACTAATTTCTACTAATGGTAACACTGCATTAGCATTGTCTGAACCTGTAATAGTTACGCAATGAAGTGATGAAAGGCCAAGAGCCGAAGCAGGGATTACTGACCCTGCTGCGACTATTGACGTTACATCTATCAAAGCATCTACAACATATTCATCACCAACAGCCTTTGGAAGTGTAACTCCCTTATGGTCTGCAAGCAAAGTAACTGTATATGCTAAAGCCATTCAAATCACCTAAGCACTCTTAATGTTAGTAATCTTACCTTGACCCTTGAAGAAAGAACAGCAAGTTTCACCCATTGTTCTGTACATTCCTTGGTTTCCAAGTTTACCGACACCGAATGGGTTTCCGTTAGTAATTCCATCCTCAAAGTATTGAGTTGGTTTCATAACAGATAGCCACATATGGTCTGTATCTAGGAACAGCATATCACTCAGTTCATTTGTTGAGTTACTACCAGTTGAAGGCATATCCTTTGCAGGGATTAGAGGGATATCAAAGTATGTTGCTACTCTAAATCCAACTTCTTGACCCTTTGCACCTTTTACACCATTATGTGTAGGAACAATCTCTTTCCTATCCATAAATCTTTCTTGGCTTTGTAGTAAGTCAGCAATGTGCTGAATAGTATCGTATCCTGTTAGAATACATTTTGGGTTTCCACCATTTTGACGGATTCTTCTAATCATACTATTAATCATAGTGAGAGTTAGAACTCTAGCATCACCTGCTGCATATCCATCTCCAAAGTCAACCTCTGCATCCAAGAAAGAAGCAACACCTGTTGCAGCGTTACTACTAATAGTAACACTTCTTGTTGTACCAAACAGATTAACTACATCTGCAACAACTGCGGAGTTATCCCCATTGTTTGCACCAGTAGTCAATAAGTTAGCATTATACATAGCAGCGATTTCACCCGCAGAAGAAACAATCTTCATCAAAGAAGTATAGTTTCTTTCAATGTTTGTTGCTGTACCATCATCATATGATTCGTATGGCATAACTAGCATTTTGCTTTGTGTTTCTGCATGATGCTTACCCATATCTTCTCTAACGATTGCACGAATATCTCCGACACCATCATCAATAGCAGCCAATTCCATACCAAGTTCTGAGAACTCAAACAAATGAGCAACAGTTTTTGGACTTACGAATAATTTAGCGTATTCAGGTGAAAGTGGTCTAAACCCATTTGCACCGTCTAATGTTGCATTTTCTTCTACTCCACCAATTTGGTCTACTCTAGGTGTAGATAAATCAGCAGTGTTTGCAGCAACAGCAGTTGTTCCTGTTCCAAATGCAGAACCACTACCACCAGTAGGTCGGCTCTTTAGAACTCTCCATCCTGATGATGTGTAAGGTCTTTTTGCTAGAATTGAAAGAGGGTTAACCTCTTGGTTTAGCATTGACCATACTTTTTGTCCGTAAAGAACATTGTATAAATCTCCCAATCCACTTGCTGCACTAAACGGGTTTGATGCAGCGTCATGGGGCGTTCCGAATCCACCGACAACACCTGAACTCTTTAATAGAGCATTTCCGGCAGGGCCAGTTAATCCATAGGTTGCGGCTTCTAAATCTTTAATTGTGTTTGTGTATCCACTCATCTTTTCTCACTCCTAAAACTTCCTCGCTAGATTATGAATATCTCCCCAACTCATAGAAGATAACTCTTCTGATGTTGCAGGGAAACCTTCAGGTAATCCAAACGAAACTTCTTTTGCTTTTGCGATTTCAGTATCTTTAGCAGATAATGATTTGCGTAGTACAGCAAACTCTTCTTTTAATGCTGCTACTTCGGTACGAGCATCATATTCTGCTCTCTCATTAGCAGACTTTCTTACAGCCTGTTCTGAAACAAATCTTGTTTCAAATTGTTTTGATAGGTTTTCATAAGCAATCTTTTCTAATTGCTCTGCTTTGAATTGTTCATAAGCCTTTTCAACATTTTCAGCAGATAAATCTAGTGATTTAAATTCTGATGCATCCCATTCTTTAGATACTTTTAGAGGTGCAGGAGTTGCAGTTGGGTTACCATTTGCTACTACTTCTTCACCTGCTTCTATATGTTCTAAGTCTTGGTCATCTAATGCTTTTGCTGCTTCATCATCAAGAGCCATTTCCATCTCATCTTTCCCGTCTTCAGTAGCCATGTACTCCATGTCTTCTTCCATTGGGGCTTCCATCGTTTCTTCTTCCTTATTGAGAGAATTAACTTGTTTCATCAAGTCATTCAACTCCTCAAGGGCTTTTTCTAACTTTTCAGTCATATTTTTTTCACCTTTTTCTTCCTTTAATATATCAAATTTGGCTTCAGGATTAATTCCTTTTTCGCAAATTGTGACTTCGTGTAATTCAAGACCATCTATTTCATTATATTCACCTAAATCATTTGATTTACGGCTTCTTTTAGAAATAGCCTGACCTCCTATGCTAAAAGAACGCAATGTTCCTTTTCTAATATTTCTAGATATTTCTTTTGCTTTTTCAATATCATCTCTTAATTTAATAACAACATAAAATCCAACGTCATCTACGTGAGTCTTATGCACTAAACCATTTTTATCTCTATAAGAATCAATTACTTCTCCTACTTGTACATTAGAATGGTTAGACATTACATTTCTAAATTTTTTATTAACCATGAAGCCATCAACAGCCTCTTCTAATGCCTTAATAGTAATCAAATCATTTTGTTTATCTATCATTTCTATTGAAGCATAACCACCAATAATTAAATCATCTGACTTTAGAATACTAAAATCACGTGCATCTTGATTAACAAGACGCATTGGGGCAGACAGCATTAGCATTATGTTTTTTTCAACGACTATATTAACTAAGCGGTTTCAGATTCAGGTAAGTCTAATTTTTTATACCTGTCAAGTGTAATATCCCATACTCCTTCATCTTCTTTAGTATCTAACATAGTTTGTTTTTTACCAGTCCATGTAACCCAAGTATCTTTACCATCTAAAGGTACGACTCTAACATGTAATCTAGTATCAAACTTATCACCTTCTAATTTATACTCATGATAACCATCCTTTTGTACTCCTAGTATTAATTTACCACTATCAATCACTTTACCTTCTTTAATACCCGATAAACTTATTTTAGCAGGAAACTTACCAGACTTACCAAATAAGTTATAAACATCCGAAGTTGTTTCTATATCAAATAACCAAGCCATACTTTTTTCTGATGTTTCAATAATAAAATCTAAATTATTATCTCCTCTTCTTTGAATTACAAAGTTTGCTTCTTTAGGATTTTTTTTTGGTTGTTTTTCTATTGTATCATTATTAGCCACAAAATTATCTTCTGTTTTATTATAAACAATATCTTCTTGCCTAATTAACCATTTCTTCAATCTTTTTACATCTGCACCAAAAGCAGTACTTTCAAACTTATCCATATGATGTTCTTTAACAAACTCTACTATTTGTTCAAAAGTAACTGGCTCATCCATTTCTAATAATTTATTCTTTATTGATAACCTCAACTCAGAACGCATACTTTTTATGGCTGCTTTCAAATCTTCTTTCCAAACATCAATATCATACAACGCCTTTTTCTCCATCAATGTGTCACCACTAAAACCCATAATAGTAAATCCATCTAAATCATTTTTCAATAATATTTCTGCTTCACCATGTATATCATCAGTAATATACATCTTTTTGACACCTTTCAATCTATACTTAAATGGCTTATCTAAATCTTCCCAAATAGATTTTTTAGTTTTATCAGATAATAATTCTAAAGTTGCTAATTTATCAGATTCAGTAACTTCAGGTATTTCAATTACTTTAGCAGAATACAAACTAAATCCTTCTTTAGTTTTCTTTACTTCATCAACCTTTACCCTAACTATTTCACCAACCTCAACAGATTCTTTTGTATTCAACGCTTTCCCAACAGGAATATATGCTTTCTCTTTTAATTCCGTAGTTTTGTATTTTCTTGATTGTTCTGCGGTTACAGGCCCAATACCAATAGTATAAGAATATAAATCACTCTTAGTCTTTTTAGAATCTAATACTACAACATCTAAATCAACAAACTTTTTCCACTTAACCCATTTAGGATTTTTTCTACTACCTATCTGATAAGTAGATTCTATATCTTTAATCACTACACCTTCTGACGCAGGTAGTTGCATTATAGTTTCAGAATAAGTGCCTACTTCTTTGATAGAATCTGCTATCCTAGTATCCTTTTTAGATGGGAATGCCAAATCTTCTGAGGAATGTTGTGAATATTGATACATTAAAATATTAATTCTTTCTCTCAATGGTTCATCCATCAAATCTCTTTCTTCATGTCTCATTATATCAAATACATGGAGTCTAAGTTTTAATCCATCTACGGGTTTCTTGAACATATAATTAATTACTGATGCTCTATGTAAAGGTTCTTCACCTCTAAATAACATTAGTTCTCCGTCTAATATACAATCTCCAAATTGTTTTTTATTTAATTGTTCTACCTGTTCAGGACATTTATCAGTAATATCTTTTTGATTATAAGAATATATTTTTATCTTACCATCTATCTTGTGCAACTGAACCCTCATCCCATCATATTTTTCTTGGACAACATATTCACCACTAAAACCTTTTAATTGTTCCATATCATTTAATTCAAATATTCTATACATAGGTTTATTTGGAATTATAAAATTAATATCTGCTTTTTCTTCTTCTGATTTAGTATCATCAGATTTTTTTATATTAATATCAACTAACTTATTCCATTGTACATTAGTATATTCTTCTAAAAATACTTTCTTTAAAAGAGACAACATACTACTAAACTTAGTTTTAATTCTCTTAGTATCTTTATTTTCACCATAGTGTTCAGAAATATATAATGGAATATCTTTAGATTCTAAATCTAATCCCATAGCACCCTGAGTAATTTCATCAGGAAGAAGACCATGTTTTTCCCACGCTTCAGAAGGCAATGGAACATTGTGCGCTCTTAATGCATAATGTATAAATGCAGCATATACACTATCATTAGATAACAATGTATCTACTACATTATCACCTAACTGTTCTGCAAACGGGTCGCTTATTTCTTTAGATTCAAATCTCAATGATTTAACCGCATCATATAATTTTTTTGCTTGTGTAGAAGTTACATCTTCTGTCCTTTCATCAAATAAAATATCTTCATCTAAATGTTTTTTCAATAATCCTGTAAAAGCATCTAAAGAATCAAATTGAGTCCGTATAGACTTTACAGTTTTTTTCCATTTTTTACTGTATTCTTTTGGGTCTTCTAATGCAGATAAATATGAAAATCTAGTTCGCTCAAAAAAATCTAATACGCGCTTTGTTAGCACATCTTTTTTCTTTTCAAATACTATACCTGAAATTGACATTTAACCACTCTATTCGTGTAGGCTAAAACCATATTTTCTTTCCATTTGAGCGCGGTCACCATGTTCAGCATCCATTTCAGTTTCACCCTTTAGACCTAATCTTTCTACAAGGTCTGTTAATTGATTATATTCTTTTAGATATCTTCTTTTATCTTCTTCTTTCATAGGGCTTTTTGTCCATCTTTCTAGCGACTCTCTGAATTGGGTTCTGATATCATCCATCTTAGATTTTGTGATACTATCCATTTCCAAATTCTTAACCAAATCTAATCCTTGTGCTGCTTTTAATAATCTCTTTAGCATAATTGCTTTACCCAAAGATTCGCGTAAATCACCAATCTGTTGAATCAATCTTTGTTCGTCTTCTAATAGTTTTTTCTGCCTTCTACCTTGTGTTGCATCAAATCGCATAGAATTTTTATCTGAACCTGTTATTTCTAATTCTTCTAGTTTAGTATTAACATCATCTAAATCTTTCTGCAATTCTCTAATTCTCATTTGTTTTTCTCTATCTCTTTCATCAGATAAGAAATCTTTCATTACTGATTTACCAACGTAACCATATCCTTCTTCACCAGTAGGATTTGCTATTTTTTCTTCTTTAGGATTTTTAGGAGGGCTTTTCAACTTAACTTCTTCACCCATAACATCTTGGTCATTAGCAACAGTAGTTCCATCATTAAATTCAGCCAAAACTTCTTTTGCTTTCAATATTGCTAGTTCAATCATTTTTTCTTCTTTTGTTACTCTTTCCGGCATTTTTTTCACCCCTCAATTCTTTCCACAATTTTGTGAATATCATCCCAATCCATTTTAGATATTACATCACTTGAAGGAGCAGCACCATTTACCATAGCAGGTTTAGGAGATGTAGAAACTACAAATCCTGATTTCATTAATAAATTATCTTGTCTATATACTGTATCTTCTAGTGCTTTCACTTTATCAACTAACTCTTTCATTAGCATAAGCATTTCATTTTCTTCACTCATTTAACCCCTCCTCTTTAATTTACCATCTGAATCAAATTGAAAGGATACTACTTTTGTATCATCTTTTTCTGCAACATCAATATAAAACCCTTCTCCATCAATAAGGCTCAACTCTATTTTAAGAAAACGGCCAAGACCTGCCATTACCTCTCCACTATCAATATCTCCTTGTAATTGTTTTAATTTTTCTTCGGTATAATCGCTTTCATCAAATATATTCCTATTTAGGAAGTTATCTACTTCCTTTTCTAAAATCCCTATAAATGTTCTTATATCTCTTGCTACCTTACGTTCTTTTTTCAATGTCGTTTCCCAACTCATTTCAAATCACCTTTCTTACTTGGATATACCATACTTCGCAACTGATTATACAAAGTCTCGTAATCCTTCCTTAGTTCTGCTGCTGACGCTACAATACTTAAGTTCTTTTCATCAAACCCATTTAATTTTTTAGTTAGTTTCTTATCACTTTTAATTAATTCAACTTTCTTCATCTCATCTATAAGAGTAGATAGTTTAGTTAAATCTTGACCAAAATATTCAGAAGGTTGAGTAGATTGAAGTAATTTCTTCAATTTCTTTTTTTCTTTAGGTTCTAGTTTTTCCAATAAACCACTATCTGCTTTTTGAAGTGTATATTGCCAACTCATTCTAAATCACCTATTGTCTTCTACTTGCAACATCTGCTCTATCTTGTTCGTATGCTTCTTGGTCTGAAACTTCACTGTAATTTTTACGGTTATTTTTTTGTGCATATGAAGATTTGATAGTATCTTCTATCTTTCTTAAACTCTTATTTATTTCATTAATTTCCTTTCTAATATTTTGATATATAGTATCATCTTTTCCAGTAAGGGTTGATAATATATATTCAGTTTGACCCATATATCTTAAATTAAACTTTATTTCTTCTTTCATGTTTTCAAACATTTTTGACTTACTTTTGTTTCCTTCCCTTTTTACTTTAAATCTATTAAACTCTGCATCTTCATCTTTAATTATATTTTTCCAACTCATTCTAATCCATCCTTTTTAATGCATATGCGAATGCAACATCTTTTAGTTCCTTTTCTGACAATTCATTGTCTTGTAGTTTTTCATAAAATTCCATCAATCTGTTAGCCTTAGCGGGGGTTAATCTTCCCCCTCTCTGTTTTAATTGTTCTTCAAAAACTTGTTCAACTCTTAACGTGTTATACTTCTTACCATGTATGGTAACTTTTTTGTTAGAGTGTTGGTCGAACATCTCTTCAACATCATTGGTTTTATCTTCTTTAATCACTTCTTTCCAACTCATTCTAAATCACCCATGACTTCTCTTAATATAGCAAACTTTTCAGACAAAGACTCAACTTCAACAGTATGTACATCATTTCGTAAGAACGACTTATCTAAAGAGATTTCCCTTAATTCTGCTAAATAATACATAAATGCATATAATTCAGTAGTTCTTTTTAATTCCATACGATAATCCTCATCTTTTATATCTGCTACACCTATACTAACATCTTCAGGTATTCCCTTTTCATCAAACATAGGGTCAGGTTCAGCCAAGTAATAGGATTCTTTAGCCTCTTCATCATCTAATAAATCACCAAGTCTTAATTCTATTGCATCGGCATAATCAATAATCTTAGACTCTTTCATTTCAGTAAATATTTTTACCTGTGATTTAGTAGCATCAGGATTCATTGCTTGTTTAATATCTGTTGCTACCTTTCTATATAAATCTATAAACCCTCTTAATCGTTTTGTATCTCCAACTTTTATTTGTTCTAATTTAAATCCTTTCTTAGTAAATATTTCTTTCAACAATTCTATTCCTGTTTTACCAGAATACTCATCATTTAATACTTCTAACAATCTAACAGGGTGTCTACCTTGTTCATATTTATCTAGAAATTTAAATACATTTTTTTGAGAAAATAGTCTAGACTCACTTTGTAATGTATCCAATTCACCTCTATAATTTTCTATTCTAGAGTCTTTACCATATCTATTAAGTAAATTAGTTAATGTGGAGATAAAAGAATAATCACTAGAAGAACCTCTTTCTTTTCTAGATAGTTGGTCTTCTAACTTATCGAGCGTAGATATAGCAGTTTCTAATTTACTGAATATATTTTCATCGACTACAAACGCATCATAGATAGCCTTTTCATCTGAACCTTCTTCTAAATTTTCTACAAAATTATCCAATTGTTGTTGATTTTCTTCTGAACGCATATCATCAGACATACCCGCTAATAAAAACATAGCAGCATTATCTTGTTTAATTTTTAAAATTTGTTTAAACACTTTACGATGTGCTGTAATGGCTACAAATATTTTACTCATATCTATCTTAGGTTCTCTTACAGGTTCTCCTGAATCTCGATTAAATTTTTGTGAACCTAATCTAGTATATCCACCTGAAGCAGTCAACAAATCATCAGATAAAGATTCTCGAAGTCTATCTTTCCAATTACCATCAGTGACTCTAACAACATTTTCCAAATTGTTAACGAAGTTATCAGGAACTTTACTAGACAATAAATCTTTTACTTTAGGAGAAAATGTTTTTTTAATTTGGTCTAATACAAAAGCAGTTTTAGCCGTAGGCTCTTTATGACCGCGAATATCTGCTTTCAATAGTATAGACACACTTACCACTTATTTTCTGTATTTCTTTTTCTCTTTGGCATTAAAATTACGTCAGGAATATCATTGCTGTCAGGAATTTTCTTTTCTACTGTTCTAGATAAATCAATACCTACTGCATCTAAATCTCTATTCACTTCTACCTTACGTGCATTATACACTTTTGCTCTTGCTTCTGCTAGTTCTCTTTCTAATTGTCTTACACTTTTTTCAGTCATTTAATCACCTTTTTTTAAATATGCTAGAATAACAACTCCGGCACTAACCTACCCTTCTTTCAGTTCTTTTATCAACATTTTGATTTCCGGCTGCTTCAGGTAAACCACTAAATCTTTTATCAGGCCCACTATCCATACTAGGTTTATTTCTAGTTGTAGCAGGATTCTCTTGTTTTTTACCTTGATTCATCATCTCTTCTTGCATTTGCCCTAA
>Ga0115566_10005365_pt1 | contig 10063 bp, 13 predicted proteins | sample COGITO_mtgs_1204_3_FD_87173 | JGI IMG/M metagenome (GOLD analysis project Ga0115566, IMG submission 87173) | Pelagic marine microbial communities from North Sea - COGITO_mtgs_120405 | ecosystem: Environmental > Aquatic > Marine > Epipelagic | place: Germany:Helgoland, sampling site Kabeltonne...
CTTCAGCATCTTCATCATTTGTTTCTTTGTGTTCTCCATTTCGTTTCTTCCTTCGATTGTATTCTTTTCTTTCTTTCCTTTTTTATTTTCAATTTTTTTCTTACACTCTCTTTTTTCGATTCAGGGGGACACCCCCTCACCCCCATTATTTTTCTCTTCCATTATTTTCAAATGCTTTTTGCTTTTTAAATGACTTGACTTATTTGATTGAGTAATAATTTTACCACATATACATTCTGATTTTTTATTGTTATAAATTTTTTGTTTATCTAGTTTTTCCTCTCTGGTTTTTTTATAATAGTTTCTTTGGTATTCTTTTATTTTGTCACTATTCTCTCTATTATATTTTTTTTGATAACCAATGCGCTCAGTTTTATGTTCTAAATAATAATCATTTTTTTCAGATTCCATGATTACAATAACGTGTGTAATTATAGATAAGTAAAATAAAACATTTCAATTTTTATTTTAATTGAAATGAAATAAGAGAGATAAAATTACATTAATGAATTACCATGCGCCCCAACCACTACCGCCGCCATCATTTGCAGCCATTGGTTCATTTTGTTGATACATATTATTAAAATCTTGAGGTGGTTGTTGCTGTTGCTGAGGTGGCGCAAATCCAGAAGGCATTGATGACATTTGTGGATTAGAAGGTAACAACTGATTTCTATCTAAATAATCAGCTTGACTGGGTTGATGTTGTCCGGCAAGAGGCTGTGATACACGAACGACGTTTTGTCCTTGTTGTTGTCCTTGCTGTTGCGGTTGTTCTTCACCGCCTTTTCCGGTGATTAAATTCATGGTTCTATCAATTAAAATATTAAACTTCGCACCTAACTTGGTTTGCATTGTCGCGAGAATCAAAATAAAAGGAATTATAAATGTTATTTCATTAAATTTAGGATATTCTTCACCGCTGTATGTAGGTATATAATTTATAATTTTATTTGTAATCCAAATCGCAACCATAATCAATATCACTTGTCCAACGCTTTCTGCTAAAATTTCAATACTTCCTTTAGAATCATCATCTTCAGGTATTAAATGCTTTATTCCTCTTAATACAAGAAGAACGGGGATTATTGATAATAAAGTATACTGAATCATATTCATCATACGATTCTTATTTTCATTATCAAAATTAAAAACATAATTGAAAAATCCGATTGAATCATCTTGAACGGATTTTACACTATCACTAATTTTATCCATTATGTTTTATAAAAAGAAATTAAAAATAATTAGATTATACATTGTATAAATGTTAAGACGAATTTTAGAGAAAAATAAAGTTGGAAAATATGGTTCACCCCAACATGATGAATATCAATATTTACATCTTATTGATGATATACTAAATGAAGGTAAAATGGAATCAGGAAGAAATGGTTATGCTAAAACTATTATTGGAAGCGCAATGCATTTCTCTCTTGAAAATAATACCTTGCCTCTTTTAACTACAAAAAAGGTAGCTTGGAAAACATGTGCTAAAGAATTATTTTGGTTTATTAAAGGGTCCACTGATAACAAAATCCTTCAGGAACAAAATGTAGGAATATGGAATGGAAATGCCAGTCGTGAATATTTAGATGATATTGGGTTATATGAGAGAAAAGAAAACGATTTAGGTCCTGTTTATGGTCATCAATGGAGACATTTTAACGCTCCATATAAAACATGTCATGACGATTACGAAGGTAAAGGCGTCGACCAATTAGATTATATTATTAGTTGTTTAAAAAACCCACTTACCAGAAACTCTAGGCGATTAATTATGTCCGCATGGAATCCGTGTCAATTACCTGAAATGGCTCTACCGCCATGTCATATTTTAGTTCAATTCAATGTAACTGAAAATGATAAATTATCGTGTAGTTTATACCAACGTAGTTGTGATGTTGGTTTAGGAGTTCCATTCAATATTGCTTCATATAGTTTATTGACTCATTTAATTGCAAATCATTGTGGATTAGTAGCAACAGATTTTTATTATCATTTAGGAAATTGTCATATATATGACGACCATCTTGAGGCTCTAAAGGAACAAACTACTAAAAAACCATATTCTTTTCCTACCATTAAAATCAATTCTAAAAAAGAAGATATTGAAGATTATTCTTTAGACGATTTTGAAATTTTAAATTATACATCACACGAAAAAATTAAAATGGAAATGCGAAAATAACTTAGATAAATTATATTAATGATTAATATAATTTATGAGTGGAGCAGCAGGAATTTCAGCAGCAAAAAACCGACGAAGCAGACAAGCACCCAATCAACCGCCCAACATTAATTGCTCTAATGTAAATGGATCGTGTCCTACACCCAATAATCGTGGTCAGGTTTCTCAAAACGGAAACAAGTCTTTGTATACGATGCCAGATGATTCATTATTAGATAAAACTACCCTACAAATTTTAGGACCAATGCCACCCGTACAAGTATTAAAAATTCATGAACAGCGATTAAATAAGATTGATGAACGCTTAAACCAAGTTCAATCATCTGAATCCTCTAATTTACAGCCAATTGAAGAGGGGAATTTTAGTAGTGAATACTATGATAAAATAAATGAACTTGAATCAAAAGTTAAAATGTTAGAAGAAGTCATAATGAATTTACAATTAACTGTCACTAATGTTCAAAGTTTTGCAATGGAAACTAACTTGTCTCTAACGAAGTTACAAAAACCAACCAATACTATTTCTAGTATGCCTGTGGTGGCACCGGTGGTGGCACCTGTGCCTGAACTGAACAATATGATGATAACCGGCACTATCGCAGATAATGAAAATATCCCCACATTTTCTAATCTGAGTGTATAAACTAATTAAATAATCACATTATTTTGTTTTATTGAACAACGTAATCCTGTTTTTTCATTTTCACTTTCGGGTATATGTTTCAAAATAGTATTTAATTCAGATTCAACTTCTTTATTTGAATCTGTAATACCTATCAAATTCCGCACATTATTTTCTTCCTCATTATTCATTGATGTTTTTGGTGTAGTAGCTTCTGATGAATTATTAGAAGATATTGAATTACTATCTGAATTTTCGGTAAAACTAGTAGCTTGTTGTAAAGTGTTCGATATTTCTAATGTTAGATTTGTATTATTATTATTATTTGGTTTTCGTTTTAAATGCAATGATTTACTTTGTTTTAGATGAAAATCTTCATTTACAATACCTAACATAATCTTAACTTTTATTGTTAATCTACTAAAATATTTAGAATGATGATTACCAAAAGTATTTAAATAATTTTCAAACATATGTATTCTCTCTTCTAATAAAATAATAGTATAATTTTGTTCGTGTATAATGCTATCAATATTAATTCCCATCTCCGAATGTTTCTTCTTTTCACCTAATTCTTCCTTTTTTGAATTCAAGAGTATTTTTAATTCATGAATTATATTATTTATTGTATTATTTATTTCAGTTGTAATATTAAAATCATATATTTTTGAAGGTTCTAGATCTTTATATATAGGATAATGTTTATGCGTAATTAAAATTTTTTCTACCGCGCCTTTATCTTTAATCTCCTTATTAATGAATTCATATAACATTTTTAATAGTTTATAGTATTCACAATAAATGCGATTATCAATAAAATTGTAGATTGTTTTCATGTTATCATATTCCATTTGAATAAGTTTATTCTGAAAATAAAAAGAATCTAATCCAAGTGTATAATTTTTATCAACATGTGTTTTTACCATATCTGTATAAATATGGGTTAGTGCGTTTAATTTCATATCTATTTCTGTAAATATATTATTTAAATCATTGCGTAATTGTTTTATTGTATTAAAATCTTTTGTATTATTCATTATATAATTAATTATATATTTTAAATTGATTTTTTATTTACTATAATATATAATTAAAATGTCACAAAAAAATAATACAATTATTAATGATAATAATGATAATAATGGCGTAGACGACGATAACGCAGAATCAATATACGATATTACAAACCAAGCATCATCAGTGACATGGTCTATTCAACACGAAAAAATTTTAGTTGATTGGGCTGATAAAGCAACTTGTTATAAATGGCTACACGAAAAAACACATCGCGAATTTGCCAGAAAAAACAGATGGTTCACAATACCAGTTATTGTTATGAGCACATTTACCGGAACTGCAAATTTTGCGCAAGAACGCGTTCCACTTGAATATGTTAATGTATTTACAATGGGAATTGGTACTATCAGTCTAATTGCCGGGATAATTACAACAATTCAACAATTTTTGAAAATAAGCGAAATGTGTGAATCTCACAGAGTTAGTTCAATATCGTGGGGTAAATTTCATAGAAATCTTAAAATAGAGCTTGCGAAATCTCCAATTGAACGCACACCGGTAACACAAATAATAAAAACAAGTAAAGAAGAATATGATAGATTAATCGAAACAAGTCAATCTATACCTAACCATGTTATTAAGTTATTTAAAGATACATTTTCTGGTGGGGAATTGCGATATGACGATAAGGGAATTAAATTACCATTAACACAAAAACAACAAATATATGAAGAAATTACAAAACCTGATATGTGCGATTCTCTTGAATCGGTTACAAAAAATATATATAGAGCAACTAAAACCACGAAAAAGGCATTAGCAGAAAAAATAGATGAATATGAATTGGCCAATATACGCATTAAATCAGAAAATAAAGTAAAGTTAGAAACATTTATTAATCTATTTGAAAAGGAAAAAAAACGTTTCCCTACACCTGATGAAATTATTGATAATATTGAAGACACTATCTCTCTTAATTTAATTCAAACAGTCTTAACTGATATAGAATGTAAGTATAAGGACCTTACCTATAATGCCGACCCAACCTATGCAACCAGTCAAGCTTAAATTTCAAAATGATATTCTTTTCCTTCAGTTTTCATCACCTGAATATGTTTAATATCTAAATTATATCTGGTTTTTATATCACTTACATTATGCTTTACGCAATTGTATAATGTTTTTGAATCGGTTGGATAAACTATGATAGTTATACAACAAGATATAGTGCGCTCAATTATATTTACAACTTCTTCGTCATAAAAATCATCGGTTTTATTTGTATCATTATTTTCCCAAGTTCCACAACAAAAATAATAAGTTAATCCCCCTGATAATTTTGTTAATTCTTCAGTTAATTCGGTCATTGCGTCTTTAAAATTATCTTCTTCAATATTCATATCATTTTTTATTTCAGCACCAATTGTGAATTCCCATATATCACGCTGACTCATTTGTATAATATATATATATATTGAATCGAAAGTATTTATATATTTTCATAGTATTGAAAAAAATTGAAAATAAGTTTTGGAATTGATATATCACAACCCGATTAACTAATCACAATGACGCATAACGAAATGAAACAACAAGAAATTACCCGTGCCGAAGCGACCATCCTTGTTGAAATGTATATGAAGTGTACAAATGACCCGTTATCACAAAAGGGTCGCAAATGTAAGTATACCAAACCTATGACAAACTTTCGCCATATGACGGAAATTGACCATATGGGCGCGGTGCTAGTTGGCAAAGGGCCTTCTGATAAACATGCCGAAACCAGCGATATGTTCTTCAACACCATCAAAGAACTTGTTGAATCGGTCGAAAAAGAAAAGTTTGGCACAACCCAAAAACGCATCCGCACTACACTTATGCGCGACATTGGAAAAATGCAATCGCTTCAAATTATCATGTTTTTGAAAAGTGCCATTGACAACTACCTGCAACAGACCCACGAATATATTAAAGAAGTTCTTGGCGACAATACCTACGAATACAATGATTGTTCAGTGTGTAAGTGGGAAGGTTCTGACTACTTCTACTACAGCACAATCTATGGTTTGAATGTGCCGGTGTGTAGTGTGTGTGTAGAGGAAAAAGAGAAGGAAGAGTTTGAGGAAGGGGAAGAGTTTGAGGAAGGTGATGAATATTCAGGATATGTCTTTGTATACGAAGAATATGAAATGGAACCTCGCGTGTGTTCTGTGTGTCAGTATGATGGGTGTGGTTCATTTTACTATAGTTCTGATAAGATTGATGAACCAGTATGCACTACCTGCGAAACGAAATACCGCGAGACGGCCGATTGTTCAAAAAGGATTTATCACAATTATATGGGCAAAAATCCTGAAGAAAATTACGAGCTGAAAAATCGTTATTATTCTTTAAGCGATCCTCAAACGTGTTCCGAATGCTATTATAATGGTGCTGGATTCTTCTTGACCGAAGATAATAAAGTCTTCGTGTGTTATAATTGCGAAAATCCCAACATTAATAAAGATGAGAATGAAGAAGATGACAGCGAATACGTTCCAAGCGACGACGACGAAGAAGAAGAGGACGACGACGAAGAAGAAGAGGACTTCTGCGACGACCCGCATTGCCATGAAGACGACGACGAAGACGATGAAGACGAAGACGATGACGACCCTGAAAAGTTCTTCGGATGCGAAGGATGCCAATACGAATGGCGCGACGGATGGAAAAAGGGATGGAAAGCCGCGATGAAGCAAATCAAGAAGTTCGCCAAGAAACAAAATCGACCAGAAAACATTCAGATTCCCGAGTGTGCTTATTGCGGTGCCTCACATAACTTGAAAAGGTGTGCTGGAACTTGTGAAGGTGCAGTTCGGTATTGTTCTAAGGCCTGCCAAAAAACCGACTGGAAGGAAGGACACAATCAAGAGTGTTGTGCTAAGCAATAAATGATTGAGATAGGGAGGGGAGGGGTTGTGGTGGGTTGTGTAATTTTTAGAAATTGATGAAATAATAAACATTTAAAAAAAATTGATTTAAACTTTTTTTATCGTACATATAACACACACAGCCTTAATAATGAAGATTGTATTCGCTAACTCTCGTAAGTGCCAGCAATTCGCCGCTATCTTTGCAAATCTGAAAAATTTCACAGATAATGTTTCTATTTATTTCAAGGACGACCATATCTATATTCAATGTCTCGACGATAGCCATTGTTGTCTCTTCGAATCGCGTTTAAATTCATCTTGGTTTAAAGAATATTCTTTTGATGTCGCAAACGACCAAGCCTGTATCGGTCTCAATATTATAATGCTGAATAAAGTATTGAATGCCTGGAATGAAGGACAAGAAGTATCCATTGAAACCCAACCGGATAGTGATAAAATCTCAATTAATTATGAACACGGCAATACTTCCACCAGCCAATTCAACAAATATTTTGAGCTAACTCTGGTTAATATTCAAAATGATTTAATGGATGTGCGTGATTTTGACACGCTTGTTGATTTATCAGTCGAATCCAAAATCTTTTGTTCTCTTATCAATCAACTATCTATATTTGATTCGACTTTAACGCTTATCTTTAATGAAGAAAATATTGAATGCATTTCTTCTGGCTCAGAAGGTTCAATGAAAGCGCTTATTAATGTAAATGATGTGAAAGAATATGCTATTCCTGAAAGCACAAATTTAAAGCAATCGTATAGTTTGCGTTATGTCCAAATGATGTGTAATTTCAACAAACTCGCGACTGAAATGGAAATGGGGTTCAGTGCCGAGACGCCGATGACAATGAAGTATGTGCTAGGCGATAATAATGACCCGAATAGTTTTGTGCGTATTCATTTAGCACCCAAAATCGCCGATGAAGATGATAATTAAATATATAGTTATTGTATAATACGATGGGGAACGAATATAATTTTTTTATTTGTATTTATTATTTTTACAAATAAAAAAGGGGTTCAATTTTATCTATATTATAATATCAGAATTATATATAAATATGCTATGTAATTCTAATATATATATTTTAACATTTACAATAACAGCATTATACGATGTTATCTTGCGGAAATTATCAGAAAATTACAATAAAATACCATCTATTTTACAAAATGATTTTGTCCTTTATTTAAAACCTTATTTTAAGAAACATACTTTATTGGCTGCTGCATTAATTGCTGGTTTTGTAGGAGCATTAACCCAAGTCATTATATTGTATTTTCATAAATTACCAAAAACAATACCATCCTTAATCTATTTTTTAATTTTAACTTTTATAGTAAGTGCTCTTTTTGGGTTTGTAATGAAATTTTCTAAATTATTTCCGCACTTAGTAAATACCTATTATAAAAAATTAGGTGTTCTTAGAAGTATGTGTACATGTGGTGTAAGTGGTATTATAGTTCAATCCACATTATTATTTATTCTTTATCTTGTAGATTTATATAAAAAAATATAAACAGCATTTTCTAACTTTATTTTTTTAAATTTTCACCATTTTATCGCTAACACATTTATTGGTTTCAATGTATTTACGTACTTCTTCTTCATTTTTTTCCTTAAAATTATATGAACATTTATGGTCTTCAGCCAACCGATGAATTTTACAATAAAACTGACTACATTTATTACACTTACACGTCGTTTGATCAATCAAACCTATTTTCCTACCACAATCGTTTATGGGACAAATCATGATTAGTGGTTATATGTTTATATATACACTATTGTTATTTTTATATATATTCAATTTTGTTTTTATCTATCTATCTATCTGTAAAAAATTGAAAACTTTTGTAGAAATTATTCTATTTATCAATACAACGAGCAAATCGAATCAAATCAAATCAAATCAAATCAAATCAAATCAAACATGGCTACTACTCTTTCTCTTCCTCTTCCTCGCATCCCAGCATTTATTGTCAAATACATCGCAACTTTCATGAAGCGTCACGGAAATCAAAACGTGGAAATTCTCATCAGTCTGTTTAAAGCATTTACACTAGGCATTGAATATGACGACCAATCCACTCGAGATTACAAAAAAAACGTCTGGCAAAACCTTTCGGTTATTATGTATGACGCACTTGACGAGTGGTATACGTTAAGTGATAACGCATACCCATATGCTCTTTCGCCATTGGATTTGGCATGGGTATACGAAATGACCTTTGCCGACCATTACGCGCAAGCTAATAACTGGGACGGCGATGAATTTTTAAAAATTACCGATTTACTTGAGCAAACCACAACATTGTGCGATAATGAAAACATAATGGGTATGGTCTCTTACCCATTAAATATCAAAGAACTGAAATTTATCAACCTATTGGAAAAAGCGTTGATGCAAAACAGAGGCGATTTACTCCGATTTATATATGAAAACGCGTATTCTCCTATTATGGCATTTTATTTGTATGCAAAGCACAATCACATTGATTACCACCGAACTGACGAAAATTCATTGGCAAACGACGAAGGGCTTTTGGATTTGCTGATTTCTCAAGGGGGGTACCAAAAAGAGTTGTTATCGTTAGCGATTACTGGTTTGTTTGAAAATGATTATATCTATGTAAAAAAATATAATGAAATCCAAACATTAGAAAAACATGGGGTCATGCCAAACTCAGAAGTGGTTAATGATATACTTTGTAATTTTCCAGAGATTCGCAATGAACCCATTCCGTATTATATGAAACCGCAAATAGAAGCAGTGGAATTTCACGAAGAAACAAGGTTGCCTTTAGAAATCTGGCAACAATACAAAAATACATTTAATGAACGCAGATTTCTGAAAGATTTCAATCATCAACAACACATAATCACAATCACCAAAAATGAATTCATTGGCAAATTACTTACTTGAATATGCAAATGAATTAGATAGAATAGAAAAAAATTAATAGAATAGATTTGATGTTATTTCTGAAATAAAAATTTTGAAAAAAGAAAGAGAGAGGTTTAACTACCTTTTTTTTACCTTTATGATGACAATGGTTTCGCATCCGGATTTGCATCTGGCAAAATAAACGCGTATTTTTTATTTACGCCACCAACAAATATTTTTCTCGGTTTTTTTTGAAGTTTTCCTTTGCTTTCTGTTATATAATCATATATAAAATTATCTTTTTTATCTATTTTTGCTAGATATGTGCCTGTGATTGAATCGTATTTTTCTTTCATTTCTTTCAGTTCATCATTAATGCTTAAAAAATAACCACGAATAATTGTTGCAATTTTCA
>Ga0115566_10005369_pt1 | contig 10061 bp, 6 predicted proteins | sample COGITO_mtgs_1204_3_FD_87173 | JGI IMG/M metagenome (GOLD analysis project Ga0115566, IMG submission 87173) | Pelagic marine microbial communities from North Sea - COGITO_mtgs_120405 | ecosystem: Environmental > Aquatic > Marine > Epipelagic | place: Germany:Helgoland, sampling site Kabeltonne...
TAAAAGTATTGTCATATAATTAATGATTATGAAAGATAAAATAGATTTAAATAAAACACGCTTCAAAACTCCTGAGGGTTATTTTGAAAGTATTTCTATGAATGCTTTATTTTTTCCTAAAAAAGAAAGGTTTATAGTGCCTGAAAAATACTTTGATAATCTAAATGCACATTCAATAAAAAAATCTTTTGAACCTAAAAGTTATATAAGAACAATAATTAAAGAATTTTCTTACAGTGGTGTTGCTGCAATATTTATTGTAGGTTTATTTTTTAATATTTTTTTTAATGAGCCAAGTGAGATAACCGATGAAGAAATAATAAAATACTTAGACTCTGATTTAGTTGACTTCACTAGTTCAGACTTTTCTGAATTGATAGATAGTGAAGATTTTGAGCTCAATACTCAAAATTTAAATGAAAACTATCTCGAATATTATGTTGAGACTAGCTTTTCAACTGAAGAAATTTTAATAATTGATTAATATGAAAAAAATATCCTTTTTATTTACCATGGTTTTTATCGCAAATTGCTTGTCTGCACAAGAACGTAATATAAGTACTGAGAAAATTGATGCATATAAGAAAATTTATTTAACTGATAAATTAAATCTTGATTCTAAAAATGAATCAAAATTTTGGAAAGTTTATAATCTTTATCAAGACAGTTTAAAACAAAATTATAGACAAAGAAGACTAAAATATCGAAAAATTAATTTAGACAGTAGCAATTTTTCTGATAAGGAATACGAACTATATATCAATGATTTTTTAAACTATGAAAAAAAGAAAATTGATTTAAGAGCTAAATTAATAGTTGACCTAAAAGAGTTTATGTCATTAAAGAAAACAAGCTATTTGTTCAGACTTGAAGATGAATTTAGAAGAGAGATGATGGAAAAATTAAAAAAAAATCGAACTAAGATTAAAGTCAAAAAAAAATCAGGATTAAGTAAAGGTGCTGTTAGATTAAGTAAATAGTTTTATAACCAAATCGAAAAAAGATATTCCATATTTATATATTATTTGATTTAAATGATTCGGTTATAAAACTATCTTTGCGAAAAAACAATAAATGCGTTTACACAAAAATCTAGTATTGGCAGTAATTAAAGTTCTTGATGGAACTTTTAATCAACAACTCTACGCTGATAAGACGATTGAAAAAGTATTAAAATTTGATAAAAGATGGGGAAGTCGAGATAGAGCTTTTATAGCTGAAACTAGTTATGAAATAATTAGATGGAAAAGGTTATATACAGAAATTTCGGAAAGCAAAAGCCCATTCAAATACAACGAATTATGGAAAATTTTTTCGGTATGGGCTATTTTAAAAGGCATTACCCTCCCAAATTGGCCAGAATTTAATGATACTCCAAATAGAAGAATAAAAGGAAAATTTGACACCCTAAATAAGATAAGAAAATTCAGAGAATCTATCCCTGATTGGCTTGATGATATTGGGACTACTGAGCTTGGAGATAAAAATTGGGAAAAAGAATTGTCATCATTGAACAAACAAGCTTCAGTAATAATTAGAACCAATACGTTAAATACTAGTATTGATGAATTAAAAAAAATATTATTAGAAGAAGAGATTCAAACTGAAAAAATAAGAGGTTTTCCTGACGCGTTAAAATTAATCATTAGAAAAAATTTATTTAAAACCCAAGCATTTAAAGATGGTCTCTTTGAAATACAGGATGCATCTTCTCAACTCGTTGCACCATTTTTAAAAATTGAAAATGGAATGAAAATTTGTGATGTTTGTGCAGGAGCTGGTGGAAAAACATTGCATTTATCTGCATTAACTCAAAACAAAGGCCAAATAATTGCAATGGATATTTACAAAAATAAATTATTTGAGCTCAAGAGAAGAGCTAAAAGGAATAAAGCTTTTAATATTGAAACTAGAGCAATAGAAAATAATAAACCTATTAAACGATTATATGGTAAAATTGACAGATTGCTTATCGATTCACCTTGTAGCGGGTTGGGTGTGTTAAAAAGAAATCCAGATTCTAAATGGAAACTTTCACTTGATTTTTTAAATAAGATTCGAAAAACACAACAAGAAATTTTAACTAGATATGCTCCAATGATTAAAAAAAGTGGAAAACTAGTTTATGCAACGTGTTCAATTTTACCTTCTGAAAATGAGTTACAAATTGAAAATTTTTTGAAATCAGAAATTGGTAAAAAATTTAAAATTGAGGATGAAAAGAAAATAAGCCCACATGAATCAGGATTTGATGGTTTCTATATGGTTAGATTGTCCTATAAATAGGTATGTTAATAAGTAGTTAAAAAACGTTATTTAAATTTTAAGTTTAGACCATTAGTTTTCCTTTTTTTCTTATATTTTTGGATTCATATTTAACCAATAAATATTAATGGTTCTTTTCTTTAAAGATAAACTTAATGCCATTTTTGCAGTAGATACACCTACACTACTTTCAGAACCAAATATTAAAAAGTTAGAGTGGTTATTTGTAGCTAAAAAATTAGATTATACTGAAATCAATTCAGTATATGTTGGACCAAAAAAAACAATGACTTCACCTTGGAGTACTAATGCTGTTGAGATAACTCAGAATATGGCAATTCATGGAATTAAAAGGATTGAAAATTTTATTCCAAAAACATCTCTTAAAGAAAAGTTTGATCCAATGATTTTTGAAGAATATTCAAAATTAAATCAAAACCTATTTGAAGTTCTAATAAAACCTGAAGCCATTTTAGAAGTTGAAAATATTTCTCATTACAATGATATTGAAGGTCTTGCATTAAATAATGAAGAAATAAAATACTTAGAAAATCTTTCAATTAAATTAAATCGAAAACTTACAGATAGTGAGGTGTTTGGATTTTCACAGGTAAATTCTGAACATTGTAGGCATAAAATTTTTAATGGTAAATTCATTATTGATGATGAAGAAAAAGATGAATCACTTTTTAAACTAATAAAAAAAACTTCACGACTTAACCCAAACGAAATTGTTTCGGCGTACAAAGATAATGTTGCTTTTGTAAAAGGACCAGTTGCCGAGCAATTTGCACCAAAAAATGGAGAAAAACCATCATTTTTTGAAAAGTCAAAATTTAACTCTGTTATTTCTTTAAAGGCAGAAACTCACAACTTTCCAACAACAGTTGAGCCATTCAATGGAGCTGCAACAGGATCAGGTGGTGAAATTAGAGATCGATTGGCTGGAGGAAAAGGATCTCTTCCTCTTGCTGGTACTGCAGTATACATGACTTCATATCCGAGAATTGAAAAAAATAGAAAATTTTCTACAAAAGAAAGAAATTGGCTATACCAAAAACCTGTGGATATTTTGATTAAAGCCTCAAATGGAGCATCAGATTTTGGAAATAAATTTGGCCAACCATTAATTTCGGGATCAGTTTTAACATTTGAACATGAGGAAAACGATAAAACAATTGGTTTTGATAAGGTGATCATGTTAGCTGGTGGGATTGGTTATGGAAAAGAAAATCAAAGTCTTAAAAGTAAACCGAAAGATGGTGATGTAATTGTAGTTTTGGGTGGTGATAATTACAGAATTGGTATGGGTGGTGCAGCTGTATCTTCAACAGAAACTGGAAAATATAGCTCTGGAATAGAACTTAATGCAGTACAAAGATCTAACCCTGAAATGCAAAAACGAGTAGCTAATGCTATAAGAGCTTTTGTTGAATCTGACGATAATTCAATCATATCAATCCATGATCATGGAGCAGGTGGACACCTCAATTGTCTTTCAGAATTAGTTGAAAAAACCGGAGGTATAATTAATTTAGACAAACTTCCTGTCGGAGATAAAACACTTTCATTTAAAGAAATTATTGGAAATGAATCTCAAGAAAGAATGGGTTTAATTATCCCCAGTAACAAGTTTTCTGAACTTAAAGCTATTGCCGATAGAGAAAAAGCACCTTGCTACAAAGTTGGCACCATTAAAGATGATGGAAAATTTGTAATTAGTTCTGAAATTAAAAAAAGTAGTCCTATCAACCTTTCACTTACTGATTTTTTTGGAAGTTCTCCAGTAACTATAATGAAGGATAAATCTTTGAAAACAAGTTTTTTTGACAAAGAATATGACTCTAAATTATTTAAAGATTATTTAAAAAATGTATTAAGTCTTGAATCGGTGGCTTGCAAAGATTGGTTAACCAATAAAGTGGATAGATGCGTAACTGGGAGAGTAGCTAAACAGCAATGTGTTGGGTCTTTACAGCTTCCTTTAAATAATTGTGGGGTAATGGCATTAGACTATAAAAATTTAAATGGAGTAGCAACTTCAATTGGTCACTCGCCACTTAGTGCATTAATTAATCCAGCTGCAGGTTCAAGAATTGCTATAGGAAAAGCATTAACCAACATAATATGGGCTCCTCTTGAAAAAAATCTTAAATCGGTAACACTATCCGCTAATTGGATGTGGCCATGTAATAATCAAGGTGAAGACGCTAGGCTTTATGAAGCTGTAGAGTCTTGTTCTAATTTTGCAATTGGTTTAGGCATTAATATTCCTACCGGAAAAGATTCCTTATCAATGAAGCAAAAGTATAATGATGAAGAAGTATTATCACCTGGAACTGTTATAATTTCTGCTGCTGCAAACTGTAATGATATTACTAATATTATTGAACCCCAGTTTAAACTGAACAATCAAAATATTTATTATATAAATCTTTCAAATAACAATTTTAATTTAGGTGGATCTGCGTTTAATCAATCAATAAATTGTATTGGATCTTCAACAATTGACGCATCCGATTCTGAATATTTCAAAAGAACTTTTAATGTTTTTCAAAATTTAATAAAAGACAAAATTATAAGTTCAGGCCATGATATCAGTTCTGGGGGATTAATAACTACTTTGCTTGAAATGTGTTTTTCAAATAATAAAATAGGAGCTAATATTGATTTAGATGTTTTTAAAGAAAAAGACTCAATTAAGTTATTGTTCAGTGAAAGTTTAGGTTTAGTTTTTCAAGCAAAATCTGAGGTTGAAGGTATTTTAAAAAATGATAATATTAATTTTTTAAAAATTGGAAATACCAATAACTCTTCATATTTAAATCTAAAATATAAAGTCAAAGAAATTAAGCTTGATATTGATCATTACAGAGATATTTGGTACAATAAATCTTTTCTACTAGATCAAAGACAAAGTGGAAAAAATAAGGCCAAGGAGAGATATGAAAATTACAAAAACCAACCTCTAAAGTTTATTTTTCCTGAAAATTTCAATGGAATAATTAAAACAAGTAAGAAAAAAATTAAAGCTGCAGTAATTAGAGAAAAAGGAAGTAATTCTGAGAGAGAAATGGCTTATGCTATGAATTTAGCAGGATTTGATGTAAAAGATGTTCATATGACAGACTTAGTTTCTGGAAGAGAAAATCTTGAGGATATAAATTTTATAGTTGCAGTAGGTGGTTTTTCTAATTCAGATGTACTTGGTTCGGCCAAGGGTTGGGCAGGATCATTTTTATACAATGAAAAAGCTAAAACTAGTTTAATGAATTTTTATAAAAGAAATGACACATTATCGCTTGGTGTATGTAATGGATGTCAATTATTTATTGAACTTGGTTTATTACATACAGAACACGAGGTGAAACCTAAAATGAACCATAATGATTCAAAAAAGTTTGAATGTATTTTTACATCCGTTGAAATTCAAGAAAATAATTCTGTAATGTTTAAAAACTTATCAGGATCTAAACTTGGAATTTGGTCTGCTCACGGAGAAGGAAAGTTCAATCTACCATATTCTGAAAACAAATATAATATTGTTGGAAAATATGGTTATAACTCTTATCCAGCTAACCCAAACGGGTCTGATTACAATACAGCTATAATTAGTAACAAAGATGGTAGGCATATAGCAATGATGCCTCATCTGGAAAGATCTACATTCCCATGGAATTGGCCCTACTATCCAAGTGAAAGAAACGATGAAATATCACCGTGGATATTAGCATTTGAAAATGCTAAAAATTGGCTTTCTAACAAAATTTAAAAAAATTAATAAATACTATGCACGCATAGTATTTTTTTAGTAATTTTGAGATCAATGGAGAAAAAAACTATTGATCACCTTTTAAGATCTACTTGGCAAGCTATTGCAAGAATGTACAACGAGGAAGCCTCAAAATATGATTCTACAATGGCTACTGGATTTGCACTACTTAGTATAGATCCCAAAAAAGGTACACCCTCAACTGCACTAGGTCCAAAAATGGGAATGGAAGCAACTAGCCTTTCAAGAACACTAAAATCCCTTGAAGAAAAAAAATTGATTGAAAGAAAACCAAATCCAATTGATGGGAGAAGTGTTTTGATTTATTTAACCGATAGAGGAAAAGTTAATAGAGATGCATCCAGAGTTGCAGTGTTGAAGTTTAATCAAGCGATAAAAGATGAAATTGGAGAAGAATCTCTTCAAAATTTTCATAATACAATTGAAAAAATAAATCATTTAATTAAAAACAAAAAAAAAATATTCAGTTTTTAATTTTAAAAAACAATAAAGAATGAAAAAAAATATAAATAGAGTTGCCGTAATTGGTTCAGGCGTTATGGGTTCTGGTATTGCTTGTCATTTTGCAAACATTGGTATTAATGTTTTACTTCTTGACATCGCTCCCAATGAATTAAATGAAAAAGAAAAAAACTTGGGTTTATCTCTAGATAACAAGAAAGTCAAAAATAGAATTGTAACTGAAATGTTTCAAAGATGCATTAAATCTAAACCTGCTCCGTTATACCATAAAAATTTTGCCAATAGAGTTGAACTTGGAAATTTAACAGATGATTTATGTAAAATAAGTAATGTAGACTGGATTATTGAAGTGGTGACAGAAAAATTAAAAATTAAACAGATTGTCTTTGAACAAATTGAAAAGTTTAGAACTCCCGGGACTCTTGTAACTTCAAACACATCAGGTATTCCTATAAAACAAATGAATGTAGGAAGATCTGAAGATTTTAGAAAGAATTTTGCTGTAACTCATTTTTTTAATCCACCAAGATACCTGAAGTTATTTGAGATTATCCCTGGTCCAGATTGTGATCCTAAAATTATTGATTTTCTAAATGATTTTGGAGAAAGATTTTTAGGTAAAGATTCTGTTTTAGCTAAAGACACACCTGGATTTATAGGAAACAGAATCGGTACGTTTGGAATGGTTAATATTTTAAATAATATTGAAAAGTTAAACTTAACTATTGAGGAAATTGATAATTTAACCGGACCAATAATTGGAAGTCCAAAATCAGCAACATTCAGAACCAGTGATGTTGTTGGTTTAGATACAACTGTAAATGTAGCAACAGGTATTTATGATAATTGTCCTGATGATGAGTTTAGAGAAACTTTTAAATTACCACAATACATTTATAAAATGTTAGAGAATAACTGGTTAGGTTCAAAAACCGATGGTGGATTTTATAAAAGAATTAAAGATGAAAAAGGAAAATCTACAATTTTATCGTTAAACCTAAAAACCCTTGAATATTCTCCTGTAAAAAAAGTTTCTTTTGAAACTGTTAGTAAAGCCAGAAAGGTTAGCAATGTACTAGATAGATTCCCTATTTTGATTAATGGAAAAGACAAAGCAGGTGAATTTTATAGATTCAATTTTGGAACTATGTTTTCATACATTCAAAATAAAATTCCAGAAATTTCAGATGAATTGTACAGAATTGATGATGCTCTAAGAGCTGGATTTGGATGGAAAAATGGACCTTTCCAAATATGGGATTCAATTGGTATAAAAAAAGGGGTTGAAATAATGAAATCTTTGGGTCACGAACCCGCTTCATGGATTTTAGAAATGATAAAAAATAATATTGATAATTTCTATAATGTAGAAAATGGTAAAATCTATTATTATGATTCAAATTCTAAATCTTTTATTAAAAAACCAGGACAAGATTCTTTGATTATTCTCAACAATCTTGATAAAAGTTCAATTCTATGGGAAAATCCTGACTCTGTTATCAAAGACTTGGGTGATGGAGTGATAAACCTAGAATTTAGAACTAAAATGAACACACTTGGTCAAGGAGTTTTAATGGGTATAAACAAAGCAGTTGATTTAGCCGAAAAAAATCACAGAGGAATAGTAATTGGTAATGAAGGATCACATTTTTCTGCAGGTGCAAACTTGGGTGCTATTTTTATGGCTGCTGCTGAACAAGAATACGATGAAATTAATATGGCTATCAAATTTTTTCAGGATAGTATGATGAAATTAAGATATTCCAATATACCTACCATAGCAGCTCCTCATGGATTAACATTAGGCGGTGGATGTGAAGTAACTATGCATTGTGATAAAGCAGTTGTATACAGCGAAAGTTACATTGGTTTAGTTGAAGTTGGTGCTGGTCTTATTCCAGGTGGAGGAGGTTGTAAAGAAATGGCTTTAAGAGCTTCAAAAAAATTCAAAAAAAATGATATTGAACTAAATGTATTACAAGAATATTTTTTAAATATTGGAATGGCAAAAACCTCTTCTTCTGCTCATGAAGCCATCGACCTAGGATATTTGGAACCTAATAATGACACAATCATAATGAACAAAAATCACCAAATATCAATAGCTAAAAAACAAGCTATTTTAATGTCAGATTACGGATACTTACCACCGTGTAAAGAAAAAAATATAAAAGTTTTAGGTAAACAAGCTCTGGGAATGTTTATGGTTGGAAGTAATACAATGAAGGCTGGTAGATACATCTCAGACCACGATCAAAAAATAGCAAATAAAATTGCTTATGTTATTAGTGGAGGTGATTTGTCACAAGCTACAATAGTTGATGAACAATATCTTCTTGATTTAGAAAGAGAAGCTTTCCTTTCTCTCTGCTCTGAAAGAAAAACTTTAGAAAGAATTCAACATATATTAAAAACAGGTAAACCTTTAAGAAATTAAATTATGAAAGAAGCATACATAGTAAAAGCTTACAGAACAGCTGTAGGAAAAGCTCCAAAAGGATTATTTAGGTTTAAAAGACCTGACGAACTTGCATCAGAAACTATAAATCATATGGTAAGTGAGGTTCCTGAACTTGATAAAACTAGAATTGATGATGTAATAGTTGGTAATGCAACCCCTGAAGCCGAACAAGGTTTAAATATAGGAAGAGTAATTTCTCTTATGGGGTTGAATGTAGAAGATGTGCCAGGTGTAACGGTTAATAGATATTGTGCTTCTGGTTTAGAAACAATAGCAATGGCATCTGCCAAAATAAAATCTGGAATGGCAGAATGTATTATCGCTGGTGGTGTAGAGAGTATGAGTTTTATACCTATGGGAGGCTACAAGCCAGTTCCTGATTATGCAATTGCTAAAGAAGGAAAAGAGGATTATTATTGGGGAATGGGGTTAACTGCTGAACAAGTTGCTCAACAATTCAAAGTTAACAGAGAGGATCAAGATGAATTTGCTTTAAACTCACATCTTAAAGCGGTTGATGCAATTTCAAAAGGAAAATTTAAATCTCAAATAGTACCTATTAAAGTAAATGAAATATTTCTTGATGAAAATGGCAAAAGAAACACCAGAGAATATACTGTTGATACAGATGAAGGCCCAAGAAAAGATACAAATCTTAAGGTTCTAAATAAATTAAGACCTGTTTTTTCAATGAATGGAAGTGTTACAGCAGGTAACTCATCTCAAATGAGTGATGGAGCTGCATTTGTTTTAATAATGAGCGAAAAAATGGTAAAAGAACTAAACCTAAAACCAATAGCTAGACTTGTAAATTATGCAGTAGCTGGAGTTCCACCAAAAATTATGGGAATTGGTCCTGTTAAAGCTATTCCTAAAGTTTTAAAGCAAGCGCAATTGAAAATCAATGATATTGATTTAATTGAGCTTAATGAAGCCTTCTCCTCACAATCATTAGCCGTGATAAGAGAATTAGATTTAAATAAAGAAATTATAAATGTAAATGGGGGGGCTATTGCCCTTGGACATCCACTTGGATGCTCTGGAGCTAAACTTTCTGTTCAACTTTTTAGTGAAATGAGA
>Ga0115566_10005378_pt1 | contig 10057 bp, 7 predicted proteins | sample COGITO_mtgs_1204_3_FD_87173 | JGI IMG/M metagenome (GOLD analysis project Ga0115566, IMG submission 87173) | Pelagic marine microbial communities from North Sea - COGITO_mtgs_120405 | ecosystem: Environmental > Aquatic > Marine > Epipelagic | place: Germany:Helgoland, sampling site Kabeltonne...
CAAGGCAACTGAAGTGTATTTTGAAGAAATTTTAGCACAACCTTTTAGCTTTATCGGAAATGAAGAGGTAAATCTAGGAGAAGATATGCCTTTTGCCAAAGATGAAACTGAATTACGAGACCGTTGGAGAAAGTACCTTAAATACAGTGTGCTTTCGCGCCTGCATGATGATATTATTGCGCAAGAAAAGACCATAGAAAAAGGCGATACCATCTTTACTCCAAAGTCATATGATTCACTAGAGTACCTTGCCCGTAAGAATGTACTAAAAACGCACAGAGATTGGTATAAAAGACTAAATCGACTAGATCGCAAGGACCGTCTTGCACTTTATATAAACAGTATAACTGCGGTATACGATCCGCATACCAACTATTTTCCACCTGAGCAGAAAGAGGATTTTGACATTCAAATGAGTGGTCAATTAGAAGGTATTGGTGCTCAGTTACAAGAAAAAGACGGCTACATTAAAATCACCAACATTATCCCAGGAGGACCGTCCTCACTTCAAGGTGAACTCATGGCCAATGACCTCATTTTAAAAGTAAAACAAGAAGGAGGCGAACCAATAGAGATAATAGACTGGAGAATAAATGATGCCGTAAAAATTATACGTGGTAAAAAAGGAACCAAAGTAACACTTACCGTGCGCAAACCTGATGGTTCTGTAAAAAACATAACTATTACCCGTGATGTGGTAGTATTGGAAGAAACCTACGCCAAATCACTTGTCTTACACGATCAAGATAATATAAAAACGGGTTATATTTACTTACCTACATTCTATGCTGATTTTCAAAACCCTAGAGGACGATTTAGCTGGAAAGATGTAAAAGTAGAAGTAGAAAAACTAAAAGCGACGGGTATAAAAGGAATAATACTAGACCTACGAAATAACGGTGGTGGATCCTTAGATGATGTGGTCAAAATGGGCGGACTTTTTATAGACGAAGGACCTATCGTACAAGTAAAAGAAAAAGGAAGGCAAGCCCAACTGCTTGAAGACAGAAACCCAGGTGCCGAATGGGATGGCGCACTTGTGATTATGATTAATGAATTTAGTGCGTCAGCCTCTGAAATTATGGCCGCAGCAATGCAAGATTATGGTAGAGCTGTTATTGTAGGTTCAGCCTCATCACATGGCAAAGGAACTGTTCAACGTTTTCTTAATCTGAATCAAACCCTACGCAATAAAAACCTTCCCGACTTAGGTAGTGTAAAACTAACTATTCAGAAGTTTTATAGAATAAACGGAGATGCCACACAACTTAAAGGCGTAAGCTCTGACGTAGTATTGCCAGACAACTATATGTATATAAAAACGGGTGAAAATGAAAATGACTACGCCATGGCTTGGGACCAAATTTCAAGTTCTAAATATGAAACAAAGCCGCTTGATGCACATAACAAAGCCATTAAGAAAAGTCAAGTAAGGGTAAAGAAAAATGAAACTTTTAATTTGATCGAGGAAAATGCTCGTCGTTGGGAGCTGCAACGCGAAACAAATACCTTTCCACTGAGTCTCGAAGCCTATAAGGCTCAAGAAGTAAAAGAGAAAAAAGAAGGAGAGAAATATGAAGCACTTAATAAAATCGTTATAAACGGCTTTGTAGTTAAAAATATACCTTCTGATTTGGCATTAATCAATAGTGAGGAATCACGGGTAAAGCGCAATGAAGAATGGATTAAAGGCATAGCAAAAGATCCATATGTATACGAGGCATTGCAAATTATTGAAGATTTGAATTAAACTTCAGCAAATTCAAAAAAAACCCAAATTTAAACTTGGGTTTTTTTTGAATCATTTTTATGTAACTAATATGCTTCGCGCAAAAACCTTTCTATAGACTATCTTGTTTTTTTACCTATGATTAAAAGAGTACTAATAATAGGTGGAAATACAGGGATAGGAGCTGCATTAAATTCGTTGTTACAAGTAGAAGGAATAGAAACCATTATCGCCAGTAAGTCAACTGGACTAGATGTGACCGAAGCAGAACCGAATTTTCCTTTGATAGAGGGCAGTATAGATGCCTTGGTATATTGCCCAGGAAGTATAAACTTAAAGCCATTCAAATCACTCAAAGTGTCTGATTTTGAAAATGATCTTGCCATAAATTACCTAGGAGCTGTGAAAGCTATTCAGCACTACCTAGATCATTTAAAAGAAGCTGAAAACCCATCTATTCTAATGTTTAGCACCGTTGCAGTTCAAAAAGGAATGCCTTTTCATAGCAGCATAAGTGGCGCAAAAGGAGCTGTAGCAGGTCTAACTAAAGCCCTAGCAGCGGAGTTTGCACCCACCATCCGTGTAAACTGCATAGCGCCCAGTCTTACCAACACCCCGTTGGCCATAAAATTACTTCGAAATGAAAAGCAAGTTGAAGGAGCAGAGGCTAGGCACCCGCTTAAAAAAATAGGCGAAGCAAACGATATAGCCGCAATGGCCAAGTTTCTTATTTCCGATTCAGCTAAGTGGATTACTGGTCAAATAATTGGTATAGACGGTGGTATGAGCACACTAGCTAGCTCGTAACTAGAAGCAAAATACATTGTTGAATTGGCACATCATAAGTTAAATCTTCCAAGCAAAATTTGTGTGGCATGTAATCTTCCTCTTGTGTGGCGTAAGAAATGAGAGAAAAATTGGACTGAAGTAAAGTACTGTAGTGAGCGTTGTAGAAGAACTAAAAAATAAAAACATTGTCCATTGGTTTAGAAAAGACCAACGAGTAAATGATCATGCCATTTTCTCAAATCTTGGCTTATTTTCAACGGTCACTGCATTTTATGTGCATGATACAGAAATAGAATCGGTGTTCAACTTGGGATTTCCAAAAATCGGAAATCACCGTAAATTATTTTTGGAGCAATCACTCAATGAACTGCGGAATTCTTTAGCATCTTTAAATGTACAACTTCATATATTTCAAAGTGCGGAAGAATTAATAGCGAGCACTATGTTAAATACCGAAGTACTAAGTTACCAAAAACTTTATGGCACTGAGGAACTGAGTATTGAGCAAACGATAACATCCATTTTTAACGGAAGAACCTACGTATTTGATGATTTTACTCTGGTAGATAAAAACAACTTGCCATTTACCCTGGATAATATGCCGTCCCTATTTACGCAATTTAAAAATGCTGTAGGTGCTGAAGGAGCGTATCAAGAAACCATACAATTACTCTTGCTTCCAACTGAAAGTACAACATATAAACTAGTTGGCGGCGAGACTCAAGCTTTAAACAGGTTAACATACTACTTTACGGAATCTCAACTTCTATCTACTTACGAAGTAACTAGAAACGGAATGTTGGGCACAGACTTCTCTAGTAGATTTTCTCCTTGGCTCGCTATTGGTAACATAACACCACGTACTATTTTTGATTATATAGTAAGGTACGAAGAAGAAATAGAATCTAATAAATCAACGTATTGGCTTATTTATGAATTACTGTGGAGAGATTTTTTTCAATTACAACTGCAATTATGGGGATCGTTATTTTTTCAAGTAGGTGGCATTCAGCAAAAACAAATACGGTACACCAGCAACACGGCAGCATTTGAAAAATGGATGCAAGGTAATACCGGTGATGACTTAGTTGATGCTAATATGCGTGAGTTAAATACTACAGGCTGGATGAGTAATAGAGGAAGACAGAATACTGCCAGCTTTCTGATACACGATTTAAAACAAGATTGGAGATGGGGTGCAGCTTATTTTGAAAGCTTATTGGTTGATTATGATCCCGCAAGTAACTGGGGAAATTGGATGTATATCGCTGGAGTTGGTCACGATGCTAGACCATTCAGAAAGTTCAACACAAAATTACAAGCTGAACGCTATGATAGCAAAGGTAACTATAGAAAACTATGGCTAAAATAGTTGGCATAGACTATGGAGCTAAAATGAGCGGTAATACTGTACTAGCTCATTACACTAATGACCAAGTCACTTTTAGTCAAGTAGATAAAAAAAAAGATGCTGATACCTGGCTCAGAAAAGAATTGATATCTATACAAGCGGATATAGTCTATTTAGATGCTCCTTTAAGTTTACCAGCAGCCTATTATAATAACGGGGACAGCTATCATTATCGAGAAGCAGATAAATTAACACGTGCTATGTCACCTATGTTTTTAGGAGGATTAACTGCTAGAGCGATGAGTCTTAAACACGCTTTAAAACCATTAACCTTTCACGAGATATACCCTGCTTTCTTCCAATCTGAAATAGTGCAAAGTATTCATTATAAAGTAGATATACATTTATTCATAGCTGAATTACACCATAAAGAACGTTTTGTACTAGCCCAACAACCTCAAAATTGGCATCAAGTAGACGCGCTTATAGCCCTGCTTATCGGGACTCGACACCAAAAGAACAGACATCAAGAAATAGGCAACCCTGCTGAAGGCATTATTATAATATGAACAAAGTAGGTCTCGTATTTCCACATCAGCTGTTTAAAGAATCTAAGGTAGTAAATAACTGTGATGTTGTTTACCTAATTGAGGACCACCTTTACTTTACACACTATAAATTTCACAAACAGAAGCTGCTCCTCCACAGAGCCAGTATGAAATACTATGCGGATTTAATTTCGAGTAGTACCATCGTAAAATATATTCAAGTTACAGATTATCAAGGAATTGAGAAATTAATCACCGAATTAAAAGACCATGAAATTCATTGCTACCTTACCGATGACTATCTGCTAGAACGAAGACTTAACCGTTATGCGAAAAAGCTTAATATTTCCCTATGTCGATACACTAATCCCAACTTTTTAAATACTGAATCAGAAGTAGCAGAAATGCTCAATAAGCAGAAAAGTTATTTTTTGGCCAACTTCTATACAGAATCACGCAAGAAGCATAACATCTTGTTGGAGGAAAACGAAAAACCATTAGGAGGCAAATGGAGTTTTGATACCGAAAACAGAAAGAAGGTGCCTAAGGGTACACCCATTCCAAACGTAAAACTTCCCAATTCTAACACCTACGTCAACGAAGCTAAAATATACGTTGAAAAACATTTCAAAGACAACTATGGAGAATTAGATGATTCTTACTATGCTATCACGCATGCTGATGCAGAAGAACATTTACATCTATTTATACAAGAACGATTTGAGCATTTTGGGGACTACGAGGATGCTATGGTTAAAGAGGAACACTGGCTTTGGCACTCGGTACTTACTCCCATGCTTAACATAGGTCTATTAAATCCTAAGCAGGTTATCAATGAAGTACTAAAGGCACATAAAAAGTATGACTTTCCTTTGAATAGCCTTGAAGGATTTATTCGTCAAATACTGGGCTGGCGAGAATTTATTCGTGGAGTATACTTACTAGAAGGTGTAAAACAAAGAACTACGAATCATTTTGGATACTCTCGAAAAATACCCGAAAGTTTCTGGACTGGAGATACGGGCATAAATCCATTAGATAAAACCATAAAAAAGCTACTAAAAACAGGTTATTCCCACCACATAGAAAGGCTCATGCTTTTTGGTAATTTTATGCTACTCTGCGAATTTGACCCCGATGAAGTGCACCGGTGGTTTATGGAAATGTATGTGGATGCCTATGACTGGGTCATGGTACCCAATGTATACGGAATGACGCAGTATGCTGATGGTGGACTAATGACGACCAAACCATACTGCAGTGGTAGCAACTACGTGCTAAAAATGAGCGACTACGACAAGGGAGACTGGTGCGAAATATGGAACTCCTTATATTGGAGATTCATTTACGTAAATCAAAAAGAATTTAGTAAAAATAGACGTATGAGCATGATGGTGAGTATGGCTAGGAAGATGGAAGGGTCAAAGATGGATGCCTACCTAAACAGAGCAGAAATATTTTTAGCAGAACTAGATAAAAACTAAGGATTACTCGCATTCTTTATAACACAAAGATTGCCTCCTGACAACACTTTAGGCCAGGAGCAAAAGCTAGCGGAATTATTATCTTCGTTGCATGGAATACAAACCCAGCTCTCAATCCCAAATTACACTTACAGAACTTATGCTGCCCTCTCATTCTAATTTTAGCGGTAAAATACATGGCGGATATATCCTTAATTTAATGGATCAAATAGCATTTGCATGTGCTAGCAAACACTGTGGTCATTACTGTGTTACGGCTTCTGTTAACAAGGTTGATTTTTTACATCCAGTAGAAGTAGGACAATTGTTGCATTTGCGCGCTTCTGTTAATTATACCGGAAAAACGTCTATGGTAATTGGTGTTAGAGTAGAGTCTGAGGATATAAAAACCGGACAGATAAACCATTGTAATTCATCTTATTTGACAATGGTTGCCAAAGATGACAATGGCCGCAACGTGAATGTACCCGGTTTAATAATAAATAATGCAGAAGGTGTTAGACGTTATGTAAGGAGCATTTGGCGATATGATGAGGCGAAACAGCGCAAAGCACGATTTAATGAGCAAACATTTAAATCAGAAGATTATGTAAAACTACTGAAGGAGCATAATATAAAATTAGAGGATGTTTAAGTTTCTAGTACTCTAATTAACAAAACCAATAGGTAAAACAGAAAGCATTACTAAGTTCGATTATTTTGGCCGCATATCTACTATTCCACATAGCGGTCATTTCAGATGGTATATTCATTTCTTTTGTGCTAATCTAGCTTAACATGGTAAACATCCGAATTATTTCGGGCAATTCCTTTTACCATAAATGGTCCTGGTTGATTTATAATTTCGGCTAATGTAAATGAAACGCATGATTTAGGTAACGCATCAAAAACCATTATAAAACGTTTAGTTTGGCCTGGTTTTATCCATTCCCATTCAGGTTGATAGACTATACTGAATGCTTTTACCATTTGGTTTATCACACCCGTTTGCTCGTCAATAATAAATGTTTCTTTCCACACCCGAAGTCCAATGTCACCTTCATAATATGCTGGGTCGTTATGAAAAGAACAATGGACCACTACTTGCGCCTCTTCACTTATCTGTTCCAGAATTTCTGGATCTATTACAACCTTTGTTTTGGGATTTTCTTTGATGAGTGGCATTTGGTCCTAAGACTATCTAGTTAAAACTAGGGTATGCAGACGGATTATTTTCGCTCATCATACCATACACTAAATCAAACAGTTCTTCAGGATTTGACTTCGAAAAATAATCACCATCTGTACCATACGCAGGTCTATGATCTTGAGAAGTTAGTGTTCTAGGCGCACTGTCAAGGTACTGATATCCACCTTGCTCTTCTAACACTTTTTGCATCATAAAACCCGTAGCGCCACCTTTTACATCTTCATCCATAAAAACTACTTTGTTGGTTTTTTTGAGAGATTCTACAATGTTATGGTGTACATCAAATGGCAATAAGGATTGCACATCTATGAGTTCTACAGAAATTCCCTTTTCGTTTAACAGCTTGATACCGTCTTGTGCGATTCGCACGCAAGATCCGTATGTAATTACCGTAACATCATTTCCTTCAATTAAGGTTTCTGGCACACCTACGGGAACAGTGAAGCTACTCAAGTTTGTAGGAAGTGTCTCTTTAAGCCTGTATCCATTTAAACATTCTACTACTATAGCTGGTTCATCACTTTGCATTAACGTGTTATAAAATCCAGCTGCTCTTGTCATATCTCGAGGAACCAATACATTCATTCCTCTAACAGCATTAAGTATCATGCCCATTGGGGAACCACTGTGCCATATACCCTCTAGTCGATGACCTCTGGTTCGTATTATAAGCGGATATTTCTGCCCACCTTTAGTTCTATATTGAACCGTTGCAATATCATCGCTCATCATTTGAACGCCGTAAAGAAGGTAGTCTAAGTATTGTATTTCGGCAATTGGTCTGAGTCCACGTAATGAAGCACCAATAGCTTGGCCTACGATAGTATTCTCACGTATGCCCATATCCATTACTCTGGTTGCTCCATGCTTTTCTTGAAGTCCGGCAAAGCCTTGATTCACATCTCCGATTTTACCAACATCCTCTCCAAATGCAATTACTTCTGGGTGATTTGATAATAAATAATCGAATGTTTTGTTTAAAATTTCAAAGCCGTTTAACTCCTCGCTATCTTGGTTATATTCAGGTTTAACCTCTGCAATACTAAGGGCGCTGTTGGCCGATTGACTATGCAAGTGGCTGCTATAAACGTCTTGATATTTAGCTAAGTACGCTTCGTAAAATCCTTTCAGGGAGTCTACTTCTTGGGAGTGATTCCCGATGTTGGCTCTTAAGGTAGCGTGTATGGTTTTAAGAATATCCTTTCTTCCCGCGTCTGTAATTGCCTTCAGTGAACTTGCAGCGGATGCATCAATATCTTGAATAACGTTACAAGCCTCTTCTATTTCTTGTTTTATTTCAGAAGTAAATGCTACCCAAGCTTCCTTTTTTGAGGCTTTAGCTTCTTGTTCAGCATCCAGTTCTAGTGCAGATATTTCCTCTTCAGTGGCTAATTTGGTGCTGATAACCCACGTTCTCATTTGTTTCAAACAGTCATGTTCTATCTCCCATGCCAATCTTTCTGGAGATTTATATCGCTCATGAGATCCAGAAGTAGAATGCCCTTGTGGCTGAGTAAGTTCTTTTACATGCACTACCACTGGTGTATGACTTGTTCTACACACCTCAGATGCTTTTTTATACGCATTGCTAAGCGCAGGATAATCCCATCCGTTTACCGTTATAAGTTCTATACCTTTACCAAACTTATCCGTTTTAAAACCAGATAAGATAGCTGTAAGATTCTGTTTTGTGGTTTGATGTTTTGCATGCACAGATATACCGTACTCATCATCCCAAATGCTAATTAACATTGGAACTTGCATAACGCCAGCGGCATTTATACTTTCCCAAAAATGACCCTCGGATGTACTTGCGTTTCCAATGGTACCCCAAGCTATTTCATTTCCTTTATCCGAAAAATCTGTCTTATGATGTAGGTTTTCATTTTCCTTGTACACTTTGGAAGCAAATGCCAAACCAAGCACACGAGGCATTTGACCTGCAGTAGGCGAAATATCCGATGATATATTAATGCGGTCTGTTTGTTTTAACCACTCTCCATTATTATCTAGCATTCGAGTACCAAAGTGTCCATTCATACTTCGTCCAGCGCTACTAGGCTCATGTTCCACACTGGGGTGAGCATAAAGCTGCGCAAAAAACTTCTGTATATTACTTAGTCCCAGAGCGAACATCAATGTTTGGTCCCTATAGTAACCTGCTCTAAAATCACCATTTCGCATATAGCGCGCCATTGCTACTTGAACAACCTCCTTGCCGTCTCCAAAAATACCAAACTTTGCTTTGCCTGTAAGTACTTCTTTTCGACCAATAAGCGACGCTTGCCTACTTTTGTACGCAATGATATAGTCTGTAATTACCTCTTGAATAAATTCATCTTTGGAAAGAGAATCGGGAGATGCAGATGTATTTGACATTGCAGCAAAGATAAGAGTAATCTCTACTGCATATAATTATGCTAATGGATTATCTTGTGCGTGTACCTTTTATAGTCTATTTCTAAATTAATTAGATAAACACCTTTAGGCAATGCACTAATATCAAAGCTATAAGCATTATTGTTTTCTACTACGTTAAAATCCACATTTTTACCCTGCAAATCAGTGAGTTGAATCGAACTGGCAGGTGACTTAGTGGCTACTAAAAACTTGCCTGATAATGCAGGATTAGGATAAATCTGGATCATCTCTACATTTTTTTCTAAAACGGCAGACGACCCCATAATAACAAGTGAATAATTATCAGCTGTATCCTTTACCGGTATTTTGAAAAACCCTAAGCTGGCAAAAGCTGTTGTGGCTATTTTAATTGAATACACCCCAGATTGAGCAGATGTCGGATTTCCAGACAATTTTATGCACCCTACGGCGGCATGGGTAAATGAACAATTAGAAGGCTCACAGCTGTAAGAAAACCCTCCAGGTAGGCCAAGTACATTATCAATATTAACAGAGTCTATATCTGCATTAACCAACTGGCCATTAAACATGGTCGTAGTATCCTTA
>Ga0115566_10005386_pt1 | contig 10048 bp, 7 predicted proteins | sample COGITO_mtgs_1204_3_FD_87173 | JGI IMG/M metagenome (GOLD analysis project Ga0115566, IMG submission 87173) | Pelagic marine microbial communities from North Sea - COGITO_mtgs_120405 | ecosystem: Environmental > Aquatic > Marine > Epipelagic | place: Germany:Helgoland, sampling site Kabeltonne...
CAAATCTCAACAAAGCAAATCGCAGGGAAACAAATCGCAGGGAAACAAATCCCAACAAAGCAAACAAAAAAACGCCAAGCAACCCACCAAGTCTTCATCCGAGAATCGAAAATCCGGAACGAATAGAGGCAAGCCTCAAAACGCACAAAAGTCTGATTCACGAAATGCGAAACCAGACCCGAAACAGACTGATCAGAAAAACGAATCCAAACAATCAAACGAGCAAAATCAAACGGAAAAAAGTCGCGATTCAAGCGGTGATAATTCTGAGAAAACTTTAAAAAACAGCAAGGAACAAAGTAAAAATCGGCAAAAATCCGATTCAAAGGGCAAGAGTGCTGATGCGAAATCTTCGTCCGGTCGGAGTAAAGCGTCAGAGAACAAGTCGGATGAAAAGTCGAAAAAAAGCAACAATTCCAATTCCTCCAACAGCAGTTCCTCGCAGTCCAGTTCAATGCGAGTACCGTCCTTTTCTGGCATCATCTGGATCGTTCAGGTTTTGTTTTGGGTGGTTGTTGCAATCGCGATTCTGTATTTTGCTTGGCGATATCGCAAAGAACTTTATGAGAGTTGGCTGAATTTTCTCGAAGATTTACGGAATTTTTGGGCAAGCTTGTTTGGTAAGAAAACCCGAAAGCATGATGGCGATCGCCGTGATGCGAAACCAACCGGTCCGACGGAACGGGCGGTTCCTTTTTCCGATTTTTCAAATCCATTTACGGGCGGACAAGCGTCCTCAATGTCGCAGGCTCAATTAATTAAATACACGTTTGAAGCCCTTGATGCTTGGGGGCGAGAGCGGGGAATCACGCGAGGAGAAGACGAAACTCCGCATGAATTCGCGATCGCCCTAACGGGGCTTGATAAATCAATTGCTCGACAGGCCAAGATTCTGGCCGACCACTATTGTGCCATGGCATTTTCTCAAGACCCAACAATCGATCCCGTAATTCCTCAGCACCTGTCCAATTTATGGAAAAGCATGACTGGGGAACCTGTTTCCAAACAAGCATTGCAACCAGCATAGTGTTTAGAACCGTCTTGCAGTCCGTTGACAAGCAACTGATTGCGTCAGTTTCGAAACGACTTCTGGACGCGTCGCGTTTTTGCGAGACAAGCTCGCGCCTCCTGCTTTTTCAATTCTTCGCAACATTCCGTTTACCGCTCTCTTTTTTTCGATACGATTCGATAAAATGGGAGCAAACTACTCCTGCATGTTGGTAGCGTTTCTTTGATACAAATCAATAATCTTCATTTTCACTACGGCAATCGCGGCTTTGCGGTGCACATTGATCGATTCGAAATTTCGAGTGGTGAAAAGATTGCGATCGTTGGACCGAGTGGATCGGGCAAGACAACGTTGCTCGATCTTTTGGCAGGAATTCGTTCACCAACAGCCGGTGAGATCATTTTCAACGACGTCAACCTGCACGAATTAAACGATGCTCAGAAACGCAAATTTCGTGCCTCGAAAATCGGATTGGTATTTCAAGAATTTGAACTGGTCGAATACTTGACCGTCAACGACAACATTCTTCTGCCCTATTTAATTAACAAACAAATCAAACGGCCACCAAAAATCAATAATCGAGTTGTCGAATTGGCTCGATCAGTTGGAATCGAGGATAAACTTTCACGAAAACCACTACGACTTTCGCAAGGCGAAAAACAACGCGTTGCGATTTGCCGTTCTTTAATCCATCAGCCAGATTTATTGTTGGCGGATGAACCAACGGGGAATCTGGATGCAGCCAATAAACAAAAGATCGCTTCACTGTTGATCGAACAGGCTGAACGGGAACAGTCAACGTTAATTGTAGTGACTCATGACCAAAGTCTGATCGACAGGTTCGATCGTATTGTCGACATCTCGGAATTCGGGAACTAGTAATGGATTCTCTAATCTATTTGGCTGTGAAGTATGTATGCCACTACTGGGTCAAATCCGTGATTCTAGTGTTGTGTATCACGTTGGCAATTTTTCTGCCCGTTGCTGGCACGGCCGTGCTGGATCAGGTTCAATTACAATTGAAATCTCGGGCGGAGTCGACGCCCAAAGTGATTGGTGCAAAAGGAAGTCGATTCGACCTGACCTTGCATGCATTGTATTTTGACGTCGTGCCACCGGAGACAATCCGTTACGAGGTTGACAAAACGGTCCGCGACTTCGGCTACGGTCGTGTGCTGCCCATCTATCGAACCTATCACATCGGTGAGGACAAGACGCCGATCGTTGGTATTACGCTCTCCTATTTTGATTTTCGAAATCTGCAAATCGCGGATGGAGATTTTTTCGGCCGAATCGGGCACTGCGTACTTGGTTCGAAAGTTGCGAAACGCCTACAAAAATCGGTCGGCGACGATTTTGTTTCACAGCCGCAGCGTGCCGAGGATATTACAAGTTCCGGCAATGTAAAATTTCAGGTCGTCGGAATTTTAAGTCCATCTGGAACCAGTGACGATGATGTCGTTTTCGTCGATATCAAATCGTCGTGGATCATCGACGGATTCGGGCACGGCCATGAAGATGTTGAAACGGTTCAGGATCGCGATAAGCTCCTCAGTCGCGACGATAAACGTGCGATAGTGAACGAAAGCGTTGCAAAATTCATTGAAATCACCGATGAAAACATTGGCTCTTTCCACTTTCATTCCAGTCTGTCAAAGCTTCCGATTTCCGCACTGATTCTAGATCCAGTCGATGAAAAATCAGCTACGTTTTTGACTGATAAAATCAACGAAATTGACTACCTGCAAATTGTTGAACCTTCTGTCGAGATCGAGAAACTGATTGAAAAGATCTTTCGCGTGAAGACTCTGTTCAACATTGCGTCGGCGGCGATCTTCATTGTCACCGGGCTTTTTTTAGTGCTCAATACGTTGCTATCTATTCGACTACGGAGTCGAGAAATGATCACAATGTACAAAATCGGTTGCGGACGATTTACAATTCTCGGGCTGTTTGTTTGGGAGTACTTGATTGTCATTCTGTTGAGCGTTTTACTGGCACTGTTGCTCAGTACCATTACCGTTGAGTACGTTCAGCAGATGATTTTGCAAATGATTCGTTAGGAAAAACAATGATCAAACTGGATCAGGTATCAATTCAGTCAAAAATCGGCGCCTCACTATTTGTGTTGTGGATGGTGTTGATTCCGTCGTCTGCCTGTGCAAAGTCGGAAAACGGCCTTGGGTTCAACGGTAGCCTGCACCCGCAAACGGTCATCAAGGCCATTGCATTGGTTTCTCGAAAATCAGTTCTGATTCGAGCGGAAATCGTTGCGGATGATCTAGTGAAATTTCATTTCGTCGATTCGGATGACAACAAAGTCTATTCACAGAAAGCGTTGAAAGAGGCGATGATCAAGCATCAGGATTTGCTGGTGGAAAAAATTGTGATCCGAGACGTGGACGGCAAGAAGCTTGCAGGAAAATTCCACAATCTTGAACCATTTGAATTTCCAGATGCAGGAGTCGGCGAAGCCGATTTGGTTGATTACTTTGCGAATTACGAATTGGAATACGTCTTGGAAGAACCGCCAAGTCTGCTCACATTCGAACAAAATCTGGTGGACGAATTGACTTTTTTCCCCAGCGAAATGCATCTGGGTATTAAACAAATGGGCGTGGAAATTGGACAGGGATTTGTTTTGACGCCGGGCAACCCCGACACGGCGAATTTTGACTGGGAAAACCTCCCGCCTCCCAGCAATTCGACTGCGGAGCAATGGACCAAGTTCCGCAATCGCCAGGAGGAAATGCTACTGGGAATTACGAACTTTCGTAGTGTCTATTCGGTCATTACGATTTCTCGAAACGAAGTCCGCCATGAGGTTGTGATTCCGCTACCCATTTTGGCAAGGACAACCGAAATCGAGCGAGAAGAAGAAAGTTTTCTAACGATTGGGGAACAAGACAAGGTCAAAGAAAAACTGAAGCGACTGCTGACAGGCGAAATTCCGTTGATGATTGATGGTGTTGAGGTGCAACCCATCTTCGACCGAGTCGAGTTCGCAGGACTGCGCATCAAGGACCTGGGCGCTTCGCTTGAACGAAAAACGGTCAGCATGGTCAATGGCCGAGTCCTGTTTACGATTCGCTATCCAACGAAGTCTGTCCCCAAACAAGTAATTGCTGAATGGAATTATTTTCCGCCACAAATTCGTCGAGTTGAATCAAAGATCGTTTACGATGAAAACTACGAGGAATTCCAATTCACTAAACTGAACAAGTTGAAGAGCGATGAAACAGTCAACCTGAATCGCTTCACGTGGAATAACACGTCTGACCCCGGCGAATTTTCGATTGCTAACATTCCGTTCAGTGATCCTGTCAAAAAGTATTCAGTGTCGGCAATTTCGACCCTGGCTGCAGGCCTATTGGTTCTATCGGGATTGATACTTTTTTTCACCCAATCTTCGGTCAAACTTCAAGTTGGCTCTGTTTTGTTTTGGCTGATTCTTGCAGGACTTGGATCGAATTTTTCAAAATTCGAATTTTCCGATCCTCTCGCGCCCAAATTCTCGGTTACCGACGAAGAGGCCAAGCGAATTGCCGAATCCTTAGTTCGAAACGTCTATCGTGCCTTCGATTACGGTGAAGAAGAGGAAGTCTATACTGCGCTTTCCCAAAGCGTTAATGGCGAATTACTGAACAGCATTTACCTGGATGTCCAAACAATGCGTCGCATTCAAGAACAGGGTGGTGCTTTCGCCGATATTCGGCAGGTCGAATTTTCGAATGGCAAAAAAGAGAGCGATACGGAAGATAACGGCTTCAAATTTAAATCTGATGTTTTGATTAGCGGATTGGTTGGGCACTGGGGGCATTTTCACGAGCGAATCAACTCTTTGACTTGTGAATATTTAATTCAACCAATCGATGGCTCGTGGCGAATCGTTTCGAGAAATGTTGTCGATTCCCAAACGCCGAAAACTCAACGAGCGAAATTGAAAAAGGTGGAGCCGTCACAAGGAATCTAGGCTGCTTCAGAAAAACCGATTCGCGGCGACTCGATCCGTTCACAATCATGAAATCGATTGGAATCACGTTGGATCGACCAGCCAAATCGACGATCCATTCCTTTTACCACTTTGGACAAAACGGTCGACGCTTGACCACTACACAATTTCGTCGCTTGCGCCCTCCCCGTTTTTTACAAATCACCATTCGTTTGTTCCAGAAATGCCGATGGCACTTCTCGGATCTTATTCCGAAGGATCTGACGCAGAATTCGGCTGTGCTTCGGCAATCTCTGCAACATCGAGAGCATTGGTCTCAGGTGCGTTGATCCCCTTGCGAATCGCAATGACTGCCGGCGAGTATTCACGGATATTCCAAGATTGTGATTCAGGGAGCAAAGACTGGTCAAATCGTGCATCGCTTTCAACGACCATCAAACTGCCTGGAGGGCAAAGTTCCGAAAGCGATGAAAGCATGTTCATCAACTCATCGCATCGATCAACGTAAAAATCGTAGGGTGGACAGCAAAAAATGGCCCATGGATGCTCAAGCAGACTGGCTGGCCAATCGCCAGAAAGCCGCGGTGAGACTGAGTTTCCCGACTGAATTTCTTTCCTGAACTGTCGCCCCCAATAAAACGTATCAGAACCAGCAATTGTGCAGTTATCAGTTGCGCCTAACGTTTCCACATTTTGGCGGATAATCTTCGTTGTCGGGACATGTCTTTCGATCAGCAATGCATGAATCGACCCTCGACTGATTGCTTCCAAACCGACGACGCCGGTTCCAGCGAATAAATCGATTGCAATGGTATTATCGAGATAACCACCAACGAGATTGAACAGTGCCTCACGAATACTGTCCTTCATCGGTCGCGTGACCTTATCACCAGAATAAACCAGTGATTTACCCTTGAATTCGCCACCGATGACTCTCACACATCCTTTGGCGGTCTCAGGACGTGTGGATCGCCATTTGTCTAAATCGCGGCCTTTTTTATTGCGTGGCATATTGGGCTAATGTAACTTCGGATCGGTTTCAAAATCTACCATTCCGTTATACTGTGTAAAGTTAAGAATCACATCCACCAAATTGAATCTGAAATGATTTTCACAAGGCAACATCATCTGATCATCCGTGCGGCGTGCACGTTATTTGCGTTTGGTTTGGTCCAAAACCTGACGCTTCATCATGTCCAGTCCCAGGATGGCGAGGCGGAGTTTCAGGCCAGACTCGAAGAGTGGCGTCAGATCATCATTGACGTACAGGTCGTCAAACTTGAGTGCACGCTGGCAGAGACAATCGAAAAGAGTGCTGAACTGCGGGAAAAGTATCAGCAACTTCGTAAGACCGGTGATGAAAAAATTGATGAATTGAAACGCGCCGCCGCAAAGGCGTTTCGAGAGAAACCCCGACGCGGAACGGTCTATTTCGATTTCCTGCGGAATTCGTTAAGGATGGACATTGAAATCCGCGAGGATATGGTTAACGCATTAATCATGGCGGAAGCCCTCGATACCAAACCGATCAGTGAACCCGACATTGCGCAAATGGTTGGTGTGACGATGTACTATCACCAGAAATTTGATCGAGCGGAAGAACTGCTGAAGTATTCTCAGTCTCGCAATAGTGATCGTGATTTCTCGAACGAGTTGAAATTAATCCCAAGGTTAAAAGCGAGTTGGGAACGGGAACTCAAGCTTCGTGATAAAGACTTGAAAGCCAAGTTGCCACGAGCGATCGTAGAGACAACCAAAGGAACGATCGTATTTGAGCTTTTTGAGGACGAAGCTCCGAATACGGTCCGTAATTTTGTGTCCCTCGCAGAGCAGGAATACTACAACGGTTTAGAATTCTTCGATGCATTGCCGTTTAAGAGAACGATTACAGGATCACAGAGCAATAACCTCGATGTGACAGGACGACGGATTGCGAATGAAGGCCTTGACCCTGATAAACGGCGTGACAATTTTCGCGGCACACTCAGCGCTATTGCATTAAAAGATTTGGGGTTGGTAGACGGTGGCCTAATTTTAATTTCGTTTGCCCCTAACACTCAGGGCAAGCCGGGAAGCTATTGCAACTTCGGAAGGGTCCTTACGGGATTCGACGTCTTGGACAAATTAAATCGGCACGAAGACATCAAGGGTGAAGCAATCGAGGACTTCAAGGCTGACAAAATTGTAAAAATCACCATCGAAAACAAGCGTGAACACGATTACAAACCGGTTTTTCCTGAGGATCGTTAAGAATCCGAAAACACACCATGTTACATGCCGCTGATTGAGACAGGCGGAAAGACACGGTGTCTCCGTTCAATTACTTTAGTCCCGTCAACGTTTTATTGAATGGATATTTTGAAAAGCCATCGACGCCGACTCTTGCCGTTTTCTCAAAGTCGATTGTGCCTTTCAGTCTTCGTGTTGCAGTGGGCGAGTCAAAAGCCGATTCAAGTCGCTGTGCTTTTGATGTGCACTTGCATTTTTTCGTCACGCATTTTGGCAGACGAAATCGTGCTGCGTAACTTGGACGTCCTACCCGATGTTATCGTTAAGCAAGTGGATGCTGACGGAATTCGGCTGGAAGACGGGCGGCTGATCTCGTTGGCCGCGATCAAGAACGCATCCCTTTCCAAGCAAACGGAATTCGATCAACTTTTCGAAACACTTGGCGAGCCGCTTTTTCGAATCCGAATTCGCCTTGAGCGAAAAGATCACGAAAGCCTTGACGATTCGCTCGCCAAACTACTTCCTGTTTACGAAAACCGCACAAGCCAATCGGCCGCTTTGGTCCAGGTTGCAAACTTTTGGCATCATATTGAACAAGGCAATAATGCCTTGGCAATTCAATCGCATTTCCGATTATTCCAACTCTCACGACTGAATGCGGATAATGCCAGTTTTATCACGTCACTAACTGCCCCAGCGTCGTCCTCAGATGGATTATCGCCGTGGCTGGCACCGATTGATCTCGATAAGAAAACGATTGCTGAAAATTGGGTGTCGATCATTGAGTCGTACACTTCGTTGCCAACTCCCCATCCTTCTGGTTTGGACTACTATTTTTTCACAATGGCACAAGCTGGTGGCGTCAACGTGCCATCGGAATTATTATCTGCAAAGTCAAAACTATCGACTGCGGAACAACGCGATCTCACCGCCCACAACCTTCTCATAAATTTACGCAGCGATAAAACGCCAACACAATCCGATATCAACGCGGTGCTTCAAACATATTTGAGTGAAGGTTCACACAATGGGCTTTCACCAATTCGACGTGCAACCGGCCTCTACTTTCATGGCAGACTTCAGCTTTTGAGTGAAGAGATTCCCAAAAGCGACGGTTTGCTTAACCTGTTACGCGTTCACTCGGAAATTGGTGACGCGGCACCTTCGATTTCAGCGGCTGCCCTGTCGGATACTGAACGATTCCTACGTGACAAGCTACCTGCGAAAGATGCAAAAACCATTTCAAAGGAATTATTATCACGATATCCGTCGTCTATTTTTGCAAAACGCTTTAGAATGGCGGAAGAGAAATAACACCCCATTGGCAAATGTCACATTAGGTTCAACGCCGTATTGATCGAAATCTCAAGGCGTATTTTTATGAATCGCACCGATGCTAGACGTTTTCATGGGGACCAAAGCAATCAATCGCGCAGAGTAACCATTGACGAACCTACCGACGTCAGTGGATCAAATACGGAACAGCGACGGGGAGTGGACACCAGTGAACCGACTTTTTCTTGTCTCAAGACTTTTTATCATCGCGGTTTTTTCGATCGTTTTGATATTTTCGTGGCAGAATCTTTCCAACCATTCCGGTGCGTTTGCACAGGAGACAACGAGCGATTCAACGGCTGCTGAGTCGAGTGATTCAGATGCAGCAAATTCTGATTCGGCAGAATCGACAAAGCCCGTCGCCGGTCGCTCACTTTTTGGAATGGCTTTTGCCGGCGATCTCTTCGGTGTCGGTATCGTGATCGTCATCATCTTGCTGTCAATTGTCAGTGCGTTTTTCGTGATCGAACATGCGATTACCATCTCGAAAAACAAATTGATGCCGGAGTACATCTTACTCGAATTAGAGCAGCGAATCGAAAGTGGACAGCTTTCTGAAGCGATTGAGTTTTGCCAAATGCCCGAGAACTACTGCATGACCAGTGACGTTATTCTTGCTGGGTTGGAGCGTTTTGAAGCCAGCGAGTTTGGATTCGCCGAATACAAGGCAGCGGTTGAAGAAGCGGGCGAAGACCACACCGGTGCGTTATATCGAAAAACGGAGGTCCTAGGCGTGATTGGTGCAATTGCCCCCATGTTGGGGCTAACCGGAACGGTACTTGGAATGATCACGGCCTTTAACATGTTGGCGGCAACAGATGGCACGGCTGAGCCTAAAGATCTGGCCGGGGGAATTGGCCAAGCCCTAATCACAACACTTTTTGGTTTGGTTGTCGCGATTCCGACAATGGTCGCTTATAGCTTCTTTCGAAATAAGATCGACTCAATTGTGGCTGAAGCAGGAAAACGCATTGAGAGGATCATGATGCCACTGGGACGCAAACGCTAACTGCTGGCAACAAAAGATCAACGCCGACATCGTCAACCCCGTATCAAACCATCTAACAGATCACTTCAACTCAACCATTTCGAAAATCTCAACCTTTCCCAAAATATAGTGCGACTGAAAAAGAACAAACGCTCGAACTCGATACAAATGGACTTAACACCCATGATTGATATCGTTTTCTTGTTGATCATCTTTTTCATTACCGTCACCCAAATCACGAAAGTGAATCAGGAAAAACTGCCGCTGCCCAACGTGACCTTCAACGAGGAACAAACAGTCACCAAAATCATTGTCAATGTTCGCGAAAACGGCGACATTGTCGTTGATGGAAAAGGGAAATCGCTGGCTCAAACGATCTATTACCTGGGACAACAAATCGAATTAAAAGGAAACGACCCAACTCAGGTTCGCGTCACCTTGCGTTCCGATTTTCGCGCTAAGGCGGCGACGGCTAAATCGTTGATTCGAGAAATGAAATCGCTGGGGTTGTTCGCCATTCAGATAGGAGTCGAAG
>Ga0115566_10005388_pt1 | contig 10045 bp, 6 predicted proteins | sample COGITO_mtgs_1204_3_FD_87173 | JGI IMG/M metagenome (GOLD analysis project Ga0115566, IMG submission 87173) | Pelagic marine microbial communities from North Sea - COGITO_mtgs_120405 | ecosystem: Environmental > Aquatic > Marine > Epipelagic | place: Germany:Helgoland, sampling site Kabeltonne...
CAATGCTGCCCGAATCCCATGGATCACACCAAAAACATTGACGTCGATCACCGCGCGGATGGTCGCCACAGACATTTCCTCGAGTAGGCCGCCCGGCGCAATCACCGCATTATTAAACAAGATATCCATTCGGTCGCCACTCCAAGCCGAAAACAGCTTGACCGCTTCAGAAAAGGCGTCAGGGTCGGTAACATCGAGTACCCCCGTCATTATCGCCTCAGACCCAATGGTCGCCTTCGCTGCGGCCAGCGCTGCGGCGTCCAGATCAAACAAGCCCACGCGCCAACCGGCCTCAGCAAATCGCTGACCGGTGGCAAGCCCCATCCCGCCTGCGCCGCCGGTAATAAAAATCGCTTTTGTGTTCATCGCTTTGCATCCTGTCATTGCTGTTTTATTCAAAACGCTCCTCGGTTTTGCCTGCGTCACGTTCCAAACCAAAACCCGCTCTTGCAAAAGGCGACGCACATCGCGCGTCAGGATCTTGGCAGAGCGCGCCCGTCATGGGCGCTATCCAGCGCTGGCGCCCTCAATCAATCCGGCAAGCCCAATACCCGCTTGGCAATGATATTGAGCTGCACTTCTTTGGTGCCGCCCGCGATCGTTAAGGATTTCTGATAAAGCCATTTCTGGAGCGCCGCGAGCTCGTCAGCATCCGCCGTTTCAGGGTCCCACCGCAAGCCTTGCGACCCCATCGCCGCAACCAACAACTCATCGCCGTCTTGTATGTTCAACGCGTTCGTGAGTTTTACAGCCGAGGAGGTAAAGCCCGGCGCCCGAGAACTAAGCTCCTCAATCGCCCGGCGTTGTGTGATCCGCTGCGCATGGGAGTTCATCTCAAATTCTGTTAGCCAACGCCTCAGCGCCGGGTCCGATAATTGGCCCGCTTGGCTTGAGACATAGCGCGCAACCAATGCAGGCATCTGACTTTTTTCTGATCGCCCGCCCTGGGAACCCGAGATATTAATCCCTGCATGGGTTGAGCGCTCAAATTGCAATAATCGCTTGCCCACGGTCCAACCGCGGTCGATGCCGCCAATGACATCCTCCAGCGGCACCACAGCATCAGAAAAATGGGTTTCACAAAATGGCGAGGCGCCGGAAATCAATTGAATGGGCGAAACCGTGACGCCGGGTTGATGCATGTCCACGAGCATCAAACTGATGCCTTCGTGTTTTGGCTTTTCGGGCGACGTGCGCACCAGGACAAAAATATAATCACAAAGGGTCGCGTCACTGGTCCACATTTTTGAGCCGTTGATCCGGTAATGATCCCCTTCTTTCACCGCCCGCGTATTTAAACTTGCCAAATCAGACCCTGCACCGGGCTCGGAATAACCCATCGCCCAAGCCCCCTCACCCCGCGCACAGATCGGCAACCATTTTGCTTTTTGCGCATCGGTTCCAAATTCCAAAATAGTCGGCCCGATATAATTCACGCCTCGGCCCGTAAGCGGCGTGCGCGCCCCGGCGCGCTTTAGTTCATCGATCAGCACCTCATATTCAGCGCGTTCAAGTCCCGCACCGCCATATTCCTTCGGCCAGGTCGGCACGGTCCAACCTCGGGACACCATCGCTTGCAGCCAAGCCGCAGCGTCTTGCGTTAATGCGACCTTGCTACTCCCGAAGGGGATCTGGCCAGGCCCGCGCGCGCCTTGGGGACAATTCGCCTCGATCCACGCGCGCGTTTCCGCCCGAAAAGCTTCAATGGACACAGTTGATTTCTCCTAGGTTTGAGTCCTAACGGGTTGCGAAAATTGCCGACCCATTCTTAGTATCCCATTTGCAGCTGACACTGCAAACGATATCATTTTGTCGCATCAGGCCAGCCTAATGGACCGACGCCATCCAAGCTGCCAAGCGCCCAACTTTGGCTCGCCCGAAGGCTTCATTGTGCCCATCGCAGGCGCGCATCAGCGCCTTAAAGTCAGCCCGAGACGAAGGTAAACCCCACAAGTACGATGCGTCATCAGCGCGCGGCGCGCCGCAACAACGCCGCTAAAGCCTCAGCCCAGAACGGAACAGCAGCGTACGGTGGTATCTGACTCGCTGAATTGACAGCCAGCGCTGAGCATTCTCTAATGAGCGTGCACGGCGCCATGACAGCAATCACTAGCCCACCAGCTGTGAGATTCAATCCACCCCTTAACCCAAGCGAGTACCGCCAATGAACAATCAATATTTGAATCCAGATGATCAAAACAGAAATGCATTATCCGAGCGGTTGCGAGGCGGTGATCTCACGGTTTCGAATAAAGAACTTCAAGCAGCCTGGGCGATCGACCCGCACTACCCCGCGGCCGATATCCCGCTGGACCGACTGGATCCATCGCACCCAGCGCTGTTTGCCCATGACACCTTGTGGGATCATTTTGCGCGACTTCGAGCAGAGGACCCAGTGCACTACCACGAACACAGCCTCGTTGGCCCTTATTGGTCAGTGACGCGCTATGACGACATCATGACGGTCGATAAGCACCACGAATTATTTTCGTCCCAGCAGCGCCTTGGGGGTATCACCTTAGGCGGCATCGCCAGAGAAGACGATGACCCCTTCGCTTTACCCATGTTCATTCAAGAAGACCCACCCAAACATGACAAACAACGCAAAGTTGTGACCCCCATGTTTATCCCGAGAAACCTGGCCGAACTCGAGCCGCTCATTCGTCAGCGAGCGGGTCAAATTCTGGACGACCTTCCTATTAATGAGGAGTTCAACTGGGTCAAGCACGTCTCCGTTGAACTGACTGGACAAATGCTCGCAACCTTGTTCGATGTCCCCCAAGAAGATCGCCTAAAACTGGTGCATTGGTCTGACACGGTCCAAAACCTCGGGGATCCGGAATTCTTTGAAACCCCCGAGCAAGGCTTCCAAGAATTATTCGCTTGCCTCGCCTACTTCACCGAATTTTATGAAGCGCGTAAAAAAGCGCCGCCAAAGTTCGACTTGATCTCGATGCTCGCCCACGATGAGTCCACCAAGGATATGTCGCCCCAAGAGCTGCTCGGCAACATCATTCTGCTGATTGTTGGCGGCAACGACACCACGCGGAATTCGATTTCCGGCGGCGTCTTGGCGCTAAACAATTACCCCGAACAATACGAAAAACTGCTGCAGAACCCGGGCCTTATCCCCAAGATGGTGCCTGAGATTATCCGCTGGCAAACGCCGCTCGCTCATATGGCCCGCACCGCCTTGGCCGATACTGAATTAGGCGGCAAGCAGATCAAAAAAGGCGATCGCCTTGCGATGTGGTACATCTCCGGTAATCGAGATGAGTCCTATATTGATCGCGCTGATGAATTCATCATTGACCGCCCGAATCCCAGAAACCACACGGCTTTTGGGTATGGCATCCATCGTTGTGTCGGTAACCGACTGGCCGAAATGCAACTCAATGTCATGTGGGAAGAAATCAATAAGCGGTTCTCTAAAATCGAAGTAACCGGCGACCCCCTACTCTTGACCTCCAGTTTTGTTCACGGCATCCGTGAGCTGCCGGTAACGATCCGGGGATAGTGCCTCCGATTCAAGCGCCTCGCCGTTTGCAAAGCGCTCGATCAATGCTGCAATCGATGCGGATTCCGCCTGCATATGCAGATGATGGTGACCCGGCCTATGAACCACCGTCAAACGCTCCTGCTCGGTTGCCATGACAACCTCCAGTGAGCGCTGCAGCCAATCATTGGACAGATCCGCCACAATCATTAAGGTCTCTGCCGTGATCTGCTGAATCAGTTGCTGTAATTGCGCACCGGTTAGCTCCAGGGGCCCTGAGCCCTTGATTCTGGGATCCGTGCGCCAGGTGTAACCACCATCTAGCTCAGCATGTCCTCGGGCCACAATCGCCTCGGCAGATGCCGCGCTTTGTCCGGTTGCGTCCGACAGTCGGGCACTCATCGCAGCAAGCGTCGGAAACACTTTCAACCGCGCGCCCTGCTTGAACGACGCCGAGACCGATGCGGCCAAGTGCTCGAGTGTCACAGGCACGATATTGGTGCTGCAAAAGCCATCGATGCACACGAGCGATGCGACGCGTTCTGGAAAGAGGCCCGCGATCTGAGAGCCAATTTCCGCGCCCATTGAATGTCCTATCAAATGAAAGCGGGGCCAGCCAAAGTCATCCGCAACCGCCAGGACATCTCGAATATCCGACAACCCTGAATACAGCTCATGCGGCCTGCGATGATCGGAAGCCCCGTGCCCGGCAAAATCCATCGCGAAAATTCGGTGGTTCGGTAAGCGCGGCGCCAGCGCATCAAAACTATTGGCGTTATCAAGATAGCCATGCAGGGCGATGGTAGGCAGCCCCGTTTCGGGTCCCCAAAGCTTGCCTCGGATCCACTGACCGCCTAGATCGATTTCGAGGTCTTCAAACATCGCGCTGTCCCTGCCAGAAAAGCCGGCAGTCTATCCTCTGCTCGCATGAATTTCAGTGTATTCCAACTAACTGATGGCCGGGCATCACGGTACTTAATTCCGCGTTGGGGTTGACCTGCTTTTCTGCTAACGTTTTGCCTGACTTTTAAAACCAAACGTTAACAGGGCGCCGCACCATGACCGACACGTCGCAATCCATCAAAACCGAACCGCCGGGGCCTTTGATGAGTCCCTATCTCTCCAACAATCCGCCGCCCATTATTCGTGACCCTTACAGTGTGCCGATCGAGGAAATCAACATGATCGACGGCCGTCTGTTCCAAGAAGATATTCAATTCGCTCATTTTGATCGGCTACGCAAAGAAGACCCGGTTCATCTAAACGAGCTGCCCGGTTTCGGACGCTACTGGTCGATCACGAAGTTTGAAGACATTATGTTTGTTGATAAGAATCATCAGCTGTTTTCATCCGCGCATGGCATTTCAATTGGACCGCAAATTGATACCCCGGAAGACCCCAGCCAGCTGAATTTTTCGAATTTCATTGCCATGGATCCGCCCAAACATGATCTGCAGCGAGCGACCGTCAGCGGCGTCGTCGCGCCCCCCAATTTAGCAAAGCTTGAGGGCACCATTCGAACGAGAGCAGGTGAGATTCTGGACAATCTCCCGGTTGGCGAAACCTTCGATTGGGTTGACCGGGTGTCAATCGAACTTACAACCCAAATGCTGGCGACCTTGTTCGACTTTCCCTTCGAGGACCGCCGGAAACTCACGCGCTGGTCCGATGTTGCCACCGCGCCACCCGGCACTGGGATTGTTGACACCATAGAGCAGCGGCGCGACGAGCTGCTCGAGTGTTTGACTTATTTTACCCGCCTGTGGAATGAGCGCGCCGCCCAAACTGAGCCGGGATCCGATCTCATCTCGATGCTTGCTCATGGCGAGAATACCAAGAACATGGCGCCGCTTGAATTTCTTGGCAATCTCATACTGCTGATCGTCGGCGGCAATGACACCACCCGCAACTCCATCAGCGGCGGCGTCCTAGCACTCAACCAAAATCCAGCGGAATACGACAAACTTCGCGCCAATCCATCGGTGATTCCCACGATGGTTTCTGAAATCATTCGTTGGCAAACCCCGCTGCCCTACATGCGACGCACCGCCAATCAGGATATCGAACTTCGCGGCAAGCAGATCAAAAAAGGCGACCAACTGCTGATGTGGTATATCTCCGGCAATCGCGATGAGGAGGTCATCGATCGGCCAGATGCGTTCATTATCGATCGCGCGCAAGCTCGGCATCATCTTGCCTTCGGGTTTGGCATTCATCGCTGTATGGGCAACCGCTTGGCTGAAATGCAGTTGCGGATCGTGTGGGAAGAAATTCTAAAACGCTTTGCCTTCGTTGAAATTGTTGGCACGCCAAAGCGGTTGAGATCCAGTTTTGTTCGGGGCATCACCGAACTACCGGTTCGGGTCCATCCCCACTAATCGGCAAGCGTGTGCGCATTGCTTATGTTTAAAGCACTGCGTATTGACGGCTCAACCGACTGACAAATTGACCCTGTCCGTTACACGGTTATGACCCTACTGATCCCATTGATTGCAACCCTGCTGCTGGCGCTGCTCGCCTATCGAGCCTTCCAGCGCGCCTTACGCGTCGATCGGTTTAAAACGCGTTTCGAAAGTCTTTATCCCCCGTCCGAGACGGTAACCTGGCTTGCGCGCCCAGGCCAAAGGCCCCTGCTTGCCCACCTTTACAAGCCTGAAGACTGGCATCACACCGATCAAAGGCCCTGCATCGTGTTGTTTTTTGGCGGCGCCTGGCGGGTCGGCAGTGCTTGGCAATTTGCGCCGTTTGCACAACGACTGTGCGCACTCGGCGCGGTGGTGATTCTGCCGGAGTACCGAATTAAAAGTCGCGATCGCAGTACGGTCGACGAGGCGGTTGTTGATGGCTTTGCGGTTATGGATAAGGTTTGCGAATCCGCCGATTGTCTGGGTATCGATCTCGCTCGCATCAGCGTTGGCGGCGGATCGGCGGGCGGTCATTTAGCCGCTTGGATCGCCGCCGGCGTCCGTCCAAATGCCGCTGAGGCAACCCAAGGCTACAAACCAGCGGCACTGCTTTTATTCAATCCAGCTGTGAACTTTTCAATTGATCCCCTGGCTTACAAAGGCTACAGCCGACGGCAAAAATTTTCAGCGCGGGCGCTCGCAAAACTCAGCGCGCTCGACCCCATGGCGCATCTTCGGTGGGGCCATCCCGACACGCTCATTTTGCATGGCGATCAAGACCAGTTGGTGCCAGTTGATAAGGTTCAGGGGTACGCCGCTGCACTACGGGACCGGGGCGCGGCGGTGGTTATGACACTCTATCCCGGCCGACACCACGCTTTTTTTAACCCGACCAACAGCCTCGATGACTTTGAATCGAGCTGTAAAAACGTCATTGCCTTCCTAAGCGAGCGAGATCTGATCGAGTCAAAGGTCGAGCGCATCCATTCTTGATCGCGTTTAGTGGAAATGACTCGGCGCTTGAAACCCCCCAAGGCGCTCAGCGAGCAGGGCTGTAAAGCCGATGGTTTCATAATCGCAAAATGGTCCGCCCAGGGCCTGAAGCCCAATGGGCAATCCATCATCCGCCAAGCCCGTTGGGAAAACGGTACTGGGTAAATAGGCATTCACCGCGAGCCCAGCCCAAAACAATTGTTCAAAATACCCGCGCTCAACCCCATCGACTGCCAAGGTGCGCTGCCCAAAGGGCTGATGATCATGAACAAAGGCTGTCGTCGCCATTTGGGGGCAAACCACAATATCCCACGTGTCAAAAAAATCGTCCCAAGCTGCCCTGATTTTTTCACGCTGACCGTGTGCGCGGATCCAATCGCGGTGCGATAACACCGCGGCGCGGGTAATGAGCGCCTCGCGGCTCTGATCGCCATCCGTTAGATTATCGGCGCGACGCTGCATCCGCGCCACGCCCTCGGCATCCATGCCAGAGGTCATCGCTGAGTTTAAGAGCGTTTGATAGTTTTCATGCGCCCTTGCCGGATCAAAGTCCGGACGCGCTGTGTAAGACACCTTGGCGCCGGCGGCCTCCAGTTCTGCACCAATCGCCAGCGCCCTGGATGAGACCGCGGAACTGACCGGTGCGACGGCATCCGTTGCCCAAACCACGACCTTAAAGTCCGACAAGGCTTGTTTCGCGGCAGGCTTAAGCGCCAACTGCCAACCCTTGGCCTGCCGCTCTGCGGGCCCTGCCATAATAGACAAGGCAAGACTCAAGTCATCCGCGTTTCGGGCCAAGGGCCCACACACCGCAAGGTCCCCCTCTGGGAGTCCGGATAGTAATTCATGGCCTTGCATGGGCACGACGCCATAAGTTGGCTTATGCCCATAAACGCCGCAAAAATGCGCCGGATTCCGAATCGAGCCACCGATATCAGACCCTGCCTCCAACGCGGAAAAGCCAGCGGCCAAGGCCGCGGCGCTTCCGCCGGAGGAACCGCCCGGCGTTCGGGTGACATCCCAGGGATTACCGGTTGCACCATAGAGGGGGTTATAGCTTTGAAAATCCGCCAGATCGACCGGAACATTGGTCTTGCCTAGAAAATGTGCGCCGGCGGCTTTAAACCGCTGCACAATCAAACCGTCGTGTTTTGATTGATTATGGCGGAACCGTTCAAGCCCCCAGGTTGTGACAGTGCCCGCAAGCACATAGGATTCTTTGATGGTCATCGGCACACCATGCAAGGGTCCGAGCCACCGACCCTCGGCCGCAGCGGCATCCGCCGCAACGGCAGCAGCCCGGGCTGCCTCAAAGGTGCGGACGACCACCGCGTTAATCTCACCATCGAGGCGCTCAATTCGATCGATAAAGTAATCGGTTAAGGCAACCGAGCTGATTGCGCCAGCTTTGATCTGTGCGGCCAGATCGGTTGCAGAAAGAAATGCCCAGTCTGTCATGCGCGCTCCTTAGTTATCCTCGCGGGTAGCAGCCCGCGTTCCATCACCGCTATCAGCCAATTCAAATCAACACGACGATCGGGCAGCAACACACGCCGCCGAGGCTGATCAGGCCCGCCTGGCGCCCTGGTTGGTCGTCGGTTTGGCGACCCGTTTGCACTGAACCTAGGTTGAAACGCCAGTGCTAAAACCCAGCTTCCCGAGCCTCAATTTTCTCGAGCATGGCCAGGTCGAAAGGTGCATAGCGATCAGAGCCCGGCAACAAAGCATAAACAGGATCTTCAAAGGATCGAATGTCATAGGCTTGCTTACGCAAGTCGCCTTTCACCATTTTGAACGTGCCCGTGACATCAATGTCCGGCTGAACTCGGACAAACAGCGGCACGGCGTAGGCCGGTAATTCTGATCGTAAGAAGCTTGAAAACGCGTCGACATCCAACGCCGATACCCCATCCTGCAGGGTCACTGCCGCCATGCCCGCGCGACCATCGGTGCCTGGAATCTCTACCCCATAAACATTACAAAACTTGATCTGATCAAAACCATTAATGATTTCACCGACTTCGTTGGTTGAGACGTTTTCAGATTTCCAACGAAAGGTATCTCCGACCCGATCAACAAACTGATAATGGGGATAGCCAAGGGTAAATCCAACATCCACCGTCCGCATCAGATCACCCGAGTTAAACCAGGCATCATCGGATTCAAGCGCCGAGCGCACAATTTTTTTCTCGGTGGCTTCCGGGTCGGTATACCCTTCGAACACCGTGTCTTCGGTTATCTTACCGAGCAATAGGCCTGGCTCGCCCTCCTTCACCGGCACACAGCGCCCAGCCGCGTCACGCACGATTTCGTCGTTATCAACATCGTATTCAACGAGCGCCACTTCTGCTGACGTCATACCAACCGTGCAATCCCGGTTCATCAAGTTCGCAAACGCAACATTGCCTTCAGAGGCGCCATAGAACTCAGCGACTCTTGAGATGCCAAACCGTTTTTTAAAGCCAAGCCAAACATCCGGCCGCAGGCCGTTACCCATCATCGAGCGCAGAGGGTTTTTATGATCACCCGCTTGGGCCTCGGTATTTGAAAGATACCGACATAACTCGCCAATGTAGACCAGCAAGGTGCACCCGTGCGCTCGGACCTCTGGCAAAAAATTCGACGCCGAAAACTTCCGGCGAATAAACATGCTGGCGCCGGAGACCATCGCTGCGCCCGCGCCGACCATCAGCCCAGTCCCGTGATATAACGGCAAGCAAATATACATGCGATCTTGTTCCGTGCATTTAAAGCCCGCCATAGCCGCCATGTCGGCGCTGGTTAAATAGCGGCGATTCGACAAAACTGCTGCCTTCGGTAAGCCTGTCGTCCCGGAGGTAAAGATATACAACGCCACTTCGCCCAACGTAATCAAACTCGTTTCTTCGGGGTTTTCCGAACTTGCCGCGGCCGCCCCTTCTGCTAAATTCTTGGCCCAGTTGCTGGTCGCATCGCGCCCGCCATCTGGCATCTCAAAATAGTCTTCGCCCTCGGTCAGCCCAAGCTCATCCTTGACTTCATTCAGCGCACCCGATACCTCGCTGCCAAAAATACATTTCTTGGAATGGGTCACGGTAATACAGTGGATTAATGGCTTGCCGGTTAAGTTGGTATTGATGAGGCCCGCGGTTACCCCAATTTTATTGACGCC
>Ga0115566_10005390_pt1 | contig 10044 bp, 10 predicted proteins | sample COGITO_mtgs_1204_3_FD_87173 | JGI IMG/M metagenome (GOLD analysis project Ga0115566, IMG submission 87173) | Pelagic marine microbial communities from North Sea - COGITO_mtgs_120405 | ecosystem: Environmental > Aquatic > Marine > Epipelagic | place: Germany:Helgoland, sampling site Kabeltonne...
AGAACAAATTTTATCTATTATTTCTATTCCTTGGGTAACTTCTCCAAAAACAGTATAACCATTGTCTAAAAAGGGAGTTCCTCCAATTTCTTGATAAACTTTTTTTGCACTATCGGAAAAATAAAAATTGTTTTCAGCTTGTTGGTAGTTCTTCTCTTTTTGATTAATTCTATTTTCCATTTGGGCGAGTTGTTGCAAGGAAAGTTTTCTTCCTTGTACAATATAAAATTGGCTGCCACTAGATTTTTTTTCTGGATTAACGTTGTCCCCCATTCTAGCTGCAGCTAAAGCACCTTTCTTGTGAAATAACTTTGGATTGATTTCTGCGGGAATTGTTTCTCCTTCACTATTTTGACCTAGTTGTCCTTTAAAATCATCTTTCTTAGAATTGGGGTCTCCTGCTTGAGCCATAAAGCCATTAATAACTCTGTGAAATTTTATCCCATCGTAAAACTTATTCTCTACTAATTTTTTAAAATTGTCTCTGTGTAATGGGGTTTCATTGTAAAGCTTTAAACCAACTGTCCCTTCAGAAGTAACCATTTCAATCCTAGTTTCACTAGGAACAGAATTCATTGTCTTAAAGACCGAACAACTAAAAAATAGAAAGGCTATAAATCCAAAAAATATATTTCTAAAAGCTCTAAACATTTAAATCCTGTATTTTTTCTATATTGCAAAGTAAGACAATAGTATAAATTAATCTAAAATATTTTAAAATTATCTTAAATTTAAATGTATCAAAGGCGCTAAAAATAAATGGATTTGCTAAAGACATATTATAGGATTTTCATAATTTCAAGTATAATAATTAGTTTTTCATCTTTAAATTCCTGCTATAAGCCCGATCAAACTATTGCAATAATTAGAGTTTTGGATAACAATACAAATAATCCAATTGAAAACATAAGTGTTCGTTTATTTTTTGATGATTCAAATGGTGCTAATATTCCAAAATATGATATTGTTAAAAATACTTTGAGTAATGGAACTGCCAGCTTTGACTTTAGCGATGGATACAAAGATGGCCAGGGTGGTTTTGCTGTTTTAGATATTGAAGTTGATGGGGTCTTTATGGGCGTTATAAATATTGTAGAAATGACCACCACTGAAAAAGTAATTTATATTCAATAATTATCATATCTTGAATAAAAAACAACTTTATTTAAATCTCTTATTTTCTTTACTAATAATTATCTTCAAAAGCTATCAAATTATCTTTGTGAACGGTTTTTTTGGTAGCCTGACTTGGAATATTTTTAAAGAATCTATTGTACTTATTTCCATTTATTGGTTGGGTATTGGAGGTATTCACTTACTAAAGACAAAGTTTTTAAGTAAAAAATAAAAGGGCTGGTCTAAAAGAATTCCTATTTTACAAATTATAAGTTAATATATCCTATTTTTATATATAATCTTACTATGGAAGCACCTAACCTACTTGTGAAAATTGAAAATAGCATTGCACTGTTTACTTTAAATAGACCCCAACAACTCAATGCGCTTAATAACCAACTTATTGACGAGCTAAATCAAGAGCTTGAAAAAATAAAAACAGATAAAAATATAAAATCTTTGATTATAACCGGCTCGGGGGAAAAGGCTTTTGTTGCGGGAGCTGACATCAAAGAATTCGCAAAATTTACAAGTGAAGAAGGTGAAAATCTTGCCAGAGATGGTCAAAAGAAATTATTTGATTTTATTGAAAACTTTCCAAAGCCAGTTATTGCGGCAATCAATGGGTTTGCCTTGGGGGGAGGGCTAGAACTTGCAATGGCATGTCATATAAGACTAGCATCTAATAATGCTAAAATGGGATTGCCTGAAGTTAGTTTAGGGGTTATTCCAGGATACGGGGGGACTCAGAGACTGGCTCAATTAGTTGGGAAAGGTAAAGCGATGGAAATGATTGCAACAGGAAGAATGATTGATGCTAATCAGGCGCTTAATTATCGGTTGGTAAATAATATTGTTCAACCAGAGGACTTAATTTCAACATGCAAAGATTTAGCTAATCAAATTGCTAAAAATTCTCCAAATGCAATATCTGCTGCCATTAAATCAATAAATGCAGGGTTTAATTCTAATTTAAACGGATATGAAGTGGAAATAAATTCTTTTGGCAGTTGTTTTGGAACTAAAGATTTTATTGAAGGAACAAGTGCATTTTTAGAAAAGAGAAAACCTAATTTTTAAAATTGAGTTCAATTAGAAAATTAATTAATCAAACAGCAATTTACGGCACAAGCAGTATTATTGGGAGATTTTTAAACTTTTTATTAACACCACTATATGCCCTTCAATTCACCAACGAACAATATGGTATAATTACTGAAATGTATGCTTATGTAGCATTTTTAGTAGTTTTCCTTACTTATGGGATGGAGACTGCATTTTTCAGATTTTCAACAACCAATAGGGAAGGAAAAATAAATATATATTCCAACACCTTATATTCCTTAATTACCACCTCAGCAATTTTTGTGGCCATGGCCACCATATTCTCTCAAAATATTGCAGATTGGCTAAAGTATCCTAACCATAAAGAATATATTATTTGGTTTAGTTTGATTGTGAGTTTAGATGCTGTTTCATCCATCCCTTTAGCAAAGTTGAGACTTCAAGAAAAAGCGAAGAAATTTGCTCTTGTCAATCTTCTTAATGTTGGGGTAAATATTTTATTAAACTTATTTTTTCTTATTTATTGTAAAGAAGCTTATGAAAGTGGACATCAAAACTGGATTACCGAAAATCTTTACAATCCAGAAATTGGTGTTGGTTATGTATTTATTTCTAATCTTATTTCAAGTGTGATAAAGTTCGGTGTTTTAATGCCAACAATGAGTTTTAAGGGAACTTTTGACTTTACCATACTGAAACAAATGACTAGTTATGCAGCTCCAATGCTATTGGTTGGCCTAGCTTATGTAGTAAACGAGACTTTGGATAGAGCAATGCTTAAATCTATTCTATTCAATCAATATTTAGAAAATGGTGATGCAAAAAATAGTTCTCAAGCATTGTCTATGGCACTTTCCCAAAACGGGATTTATGGAGCTAATTATAAAATAACAATGATAGTTAGTATGTTTATTCAGGCATTTAGGTATGCTTCTGAGCCTTTCTTTTTTAAAAATGAAGCTAGTAATAACTCCAAAGATACACTGGCTAAAGTCATGAATTATTTTGTTGTAGTTCTTGTTTTTACTTTTTTAGTGATGACTCTATTTTTGCACTTCTTTAAATATTTTATTCCCAACGCTGAATATTGGAGTGGACTAAAGGTAGTTCCGGTCTTACTTGGTGCCAATATTTGTTTGGGAATTTATACGAGCTTATCTATTTGGTATAAACTTTCTGAAAAAACAATTTATGGAGCAATTATTTCAATTATTGGTGTTTTAATCACTCTATTAATTAACTTTCTATTCATTCCTATTTATGGATATGAAGCTTCGGCCTATGCAACTTTATTTTGTTATGGTTCTATGGTGATAATTAGCTATTTTTTTGGACAATACCACTACAGAGTTCCTTACAACCTAAAAAAAATATTTCTTTATTTAATAGCAGGAGGGTTAATTTATTGGCTGAGTTTAGACTTTGATGCTTCTATTAATTACAACGTTGAAGAGTATGGGTTTCATGTATTTCTTTTGGCTTGCTACATAGTTTTAGTATATTTTGTAGAAAGACCTAAAAAATTAAAAATAAAAAAATAAGCTGAAAATGATCTCAATAAAAATTGTAAATAGTTCAAATAACAATATCCCTAGCCTTGCTACAAAAGGAGCAGCAGGTGCAGATATAAGAGCTTTTATTGAAAATAAAATAATCTTAAAACCAATGGAAAGAAAATTGATTTCAACAGGACTTAAAATGGAAATTCCCTTTGGGTATGAAGTGCAAATAAGACCAAGAAGCGGGCTTGCTTTTAAAAATGGAATTACAGTAATTAACAGCCCAGGAACTATTGATTCTGATTACAGAGGAGAAATTGGAATTCTTTTAATAAACCTTTCAAACAAAAATTTTGAAATAAATAATGGAGATAGAATAGCTCAAATGGTTTTGTCAAAATACGAAGTTCCAAACTTTATTGAAACATCTGAAATTTCGATTAGTCAAAGAGGAGAAGATGGATTTGGGAGCACAGGTAAAAAATAATTTTTCTATAAAATTTATGATTAATAATTTAAGAATTATCTACTTTTTCATAGCATTATTTTTTACTCAAAAAGTAAGTTCTCAAGAAGATAATATCTTAGATGATAGGACATTTGTGAAATGTCTTATTGATGCAACAGGTGCAAAAGTTAGCGGAGATTTTTATTTGGCAGATTCTTTATATAAAAAATGTTTGGATATTAATCCAAAAAGTGGTGTTGTTAATTTTGAGCTTTCTGGAATTTATTTGTCTCTTAATCAACTGCAAAAAGCTTTGCAATATGCAAGTAATGCAGTTATGATTGATCCAGGAAATGAATGGTATCTAGCAAATTTAGCATTGGCCTATAAAGAAAATGCGAACCATAAAAAAAGTGTTGAAACCTTTTCCAAATTAATTGAAATAAAACCTGATAAGATCTCCTACTTATTTTCTTTAAATGAAGAACTCTTAAACGGAAGTAAGTATAAAAAGGCTATAATAGTTCTCAATAAAATTGAAGAAAAGATTGGCATTAGTGAAGATTTGTCAATACAAAAGCACCAAATTTATGTATTCTTAAAAGATAAAAAAAAGGCAATAGATGAACTTAAAAAATTGATTGCTTTTAGTCCAGAGAATATAAGAGGACTAGGCCTATTAGCAGAGTACTACCAAAACATTAACAAACCTAAAGAATCCAAAAATTTATTGGACAAAATGATGCTCATTGATTCCTCCAATGGCCTTGTTAGACTTTCATTGTTTCAATTTCATTATAAAAATGGAGATATTATTAAAGCCTATCAAGAACTTCTATATGTGATGGAATCACTAGAAGTTGAAAATAATTTAAAAAAACAAATGCTTCTTCAGATATCTTACGATGAAAAAAGCCCATACAATATTAATCAGATATGTAAACTTGCGGAAAGCTATCTAAAATCAGACTTTCAAAGTAGTGAGGTCTTACTTCTTTTAGGAAATTTAAAAATGCATCAAAGAAAAGAAGATACTGCATGTTTCTACATTAGAGAATCTCTAAAAATTAATCCACTACCATTTGAAGCCTGGACTCAGTTAATTTCTTCTACTCTTTCAAGAAACAAGTTGGAAACAACTATTAAAGACTCAAAAAACGCAATAGAAAGTCATCCAAATCAGCCATTTCTTTATTTAGCATTAGGCATTGCTTTGAACCAAAAAAAGCAATTTGAAAGTGCTATTGAAAATCTTAAAAAAGGAAAGAATTTGGTTTTCAATAACTCATTTTTAGAAAGTGATTTTAATCAACAAATTGGCGATTCTTACTATGGAATAAAAAAATTCAAAATAGCATTTGACTATTATGAAATGTCTTTAGCTTTAAATCCTGAAAATATTAACCTATTAAATAATTACAGTTATTATTTGGCTATAGAAAAAGTCAATCTAAAGAGAGCAAAAGAATTAATATTAAAAGTAATAGATAAGTTTCCTGATAATTCCACTTATATGGACACTTATGGGTGGGTGATGTTCCAAATAGGAAAATATGAAGAAGCTGAACAAATTTTATTTAATGCTGTTATTAAAGATGGAGAAAACTCTGGTGAGATATTAGAACATTATGGAGATGTTCTTTTTAAATTAGATAACAAGAAAAAAGCTATTACTTTTTGGAAAAAAGCAAAAGTAACTGGCGAGCATTCAAAAGAGTTAATTCAAAAAATAAATGAAAATAAATTTATTGAATAATATTTTAGTAGGGTTTTTTACTGTCGTTATTTCTGCCTCTTGCAGTATTATAAAAAATGTTGAGGAAGGAAAAGTGGTAAAAGTTCTTAATGAAAAAAAGCTTTTAGATTCAATTAAAGAATATGAGCTAGATATCCAATGGTTAAAAGCTAGAGGAAATGCATCAATAACTATAAATAATGAGGCCCCACAAGAAATAGATCTAAATATTAGATCTAAAACAGACAGTTTAATTTGGCTCAATGTTTCTAAATTTAAAAAAAGAATATTTCGAGGAGAGTTCAAGAAAGATTCTGTAAAAATGGTCATCGAATATCCTGAAAAATTATTTTTCAAAGGCTCTGTTGCAAATCTAGAGAATGATTTAAATTTATCGATTCCCTATGCTTTAATTGAAGATTTACTAATTGGAAGATCTTACCTAAAACATTTAGAAGACAAATTTATTCTACAAGTAAAGAATAATGAGTACCATTTACTTTCTCACAGAAAAAGAAAAACCAAAAGAATTACAAATAACAAAACTAAAAAATCAGTAGATTATATTTATCAATCTTGGATTGATCCATTTACTTTTAAATGTAAGAGAATAAATATAATTTTCCCAGCTTCCAGTTCTGAAATTAACATTAACTATAAAAATTGGTGGAAAATAAATAATCAATACTTTCCTATGGATATTGAACTTATAATTAGCAACTTAGAGCTATCATATAATCTTTTAATCAACTATAAAAATGTAAAGTTTGACTTGCCCCAAAAATTTCCTTTTAAAAGTATTGACAATAAGTACCAGTCTATAAAATTAAATGATTAGAACAATCAAACATATTTTAATTGTGGGAGCTTTGCTACTTCCTTCTTTGTTTTATGGTCAAAAGAAAAGTGATTTACTTAAAAGACAAGAAAAAAAATTATTAGAAAAAATTGAGCACACAAAAGAACTTATCAATCAAACTAGAGCCACAAAAAAACTTACCCTTAGTGAAATTAATATTGTCAACAAACAAATTCAATATAGGGAAAAGCTAATTGACAATTACAGTTTCCAACTTAGGAAAATGGATGAAAAAATAAAAGAAATTAATAGGCAGATTAGATCATTAACTAATACAGATAAAATCTTGAAAGAGGAGTACAGAAAAATGATTTTATATGCTTTTAAGAACAGAGATCCTAATTATAAATTTCTTTATATAATATCTTCTTCTACATTTTCAGAAGCTTTTCATAGAATGAAATATATTCAGTATTATAAAGACTACCGATTAAAACAAATAGAAAGAATTAAAAAAACACAAATTAATCTAGAAATTAAAAAAGGTGAATACTTTGAAGAAATTAAAAGAAAAAAATCTCTGTTAGAAAATAAAAAGCAAGAGAAGATAGATTACCAAAAAGATAAAAATATCCAAATAACATCTTTAGAGAAAATTAAAAACAATGAAAAAACTCTAGCTGAAGATTTAGAAAAAAACAATGTAAAACGACAAGAAATTGCAAAAGCAGTAAAAAAAGCTATTGAAAAGGAAATAAGAGCATTAGAGAAATTGAAAAAATCAAAATTTGATTATACACCTGAGGGAAAAGCACTTTCAAAAAATTTTAGCAATAATAAAGGCAGGTTAATATGGCCTGTTGAAAATGGTGAAATTACTAGTAGATATGGGAAGCATCAACACCATTTGGTAAGTACGGCAACAGTTGATAATAATGGGATTGATATTACTACATCTAAAAATGCAAATGTTCGTGCTGTTTTTGGTGGGAAAGTAACAAGTGTTCTTATAATTCCGGGAGCTGGTAGAGTGGTGATGGTAAGCCACGGAGAATACAGAACTGTTTATGCTAATTTACAGGAGGTTTATGTAAAAAAAGGAGACTTCATTAAAACCAAAGATAAGGTGGGTAAACTGCTTGCTAAAGAATCTGGTATTTCAGAAGCTCATTTTGAAATATGGAGAATATTAGCCGAAGGATTAAATACAGTGAACCCTTCTGTATGGTTGTCAAAATAATTAACCAATCTCAATTAAAACATCTAATCCATCAAAAGGGTTATTTCCTTTAGGTTTGTTTTTCAAAATTACTTGAACGTATCCAAATTTATTGATCATTTTTTGAACTACTTTATTTATAGAATTATTTAAATAACCCAATTTAAACCCTTTATAATATATTGCTAAAGAATTCTCTTCCCAAAATCTACTTTTATCAGAATCTATAGTTAGTGAATCATTAATTTTAAGGGAGTCTTTAACGTATATATAATCATGTCTTGTAAGTTCTACTAAATGCGTCATAATCCCCATTTTAGGTAGAATGACCTCTATGTTTTCAGAAATTGCTAATGTTTTCATCTTATGCTGTTTTTAATTGAAATAAATGTTGGTTAATAAATGTTTCGTTGGTAGAAAAAATTAAGTCCTCACCGAGATGATTTTTTGGGACAATTTCACACACTTGATCATTATCCCCAATCAGCTTATTCCAAAGAGAGTTGGTTTTTTGGAAACCAATTATTTTCTCACATAAATGGCTAAATCTAACAAGGTCTATTGGAATTGAAGTATAATAGTTTTTATTATTTATTCTAACTGCCCCATCTAGTAATATAGCTGTATCATTTTTCTCATATATAATATAATTTACTTGAAAAGTGATTTTAGGATTTGTCTTTGTTGTCATTTTTAAATTTTTAATACACAACAAATATGAGCAATATCTACGTAATCATTTTACGTAGTAAAAAAACCTAATACTTTACGCTTAAAGATTCATTAATCTTTATTTTTTTAGAGACCCCTAATGCTTTTACTTTTAACGTTCCGTCAATTAGAAGTGTAACCTCATTTCCAGTGATATAGCTGAAAAACCCTGATACTACTGGAATAAAACTTTTGATTTCAGTAGAAAAAGATAAGTTAATCTTAGAAATACCACTTTTTTTAAGGACGTAGGAATCTGTAATTTCCAAAACTCCTATATCTTCTTTACCAAGTAATCCTTTAACATTAGCCGACTTTAAGACTATATTGTACGGGTTAGGATTAAAGAAACTTAATTCAACACAAATAGGATTACAACCATCTTGCTCAGAAAACGAATAATCTTCCATCCCCTTAAATTCAAGGGGCTTATACAAAGAGCAAGAAGAAATCAAAAAACTTAATATTAATATGGCAAACAATCTCATTTCTTATACCATAAGATTTGCATAATTTTTGTAAAAATGTGGTATTGTTTCAATTCCTTTGTAAAAATTAAATAACCCAAAGTGTTCATTTGGAGAATGGATTACATCCGAATCTAATCCGAAACCAAGTAGTATTGTTTTCAATCCTAAAACCTCTTCAAACATTGGAACTATAGGGATACTTCCTCCACTTCTAACTGGGATTGGTGTTTTTCCAAAAGTTGTTTCCATTGCATTTTTAGCAGCTATATATGCAGGAAAGTCTGTAGGAATAACGACCCCTTCTCCTCCATGATGAGGGGTTACTTTAACGTTTACATATTCAGGGGCAATTTTCTTAAAATGGCTTTCAAATAAATCAGTGATCTTTTCTGAACTTTGATTAGGGACTAATCTCATGGAAATTTTAGCATGTGCTTTGGATGGCAATACAGTTTTAGCGCCTTGGCCAATATAACCTCCCCAAATACCATTTACATCTAAAGTTGGCCTTATAGAATTTCTTTCATTGGTAGTAAATCCATCTTCTCCATAAACATTATCAATTGATAGGTCTAACATATATTCAGACAAATTAAATGGAGCTTTGGCCATTTCTTTTCTGTCCAAATTACTCACCTCAACAACGTCTTTATAAAAGCCAGGAATATTAATTGTTCCATTTTCATTATGTAATGAAGCTATCATTTTAGACAATACATTAATTGGATTGGCAACAGCACCTCCATACAGTCCAGAATGTAGATCTCTATTTGGTCCTGTTACTTCTACCTCCACATAACTTAACCCCCTAAGTCCAACACATATAGATGGTGTAGTATTATTTATAATTCCAGTATCTGAAACCAAAACTACATCTGCCTTTAAAAGTTCAACATTAGAACGCACAAACTTTTCTAGATTAGAAGACCCTACTTCCTCTTCTCCCTCAAACATAAACTTGACATTGCAGGAAAGTTCTCCA
>Ga0115566_10005391_pt1 | contig 10043 bp, 7 predicted proteins | sample COGITO_mtgs_1204_3_FD_87173 | JGI IMG/M metagenome (GOLD analysis project Ga0115566, IMG submission 87173) | Pelagic marine microbial communities from North Sea - COGITO_mtgs_120405 | ecosystem: Environmental > Aquatic > Marine > Epipelagic | place: Germany:Helgoland, sampling site Kabeltonne...
GTGCTGTGCCTTTTGCATGGCTAGATTCATTTAAATGTTGAATGAGACACACAGGCCACGCGTTCGCTTTTTTCTCTATGAGGTGGCAATAACAGGTAGAAAGAGGTTTAGCGCATTGCTGGCACGTCTGCCGTTTAGCTTTAATCACTCACTCGCGCTCACTGATTTCGCGGAAAAAGCCGCTTTTGGAAGAGTAGGTGAATGAAAATACCTTAACTGCCTTTCTATTCCTAGAGCTAAAGCACTTAGCAAGAGCACCTAGCAAGAGTCAGTAAACAGCGAATAGCAAGAGTGAATAGTTTGCTTTGATTTGCAATATTTGCTGTTATGTATATTACAGTTTTGTGAATTATTTGTGAAAGGAGTGTCAGAGTGACAGTAACAAGGCGGGGGGCATGAGCCAGCAAAGAGAGCGTAAAGGATGAATGCGCCGGGGTGGCGTAGATTCCTCGGCCAGAGTGTTTGGCTCGTCATATTTGCATGGCCTGCCCTATGGTCAGTAGTGGGTTTGGGTGCCAGCTGGCATTGGCTTCTCTCAAGTTTGCTTCTGGCCAGTCTGTTCGCGTTTATTGGATTTCGCGGGCAGCTGCGTCACTGGCTACCTAGGGCAAGTTTAAGCGTGTTTGGTTTTATTGTTATTGTGCTGAACTGGCTTCTGGCGGTTTCTTTTTACACACAAGGCACGGGCTTCAACGATCAGCTATTCTTTCACATAACCCCAAGCAGTTTGGGTGTCGCGTGGAGCACAAACCGGCTGCAGATGATCACCCAGTTTTCTGCACTTGCGGTTGTGCCGTTATTCATCTGGTGGTTTTCGCGGCCGCTTGATTCGCGTGATTCGGGCGTCTCTCAAGAGAAAGGCGTTAACCGAGAACAACCTAGCGCGCCTCTCATTAATTCGGCCGTTGTCTCGGTTCTTCTGCTTATTGCAGCGGCGCTATCCTATCCTGCGTTGGATCTTGCGGGTTATCTCGCAGAGCGTGCAGCGTATTCATCTGCGCCGCGTGTGGCTAGTACCTCCTATACCGCTATCGAAGGGAGCACGCCCAAAAATATTATCCTTATTTATGCAGAGTCTCTTGAGGCAACCTATTTCAACACGAGACTTTTCAATGAAAATTTGCTGCCCGAGCTGACCAAGTTAAAAACCGAGGCAACCGTCTATACCGATGTGCGGCAGAGGCCGGGCACGGGATGGACGATTGCAGGAATGGTCGCGAGCCAATGCGGCTTTTCCGTGCAAGTTAACACGCCGTTCAGCGGTAATACTCGGCTCGCGGCGAGCGAGCGGCCCTACGAGTCGGCCAAATGCCTAGGTGATGTGGCCAAAGAGTTAGGGTATCAGACACTTGCATTGGGCGGAGCGAATAGCGCGTTTGCAGGAAAGGGTAATTTTTTGCGCACTCACGGTTTCGATCGGGTTTTAGGGCGGGAAGAGATCCTTGCACAGACCCAAGAGGCGTTGGAACTCTCCCCTTGGGGAATTCACGATGACGATCTCTTCGCGTTCGCGCTGGCCGAAATTGAGATTTTTGAAGCGAGTCAGCAGCCGTATCTCCTTTCACTGTTAACACTCGATACTCACCACCCCGATGGTTACCCAGCAGCGAGCTGTCCCCAATTCGCAGGGGGCAACCCGATGGATACTGCCTTGTCTTGCACTGATTTTCAGATTGGTGCGTTTATCGACTGGTAAGTGAAATTGTCGATTTGGACAATACGGTGATCGCTGTGTTCTCCGACCATCTCGCGATGCGCAATAGCCATTGGTCGCAACTAGCGGCTAACCCACTGCAACGACGCCTGTTATTTATGGTGATGGATGGGGAGCGAGCAGAGGAGGTTGACACGCCAATCTCACACTATGAAATTGGCCCCACACTCCTTGCCAAAGCTAACGCGGTGTCATCAATCAACATCGGCTTTGGCAGAACAGCAGGCGCTATGCTGAAGTCGCCAGTCGACGAACGGCATTTTTGTCGGGCGCTCTATGTCGAGGAGTCTCTTGATCTCAATTTATTTCGAGATCAACTCACCGTCGATGAAACGGCGCTTCTTATAACCTTGGGAGGCGCTGAGTTCTCAATAACTGAGAATGGAGGCCCATTCCTTTATGGCATTTACATGCTTGTTTTTGACAACGACGGTCAATTTCTCGATGTTTTATATGCACGCAGTCTTGCTGATGTGATGCCGCAGATGCGCGGCAAGCTTGTTGCTTATTTCGAGCGAAAAACGCGAGACGGCGAGCAGAGTTTTACTGTAGGTAGATTGTCCCCTGATCCTGACGCCAGTCGCCACTACTCGCAATTTGGCTCGCTCGAAATCATAGGGATCAGCCGAGACGAGTTTAGCGACTAGCTCGCTTGATTGTAATTCGCGTTAATGCGACCTTTAGCCCTCGCTAATAAAGCACCGAATGAAAGGGTTAAAGCATGCGCGAGTTACAGGCAGATTACGTAGTGGTTGGCAGCGGTGCCGTTGGCATGGCGTTTGCCGATATCATTCTTACCGAATCAGACGCGTCAGTCTTAATAATCGACCGTTACGCGAAGCCCGGCGGTCATTGGAATGTTGCTTATCCCTTTGTCGAATTGCATCAGCCGGCCGCGTTTTATGGTGTGAGCTCAAAAGAACTGAGCGGCGGGCGATTAGAGCAGGGCGGCCTTAACGATGGCCTTGGCGAACTCGCTACCGGCGCGCAAGTGAGTGCGTATTTCGATGATGTGATGCGCCACCAGTTTTTGCCAACGGGTCGAGTCCAGTATTACCCTTCCTGCGATTACCAAGGCGACGGTCAATTTGAATCGAAGATAAGTGGTGAGCGGTTCAGCATCACTGCGAACAAAAAGTTGGTCGACTGCACCCATTTAAATACCGAAGTGCCCTCGACTCATCTCCCTAATTTTAGCGTCGCCGATGACGTCCGGTTCATGCCTCTCAACGATCTCCCCAAGGTCTGCGAAGCGCCCGCAGGCTACGTTGTTATTGGCGCAGGCAAAACAGGTATAGACGCCTGTCTGTGGCTGCTAGGCAAGGGTGTTGACCCCGATGCTATTACCTGGATCGTGTCGCGTGACGCCTGGCTGCTCGATCGTCGTAACACGCAAATAGCCGATAAGTTTTTCTTTGAAACGATGGGCTCTTACGCGAATCAGATGGAGAGTCTCGCCGAAGCTGAATCTCCTGACGCGCTTTTCGAAAAGCTCGAAGAAACGGGCTATTTCGTCCGCATTCATCCCGACGTGAAACCGTCGATGTTTCATGCCGCGACTATTTCGAGACCCGAGATCGAGGAATTAAGGCGAATTAAAAATGTGATCCGCCTCGGTCGGGTTAAGTCCATAAGCCGCGATCAGATCGTGCTGGACAAAGGTGTGGTTCCAACCTCGCCTGAGATCATTCATGTTGATTGTTCGGCGAGTGCCTTGGCTAATATCGGCATTAAAACGATTTTCACGGGAAAAATCATCACGCCGCAGATGGTAAGGCCGTATCAGCCCGTTTTCAGCGCTGCGTTTATCGCCCATGTTGAACTTAGTTATGCAGGCGACGACACCAAGAATCGGTTTTGTGCGCCGGTGCCCCTGCCTAATCACGACACGGATTTTCTGCGTTTCACTGCGGTATCCCTCGCCAATCAATATCAATGGAACACAGAACCTGCACTGCGGGCGTGGATCGCTGGTAACCGTTTAGACGGTCCGAGCAAGCTGTTACAGGGTCTCAAGCCGGACGATGCGGAGAAAATGCAAGTTGTAAAGCGAATCCAAGAGAGTGTGCCTCGCGCCGCGGCTAATTTGCAGAGGCTGCTGCAGCAAGTCAGTTAGCTTCAAAGGTGCAGCGTGGCAATGATAGAAACTATTCGTTACGAATCGTCGATAGACTCAAGTATGAAGATGACGAAAGCATCTAGATAATAAAAGCATCGAGATAACAAACGCATTAACCAAAGTGGAGTGAGCATGTCTGCAGAATTACAGGTCAGTAAAACGAAGTTAGCCTCGCATCGGGTAGTCGATCGCGCAGAAAAGGTGCTTGGTGAAGGAGAGGTAAGACTGTCGGTTGAATACTTTGCCTTTACAGCCAACAATATTACCTACGGCGCTGCTGGTGATCGTTTAGGCTACTGGCAATTTTTCCCAGTAGATAATGAAACTGGCGAAGATTGGGGCATTATACCTGTCTGGGGGTTTGCTGATGTAAGCGAATCCAATTGTGCTGACTTGCCTGTGGGCGATCGTGTCTATGGCTATTTTCCCCCTGCGGCGTCGGTGGTTATGCTGCCCGTAAATTGTAAGCCACATTCGTTCGTAGACGGCGCGGTGCATAGGCAAGCGTTACCGCCACTTTACAACCGTTACCAGCGGGTGAGTGCCGACGCGAGCTACAGCAAAGAGGGAGATGTGCCGCGCATTTTATTGTCGCCTCTGCATCTCACCTCATACTGCATCTGGGACCATCTCAAACAGCAGAATTGGTTTGGTGCCGAGCAGGTTATTATCGTCAGTGCGTCATCTAAAACGAGTTTAGGCGTTGCTGTGGCGCTCGATCGAGACGACGCTGCGCCTACAGTAGTTGGTCTCACCTCGCAGGCTAACAAGCAGTTTGTTGCCGATACTACGCTTTACGCGGCGACTATCGCCTATGATGAAATCGCGGCATTGCTCGATAAAAAGAGCGCAGTAATCGTCGATATGGCCGGCAACCCCAATGTACGACACGCACTACAGGCGCAGTTGGGAGATCAGCTCCAGCATTACATCAGTGTGGGGTTAACGCATTGGGACGAAGAGGCGAAGGGGAGTGCGGGTGATGCCAGTCTCGTGCCCATTAAGTCACAAGAGATGTTTTTTGCACCAACCTACATTCTCGAGCGCATGAAAACACTTGCCCCTGGCGAGTTCGAAAAGAATTCGAGCGAATACCTGAAGGCGGCAACCAAGGCGACGTTCGGTTGGATGGAGGTGAAAGAGCTCGGCGGTATCGAGGCGCTCGCCGAGCTCTATCCGAGTTTTGTCGAAGGCACATTGCCACCTTCGGCGGGTTATGTCGTCAAACTCTAGTTAGAGTGGCGACCAAGCAACTTCCGGTATTGCTGACTATCTAATCGCGCCTTGCGGCGTGGTCTGCCAATGGAATGGGCTTAAGGTGGCCGTGCCAGTAACTTCCTCGCTTAAATCGCCCGCGCGATACAGTCGGCCGTTGATCATGACATGGCTGATTCGATCGGTGTTGCGAATGTCGTCGAGTGGGTTTGCATCGACGATAACGAGGTCGGCAAGTTTGCCTGCCTCGAGCGACCCGATGTCTTTGTCCATGCCAAGGTGGCGCGCCGGATTAATTGTCGCGGTAGCAAGCGCCTCCATCGGTGAGAAACCGCCGCGTGCGAAACTCCACATTTCCCAGTGACTCGCGAGTCCTTCGCGCTGGCCATGGGCACCGATGTTTACCATGATACCTGCGTCCATCAGAATCTTCGCGGCAGCGGCTGAATCGTCATCTCGATAGTCTTCCTCTGGCGCTGTTACGCGGCGCACCGAACGCGCTTGCAGTTGCGACGGTGGCACAAAATTGCTGAGGATAGGGTGTTTCCATACTTCGGTATTCTGATAGAAATAATCTTCTGAGGTGAGGCCACCATAGGTGACGACGAGGGTAGGCGTATAGCCCGCGCCCGACTGACGCCAGAACTGATGCACATCGTCATACATTTTGAGCGTTGGCACGTTGTGCTCAATACCGGTTATGCCATCGGCGATCATGCTCATGTCTAGTTGATAAAGCGACCCACCTTCGGCAACGCTGATCAACCCCTCTTGGCGTGCTGCCTCGATTACCTGCTGACGCTGTTCTCTGCGTGGTTGATTGTAATTTTTGACACTAATCGCCCCTTGCGCTGCGAGTCTGCGTACGTGGGCCAACGCATCGTCTAGGTTGTCGATCGGTGCCCAGCTCGTGCTTTTTGCGCCATAAACAATCTCGCCAGTCGAGAAAATACGTGGCCCCAGAATTCGATCTGTGCGCGCATATTCTGCTGCTGCGAAGGCCGACTTCGCGCTACTCGAGGGGTTATGTACAGTGGTGACACCAAGCGCTAAATGGGCGAGCAAATTCCAGTTTTGCTGCGGGATTATATCGTCGCCTGCATACGGCCCGTGTGCATGCGCATCAATGATGCCTGGCATGATAGTTTTGCCTGCTAGATCGATTTCGGTGTAGTCCTCGGGCACAGCAGTGCCTCTGGCTATCGACTCGATACGGTTGCCTTTAATCAGCACAGTGGCGTTTTCTAAAACGGCGCGCTCGTCGTTCATCGTGATAACCCGCGCATTAGTCAGCGCCACCGCGGTGTTAGGGATGGCATGTGCAACCTGCATGCTCAGGTTGTTGCCAGTAGCAGGCGTCGCGTAGTCACCGTTCATCAGTGTATTAATATTTGCTGTTTTAAACTCGGCGCCAACCGACCAGCTAATCGACTCGCTGTCTGGCGACCAGGCGATATACGTGGCACCTACCTTGCTTGCGCGGCGCACGGCGAAGGCCGGCTTCGCCGCATCGAGATCGATACCTGCACCGAACTGCGAGCGCTCGGCAACGTGAAGCTGAAACTGATTGATAAACGCAACATAGTTTCCATCGGGCGAAAGGCGCATCTCACTAGCAAATTCGGCCTCAGCGACTGTGCGCTTATCTTGACCCGCACGGTCAACTGACACTAACTGCGTAATCGCGGTGGAACTGCCGCGGCCCTCGGCGCTTTCGTTGCGCTCCTGTAGATAGATCCTGCCCTCTGGGCCGAAATGGGGGTTGTTGCCACTGTCGGTCACAAAACTGAGCTGCTCGGAGGCGACATCGTAGAGATAAATGCCAGGCTTGTTATCGAAATTGGGGTTAAGCAGATCGCTGCCGCGACGCTTGCGCAGCAAGAGTTCGGTGCCATTCGCATTGATCGCAAGGTCGTCGTATTGTCCTTTAATAAGAGCCATCTCTCTTGGCGCGCCGCCTCGAGTGCGCACGCGGTAAAGCGTACTCAGGGTGTCGTCGTGCCAGCGCAAAAAGTAAATTGAGTCGCCGTCGGGCGAATAGATCGGCGAGTAATCGAAGCCTTCATGGTCGCCTCGAGTCAATCGCTCTGGTAGCGATTCTCCGCGCTTGATAAACAGTCTGCCGAGCGACTCAAACACAACCGAGGTGCCGTCGGGAGAGGGCTGAGGATAGCGCACCATTTTAGTCGCGAAAGTCTCAGGGGCTACCTCAACAGTGCCGCGCAGCGGAGGGTAAATTTTGCGCGTATCGGCAACATGGAAAGGAATTTCTGTCGTTGCTTCGGTCGCAAGGTCTAGCTTAAATATTTTGCCTTTGGCCCAGAAGACAATAGCGTCGGAGTCTGGTGTCCACTCCATCGTTGGGTAAAAACCATGCACAGCCCAGGTCTCTTGCATGTCTGGGTCGAGCTCTGCGTAAACCATGCGCTCTTCGCCGGTAGCCAGATTCATAACAAAGAGGCGTGATTCCGCGCGGACGCGTTTCACATACGCAAGCTTGCTACCGTCGGGTGATGGCGTAGGGCGCACTGCGCCGCCGGGCCCGCCTGCAACAGTCGTGATCTCGGTAGAGGCGAGATCGACACGGCGAATCTGAAACAGTTCGGTATTGCTGTCCTCATGATAAATAAACGTGTTGCCCGGTGAGACATTACGCACATAGTAAATCGCGCTGCCGTCAGGTGCGAAAGCAGGCTCGCCCTGTTCTTTCTGAAAGTTTTCACTCGGACGCGCGACAATACGCTGACCCGCGATAGCGTCATCACCCGTGCTGTCATAGAGCCAAATCTCGCCGGTGCCAAGCGATCGCGAGGTGGTGAAGTGTTTGCGCGCAGCGATAAAACGGCCATCTGGACTCCATGTCGGGCTATTCAGAAGGCGGAAAGACTCGTGCGTTACCTGATGCGTCGCACCGCTTTCGAGGTCGAGTGTCCAAATATTATCGCCACCTGCGCTATCGCTGGTGAAAGCAATACGCCGCCCATCGGGGCTATACTGCGCCTGCATGTCCCACGCGAGTCCGCTTGTTAGTGCTACGGCTTCGCCGCCATCGATAGGCATCTGATAAATGTCGCCGAGTAAATCGAACAAAACCGATTGGCCATCGGGGGAGACATCGACATTGAGCCAAGTGCCTTCTGTAACATCGAGCTGAGCCGTCATGGCTTGGGCGCCGAATGAAGGGGTGTTTACATCCCACGTGTCAGCGGCCGCTGTGTGTCCGGCAAGTGCAGCGAGTCCTGTCGCGATAAACAGTAGGTTAAATCTGAATTTCATCGGTGTCGCTCCTGACTATCGAGTCTCTGCCTGACAAGTAGTAAGCGCTTGTAGTCACGACTGCGGGTCGAATTGGCCAGCCCACCGTGAGTGATGGGCGCATGAGTTCAATTGTAGCTTCGCTTGCGCTGAGAAAGCGAATTTGGCGAATGCGCAGACATTGAGATATTCTCGATCACTCGCGAAAGACACGAGTTAATTTGCTTACAAGGACATCGAGCCAGGACTATGAATAAAGAAAAACTGTTGGTCATTTTTATGTGGGTTACTGGGATCGGTACAGCGCTTGTTGGTCTTGGGTTAATCGCACCCTCCGAAATCCAGCAGTCGATGTTTGGTGCGCCATCGGCGGATCCGCTCGCATTGCTTCTGGCACGTGGTTGGTCAGGCCTTGTAGGACTGATGGGCATACTTCTCATAATCGGCGCGCGTAGGCCTGCATTGCGCACTTTTTGTCTTAATGTCTCTGGTGGCAGCAAGGCGATGTTTATCGGCATGATTCTAATTTGGGGTCAGGCGTATGTCCCAACGCTTGCAGGCGCGCTATTTATCGATGCGCTTGTAGTCTTGGTCGCTATCGCCAATCAGGTTCAAGGTAAAGAACGTCGATGACATTAATAGCTTTGCAGAAAAACCGATAATCACGTCTCAATAATAGCCATTTGGTTAACAAAAGAAGAGTTCTATGAAAGTGCCCTCCAGACTTTATCCGCCGCATTATCTTGTTCTTAGCATTGCGTCGATCATTGGCATTGATTGGTTAGTTCCTGTGCCATTTGTTGCCGCCGCTTTTGCTCTAATTGGTGGCTTACTCTTTTTAGTTATTGGACTCATTCTCGCAGCCTCGGCCGCCAGACTCTTTTCCAAAGCAAAGACCGGCATAGTGCCCTTTAGTGAATCAACAAAACTGGTCGTCAGCGGAGCCTACCGTTTCACCCGCAATCCGATGTATCTAGGGATGTTCTTTTGCCTCATCGGCGTCACACTGCTGGTCAATAATGTAGTGGGGTTGCTCGTGCTTCTATTGTTTTTCCTCATCATCAGGCAGCGATTCGTGCTGAAAGAAGAGGTGCAAATGCAAGAAACCTTTGGAGACGACTATGCCCAGTTCAAAGCCCGTATCAGGCGCTGGATCTAATAAATTCAGACGCATAGTTCGCAAGAGAAAATAATTATGAGTTGGCAAAAAGAAGTCGATGAACTCAGGAGACGCGAGGCGCTCGCGTACAAAATGGGCGGTGAAGAGCGAGTCGCCAGGCAGCATGATAATGGCAGGCTAACTGTTCGTGAACGTGTTGCTGCGTTAGCCGACGACGGGAGTTTTCATGAGATTGGGGCGTTAGCTGGCAAAGCGACCTATAACGACGCAGGCGAGATGCAGGACTTCGTGCCGTCGAACTTCGTTCTGGGCACGGCGCTGATCAACGGCCGAAAAGTGGTGCTGGGCGGTGATGACTTTACCGTGCGCGGTGGCTCCGCGGACGCAAAAGTAGGTGACAAAAGCGGCTACGGCGAACGCTATGCTCTGGAGATGAGACTCCCGCTTGTCAGGTTAATCGATGGCAGTGGCGGTGGAGGAAGCGTCAAGACGCTCGAGATGGTAGGCCACTCCTATGTTCCAGCGCTCAAAGGAATCGAAACCACAATGCGCCTGCTCGGTCATGTTCCGGTTGTCTGCGCGTGTATGGGTTCGGTTGCTGGGCTTGGGGCAGTGCGAAC
>Ga0115566_10005399_pt1 | contig 10035 bp, 10 predicted proteins | sample COGITO_mtgs_1204_3_FD_87173 | JGI IMG/M metagenome (GOLD analysis project Ga0115566, IMG submission 87173) | Pelagic marine microbial communities from North Sea - COGITO_mtgs_120405 | ecosystem: Environmental > Aquatic > Marine > Epipelagic | place: Germany:Helgoland, sampling site Kabeltonne...
AGTGCAAGTCGGTTTTGGCTTCGATCGACCGAAACACCCTCGGCAGTAAAGATGGCATAGCCATCTGCCGTTAGCTGCGCGACATCACCCTCTTCAAGATAAACAAACGTATCGGTGACGGACTGCAGCGCCAGCGTGTCTGACCCGGCAAAGTATTCCCCTAGACCAATACCCAGGACCAGTGGGCTACCCTGACGTGCCACGACCAACTGATTAGGCGATTCCCGATCGATAACAGCAAGGGCATAAGCGCCTTTTAATTGCGGCAGGACCTGCTGTACCGCCGCTAATACGTCAAGGCTGCCCTCCTCGAGGGCCAGCGCAATCAAGTGGGCCACCACCTCGGTATCGGTTTCGGAAACAAACTGACAGCCCTGTGTTGTTAACGCAGCGCGCAACACTTCGTGGTTCTCAATAATCCCATTGTGCACCACCGCAATGCGGTCATTAATGACATGAGGGTGGGCGTTGGCAACCGACGGGGCACCATGGGTTGCCCAACGGGTGTGCGCAATGCCGGTACCACCACTCAGTGGTGTGGCTTGCTGTGCCGCTTCTAACGCGGCAACGCGTCCTAAGGTTTTATGGCTCGACAATTGACTTTCGCGATCAATCAGCGCAAAACCAGCCGAGTCATATCCGCGGTACTCCAGCCTGCGAAGGCCCTCGAGTAGGATATCGGTGCAATCTCGTCGGGCGGCCACCGCCACAATCCCGCACATTAGGGTTTATCCTCTGTTTTGGTGGGACGCTGCCAACCGTCCACATTATGCTGTCGGCCTCGAGCGACGGCTAACTGATCGCCTTGCACATCATCGGTAATCGTTGAGCCAGCGGCTACAAAACCGCCCGACGCCACTGATAAAGGGGCCACTAAGGTGCTGTTTGACCCAATAAACACGCCCTCTCCTAGTTCGGTTCGATATTTATTGGCCCCATCATAGTTACACGTGATGGTGCCTGCGCCCACATTGCTCCATGCGCCTACTGTGGCATCACCCAGATAAGTGAGATGACTGGCTTTCGCACCTGTGCCCAGCGACGTGTTTTTTATTTCCACAAAATTGCCCACCTTCGCCTGCTCACCGATTTCGGTGCCAGGGCGCAGACGCGCGTAAGGGCCAATTTCTGCAGCCGCTTTCACAGTGGCCCCATCGATGTGAGTGAAAGGCCGAATGTGTGCGCCGGTCTCGATGCTCGCGTTGCGAATCACGCAATGGGCGCCAATAGTGACCTCGTCACCCAGGGTCACATTGCCCTCAAACAACACATTGAAATCAATCGACACATCGCGGCCGCAGCGTAACGACCCTCGGATGTCCAACCGCGCACGATCGGCCACAAAAACGCCGGCCGCCATCAAGCGCTCCGCCAGTACCCACTGGTGCTGGCGCTCCAAGTATTCTAATTGTTGGGGGGTATTCACCCCTAAGGTATCCAGCGGGCTGTCTGACACCACCACGACTACCGCGACGCCATCCTCCTTAGCCAGTGCCAAGACATCAGGTAGGTAATATTCTGATTGGGCGTTGTGATTCTGGATCCGAGACAACCAATCTTCGAGCAGATTCGCTCTGCTTGCCAACACGCCCGTATTGATTTCGCGCAACTGTTGCTGGGCTATCGATGCGTCTCGATGTTCCACAACCGCCAAGAACTCGCCCTGCTCATCACGGACCACGCGGCCGTAACCGGCTGGATCCTCCACCTCGGCTGACAACAGGGCAATGCCATCCTCAGCTTCTGTCACCACCGCTTGCAGGGTCGCGTCAGTGACCAATGGGACATCACCAAACAACACCAGTACTGTTGACTCTGAATCACAGGCGCCGATGGCTTGTTGCACAGCATGGCCGGTGCCCTTTTGCTCCGCTTGCAGATGGCACTGCACATCGGGTGCACGGACAGCCGCTTCCACCGCATCGGCACCACAACCAATGACGACATGGATACGATGCGCTCCAGCTGCGCGAGCGGCATCTAGGGTGTAATGAATTAACGGCCGACCAGACAACGAATGGAGGACTTTAGGTAACTTGGACTGCATCCGGCTACCCTGTCCGGCGGCCAAAATGATTACTTCCAACATGAAGGAGTCCGCTCACGGTTTGACGCAAGCGTCATCATTACCCACCGGGGCCAGTTTGCAAGCAAACGAGTGTCCTTCGGCAAACAAACACCAAAATTAACCCGATTACGGAGGGGTCATTAACCTCGACCGGCGCGGTTCTTGAGTTTACGCAGCGCTGATAATTGCGCCGTCGCTTCGGCTAATTGTGCAGAGGCACGACCGTAATCGATCTCTCCTTGCTGGTTGGCAAGCGTTTCTTCAGCGTCTTGACGAGCCGTCTCAGCAGCCGCCTCATCAATATCGTCGGCTCTGACAGCGGTGTCAGCCAAAACCGTGACCACGTCCCCCTGAACTTCTAAAAAACCGCCCGAAGCGTAGTAGACTTGTTCTTCACCCGTTGGCTCAATAATGCGAATGGGCCCGGGAATCAGCCGCGTCAGTAAAGCGGCATGCCCATAACAGACACCCAACTCACCTTCTACCCCCGTGGCGACCAGCAGCTCCACCAGTCCTGAGTAGATCTGCGCTTCTGCGCTCACGATATCGCACTGTAAGGTCATCGCCATAAATCAGTCCCCCAACGCGCGTCAGAGCTTAGACGCCTTTTCTACGGCTTGCTCAATCGAACCCACCATATAAAACGCCTGCTCAGGCAGGTGATCAAAATCACCACCTAAAATACCCTGAAAGCCAGCAATGGTATCTTTTAATGAGACGTAGATGCCCGGTGAACCGGTAAAAACTTCTGCAACGTGGAACGGCTGTGACAAGAACCGTTCAATTTTTCGAGCACGAGAAACCGTCGTTTTATCTTCCTCAGAAAGCTCATCCATGCCCAAAATAGCAATAATGTCTTTAAGCTCTTTATACCGCTGCAACACAGACTGCACGCCACGCGCCACTTCATAATGTTGCTGACCGATAATCAGTGGATCGAGCTGACGAGATGTGGAATCCAGCGGATCAACCGCAGGATAAATACCTTTCGCAGCGATATCCCGACTCAACACGACGGTTGAATCCAGGTGCGCAAACGTTGTCGCGGGAGAGGGGTCAGTCAAGTCGTCGGCAGGAACATAAACGGCTTGAATCGAGGTGATCGAACCGGTTTTAGTCGACGTAATGCGCTCCTGCAAGACACCCATCTCCTCTGCCAAAGTGGGCTGATACCCCACTGCAGAAGGCATACGACCGAGCAGGGCCGACACTTCTGTTCCCGCCAAAGTGTAACGATAGATGTTGTCAACAAATAACAGCACGTCTCGCCCGTCGTCGCGGAACTTCTCGGCCATGGTTAAACCCGTTAGGGCAACACGGAGACGGTTACCAGGGGGCTCATTCATTTGCCCGTACACCATGGCTACCTTTGATTTATCGAGCTCCTCGACGTTGACGACGCCCGATTCTTGCATCTCGTAATAGAAATCGTTTCCTTCTCGAGTCCGCTCACCCACACCGGCGAACACAGACAATCCGGAGTGCTCGGTCGCAATATTATTGATGAGCTCCATCATATTGACCGTTTTACCCACACCGGCACCGCCAAATAAACCGACCTTGCCGCCCTTAGCGAAGGGGCATACTAAGTCGATGACTTTAATACCCGTTTCTAATAACTCATCTGACGCGGCGAGTTCGTCGTAAGCCGGTGCCGCGCGGTGGATAGCAGCACGAGTCTGCTCACCGATGGGACCTCTTTCATCAATTGGGTTGCCCAGCACATCCATGATGCGACCCAGCGTTTCGGTTCCCACGGGAACCGAGATCGGTGCACCGGTATTTTCAACATCCAATCCGCGACTGACTCCTTCGGATGGGCCCATAGCAATGGCGCGCACAACCCCGTCACCCAATTGCTGCTGAACCTCGAGAGTCAGCCCTTTTTCGGCGACCGTTAGTGCGTCATAGACCTGCGGTACGCTGTCACGTGGAAACTCCACGTCGATCACTGCACCAATGACTTGTACGACCTTTCCGCTACTCATTTCCCGGTCCTCATCTTAAAAGGTATGCAGTCAACATCGCGCTGCATCGTGTTACGTTATTGGATGACGCTTCAGCCGATGGCTGCCGCGCCGCCCACTATTTCTGCTAGTTCCTGCGTAATTGCCGCTTGCCGTGCCTTGTTATAGACCAGCTGTAAATCTTCGATCAGCTCACCCGCATTGTCGGTTGCATTTTTCATCGCGATCATTCGAGCAGCCTGCTCGCAAGCACCATTCTCTACGACGGCCTGATAAACAAGTGACTCGATATAACGCACCATTAACGCATCGAGGAGCTCTCGTGCATCGGGTTCGTAGAGGTAGTCCCAGTGATGAGACAGCAAATCGCTCTGTTCTGCCTTCAAGGGCAGCAACTGCTCTACCGCTGGGGACTGTGTCATGGTATTCACAAACTCGTTGCCAGCAAGATACAACGCGTCGATTCGACCCTCTGTATACGCATCAAGCATCGATTTAACGCCGCCGATAAGATCCCCCAAAGAGGGCTCTTCACCCAGGTCTCTTACCGTCGCTGTCACATTGCCCCCAACGCTGGCGAAAAAGCCGCCGGCCTTAGCACCCACCAAACACAGCTCGATATCAACGCCTGAATCTTGCAAGCCCTTCATAGACGCAATGGCGCTCTTGAATAAATTGATGTTGAGTCCACCGCACAATCCGCGATCAGTCGACACAATGATGTAACCCGCCCGCTTGACCTCTCGCTCTTGCATGTAGGCATGACGATACTCAGGGGTTGAGTTAGCAATATGACCCACTACCGCGCGCATCCTTTGCGCGTAAGGCTTGCCAAGCTCCATACGGTCCTGAGCGCGACGCATCTTACTAGCAGCCACCATTTCCATGGCGCTGGTGATCTTTTGAGTACTTTGAATACTCGTGATCTTAGTGCGTATTTCTTTGCCGGCTGCCATGCAGTCTTACCAAGTCTGTGTTGATTTAAACGCTTCTATCGCAGACTTAAAGGATGCCTCTCGGTCACCATTCCAGTCGCCATCGGCGTCAATGTGTTGCATTACCTCGGCATGTTCAGCACGCATATAACTCAATAACGCAGCCTCAAACGCGCCAATCTTCGCGACGTCGACATCTTGCAAGTAGCCCTCATTACCGGCGTACAGCAACACCCCCATATCAGCAATCGACAGCGGGGCATACTGTTTCTGTTTCATCAACTCCGTGATGCGCTCGCCATGCTCGAGCTGCGCCTTCGTCGCCTCATCAAGGTCAGAAGCAAACTGCGAGAACGCCGCTAATTCGCGGTACTGAGCCAGTGCCGTCCGAATACCGCCAGAGAGTTTTTTAACAATCTTGGTTTGCGCTGCACCACCCACTCGAGAAACAGAGATACCGGCATTCATGGCGGGTCGAACACCAGCGTTGAACATGTCGGCTTCCAAGAATATTTGCCCGTCAGTAATCGAGATCACGTTAGTCGGAACAAAGGCGGAAACGTCGCCCGCTTGCGTTTCAATCACAGGCAAGGCGGTGAGCGAGCCAGTTTGGCCCTTCACTTCTCCACCTGTTGCCTGCTCGACATAATCGGCATTCACCCGGGCGGCACGTTCTAGCAATCGCGAGTGCAAGTAAAAGACATCGCCTGGGTAAGCTTCCCGTCCCGGTGGCCGACGCAACAACAAAGAAATTTGCCGGTATGCTACCGCCTGTTTAGAGAGGTCGTCATAGATAATCAATGCGTCCTCTCCACGATCGCGGTAATACTCACCCATCGTGCATCCTGCAAAGGGCGCCAAGTACTGCATGGCTGCTGGATCTGACGCATTAGCCGCTACTACAATGGTGTGGCCCATCGCGCCGTGCTCTTCCAGCTTTCGAACGACGGAGGCGACCGAAGACGCCTTTTGTCCAACCGCCACATAAACACACTTAATGCCGGTGCCCTTTTGGTTAATAATCGCATCGACGGCGATAGCGGTTTTACCCACCTGGCGATCACCAATGATGAGTTCTCTCTGGCCTCGGCCAATCGGCACCATGGCATCAATGGCCTTCAGGCCAATTTGCACAGGCTGATCAACGGACTGTCGCGCAATCACTCCGGGTGCAATCTTTTCAATCGCGTCGGTGAGTTTTGTCTCGATCGCGCCTTTGCCATCAATTGGGTTACCCAATGAATCCACCACTCGCCCCTGCAGCTCAGGCCCCACGGGGACCTCTAAGATGCGGCCCGTACAACGGCACGTTTGGCCCTCGGCCAGCTGTTTATAGTCACCCAAAATCACTGCGCCCACTGAATCGCGCTCGAGGTTGAGTGCAAGGCCAAAAACCCCCCCTTCAAACTCAATCATTTCGCCGTACTGGACTTCAGTCAGCCCGTGAATGCGGATGATGCCGTCTGTGACGGAGACAATGGTGCCCTCATTGGTTGCCTGCGATACAACAGCGAGCTGATCAATACGTTGTTTGATCAAATCACTGATTTCTGAGGGGTTGAGCTGTTGCATGACCTATTCCTCTGTCATTGGGTCAGCGCGCCAGCAAGCTTATCTAGCCGGCCGCGAACAGAGCCATCGATCACCAGATCGTCGGCACGGATGATGGCCCCCCCCAGGAGGGAGGAGTCGGTTTCTGATGTTAGGGTAACGCTGCGATTGAGCTTTGATGTCATTGTCTCGCTCAGCACACGGGTCTCTTCATCACTCAACGGATACGCGGAGGTGACCACGACAGCGACAGTGCTTTCTACTGCTTGCTTAAATTGCTCGAACAGAGCAGATACCTCGGGCAACAAACCAAGACGCCCGTTGTCTGACATGATCATTAATAAGTTCACAACGGTTGGGGGCAATGAATCACCCACCAACGCTGCCAAGTTTTCAGCCCGCTGCTCTGCTGTTTGGTTGGGGCCTTTTAACATCACTGACACTTTTTCATCACGCGTCACAGCAGCCAGTTGAACCAAAGCGTCTTGCCATTGCGCCAGCTCATCCGCGCCACGTGCGTGCTCAAAAGCCGCCCTAGCGTAAGGTCTGGCAAGCGTAATGGGCTCTATCATTTATCCGTTATCCGCGGAAAGTGTTTTCAGTATGTCGGCATGCTTATCGGCATCGATTTCGGCACCCAGCACTTTCTCTGCCCCGGCCAACGCCAGTGCACTGACCTGCGACATGAGTTGTTCTTGCGCGCGGGCTCGCTCTTGCTCAATCTCAGCCGATGCGGCGGTTTTAACCCGGTCAGCCTCTGCTGTGGCGGCCTGTTTGGCCTCTTCCACCACCGCTTGAGCTCGCTTATTGGCCGCTTCAACGATCACTGCGGCCTCTTTTTTCGCCTCCGTAAGCTGTTCGGCGACTTGTTGCTGGGCTATTTCAAGGTCATGGCCGGCACGGTCTGCTGCCGCTAAACCGTCCGCAATCTTGTTTTGACGCTCAAGCATCGCCGCCATAATGGGGGGCCATACAAAGCGCATACAGAACGCCACGAAGGCCACAAAGGCAATCAGCTGTCCTATCAGAGTGAGATTAATGTTCACACAATGCTCCTGTGGTACATCGAACGGATGAGCTCAGCACGCCCGCACGTCAAATTACGTTCTCAGCCAGCGACAACAAAAATGAGGTACATGGCAATACCCACACCAATAATGGGAATCGCATCGACCAGTCCAGCGCCTAAAAAGAAAGTGCCCTGTAATTTAGGGGCCAACTCAGGCTGACGCGCTGAGCCCTCTATCAGCTTGCCACCCAAGATACCGACGCCAATTGCTGCGCCCATTCCACCCAAACCCATCATAATGGCCGCGGCTACGTAAATCATTTCCATGGTTGTCTCCTAAAGTACTTAAGTCAGTCGAAATTAGTGGTCTTCATGCGCCATGCTGAGGTACACAATGGTCAAAACCATAAAAATAAAGGCCTGGAGCGTAATCACCAAAATGTGGAATATCGCCCAGCCCACTTGTAACAGCGCAGCGGGTAGCATCCAAAAAATACCCACGCTGAATAACGCCGCAATTAAAATAAAGATCATCTCTCCGGCATACATATTGCCAAATAGCCGAAGGCCGAGTGAAAACGGTTTGGCCAATAAGCCGACCACTTCCATGAATAGGTTCACCGGTATAAACAGCGGGTGATTAAACGGGTTAAGCGTGAGCTCTTTGACAAAACCGAAGCCCTTGACCTTGATGGAGTAAAACAACATCAGCACAAAGACACCAATTGCCATGCCCATTGTAATATTAGGGTCGGTGGACGGCACAATCTTTTGATAATCAACGCCGACCAACATTAAGGTGTGCGGAATCAGGTCAACAGGTATCAAATCCATTAAGTTCATCATAAACACCCACACGAATATTGTGAGGGCCAATGGCGCAATCAAAGGGTTGCGGCCGTGAAACGTGTCTTTGACGGTACCATCAACAAACTCAACCACCATTTCGACAAAGTTGATCCAGCCGCTGGGGGTATCGGCTGATGCCTGCACCGCAACCCGACGAAATAACCAACAAAAAATAAGCCCCAGCCCCACAGACCACAGCATGGAATCGACATGAACCGCGTTAAAGCCCATCACCGACATCTCGTTGGGGCCATGGGCCAAGGTCCATTGGCCTCCCGCAGAGACAACCGTGCCGTCCTCCCGCTCAAAGCCCTCGGGAAGCTTGCCATAGGTCAGATTCGTCAAATGGTGGACGATGTATTCTGATACGGTTTGATTGTCGCCGTTTGCCGCCATTCTTGCCGTTTTACTCCTGTGCCTCTTCGAGGCGTTAAATGCTCACCGTTCTGTCATTTGTTGGGCCGCTGCTGCCGCACCAGCACGATGGGCGGTATCAGCAATGCCAACACGCTGCCTAACAAGACCATTTCTGGCGCACTGCTTGGCCTCACCGTAAATAACACCGCAAACCCAACGGCTGCCGCGGTATACCGCGCGAGCCCCATCCAAACCGAGCCGCCTCCCGGGCGACGAGCTGTTAGGCTCAGCGCCACCCAAATGCTGGGAATCAGTACCACCAGCGCGCCGAGCAGTAGATCTAGCCCGGCGTCGACACCCCACATCACAACGGACAGCGCTGCCCCTACCGCAATGATGGCCGCCGCGGTCAACGTGGCAGACAACAAGCGCTTCCTAGTGGCCTCGAAAGGCGCAGAAGCAACAAATCTTGCCAAAACGCGTGCGCCCCTCTGTAATGCGGGGCCGAGTGTAGTGGAAAGGCCTAAGCCCTTCAACACATGGGGTTATCGGATTTTCTTTAATACGCCGTCTAATTCATCCAGTGTGGTGTAATGAATTTCAAGCCGACCACGCCCGCTTTGCTGATGTCGTATTTTAACCTGTGCACCCAATTGCTTGCTGAGGTCGGTTTCGAGCCGACTAATGTTAGGGTCTGTCAGCGAGACAGCGGGCTTATCTGTTGCCAACGAGCGGACCAACGCTTCTGTTTGACGCACCGAGAGCCCCCGTTGATAGACCTGTCGCGCCGCGCGAACTTGGTCGCCCCCCGACAAAGCTAACAGCGCTTTAGCGTGGCCAGCATCAATTTCTTGTCGCTCCAGTAGTCCCAGCACCTCGCTCTCAAGCTGCAGAAGGCGCATTAAGTTGGCCACGGCAGGGCGTGATCGCCCCACCGCACTAGCGACTTGTTCCTGATTCAGGCCGAACTCCTCTTGAAGTCGCTTCAACCCCAGGGCCTCTTCAACGGGGTTTAAATCTTCCCGTTGAATATTTTCAATCAACCCGATCGCAATGGCGGCCTCATCGGAAACGTCTTTGATCACTACCGGCACAGTGGGTAATTCGGCCAACTGCGCTGCTCGCCAGCGCCGCTCGCCCGACAGAATCTCAAAGCCACCGCTCGCCAAAGCTCGCGCAACTATCGGTTGCAAAATACCCTGCGCTCTAATGCTCTCAGCAAGGCTTTGCAAAGCCTCCTGCGCGAAGCTGCGGCGAGGCTGATAGGTGCCTCTTTGCAGTTGCTCAATGGGCACTTCC
>Ga0115566_10005408_pt1 | contig 10028 bp, 10 predicted proteins | sample COGITO_mtgs_1204_3_FD_87173 | JGI IMG/M metagenome (GOLD analysis project Ga0115566, IMG submission 87173) | Pelagic marine microbial communities from North Sea - COGITO_mtgs_120405 | ecosystem: Environmental > Aquatic > Marine > Epipelagic | place: Germany:Helgoland, sampling site Kabeltonne...
CTTAAAACATATGCTGTTTTATCCATTCGATTGTGAAAATTGGTTACATAAACTCCCATTGCTTGCTTACCCATAGCACATTGATAGGTATTTCTAGGAGATTGATTATGTTCAGGAAAGGGAATACAAGATGCTAAAATACCAAAAATTGTACTGGGGTGAATTTCACAATGGGTAAATTTTTTGCAATTATTAGAAAGATTTTCCGATTTCATAGCAATCATACTGTGATTTTGTTCTACAGGATCTATATATTCAATAATAGAATCTTGATCATTTGTAGCAACAATTAATTCATCCCATGATAATTGATTATTATGAACTTTGTTAATAATGGATGGTGTTACTAGCAATTTGTTGTTTTTTACTTTAAACACAGGACGCATTAAACGACCCGCATCATTACAAACTTTAATCTCTTTATTTCCAATATCAAATATAACTGAGGTGTAAATATTAATAATTCCTTTATATTTTTTTTCCTTAAGCGAATTATATAAATTGACTGGATCTTTTGCGATTCCTATCCAACAACCATTTATAAAAACTTTTACTTTATTTTCCAATTCTTCGATTTTTGAAGAACCGATTGAAATAACATCCTTTTCGATAAATTCATATAAACTAGAAGGATTTGATGGAATTGTTAAATGGGACATATAACTTAAATTTTTAACAACTCCTACTGATTGACCTTCTGGAGTTTCAGCTGGACATAAAAATCCCCATGTAGTTCCATGTAATTTTCGGGGCGGAATGAGCTTTCCACTCTTATCTATTGGTGTATTAATTCTTCTAAGGTGACTTAGACTTGAAATATATGTCAATCTGTTTAAAACTTGAGCGACACCAACTTTATTGCTATTAACTTGTTTAATTCCAAAATCACCAGTGGCCAAAGCTCGTTTAATACCATTTTCAATAGTAGTAGATTTTATTATTTTATAAATATTTGTCATATTCACAATATTGATGAAATCTTCAGTCGAACGCCAGGAACCATTATTTATTTCTCTAATAATTTGTTTTTGCATATCTTTTACAAGTTTATTGAAGTAATTACGGAACAGATTATTAAGTAAAATTCCACATGTATCAATTCTTTTATTAACATAAGAATCTCTATCATCTATATTTCGGAAACCCAATGATGTTTTGATTAACTTATGAGTCATATATCCGAGGAAATATATTTTTTGTGATAATAGTTGACAATGAGGAAATAAATCATTTGTAAGTATTTCTACCGCAAACTCTCTTTTTTTTTGACGACCTGTTTCAACAGTCATATTGATAGGAGTGTATTGCACTACATTGGTAATATATTGTAGAGCACATTCTTTAGTCATAAATTGATTTGAATCAATAATTGATGCTTGTAAGAAATTTAATACTTTTTTAAATTTTGGATTTTCGGTATTTAATATAATCATTTCACAAATTTCCTTATCTGAAATTACACCCAAAGCACGAAACAAAATGAATAATGGGATTGGTTGCTTTGTTCTGGGAATTTGTACATAGATACCATTTCCAAATCCATTACTTTTAGCAGAAATCATCATATTAATTTGTTTTGGACTAATTTGTTTGTAATCAGGAACAGACTTTACTTCGGCCATCCATCCCCATTTGCTACTATTTTTGGAAACATTAAAACAAGATACCATATTTTCAGCAGCGCGCTCTTGTCCTAGGACTGTTTTTTCTGAACCATTTATTATAAAATAACCCCCCGCATCATATTTACATTCTCCTGTAATATCACTATTTACATGTTTGTATTGTTTTAATATACATATATTTGATTTTAGCATAATTGGAAGCTTCCCAATATGTATTTTAGGAATATTTTTCATAATTATTTGACAATTTTCTAAGTTATCCCCGGAACGAACGAGGTATTTAAGTTGTAAATCAATCGTCATGTTTGATGAATAAGTAAAATTGCGTAATCTTGCTTCATTAGGAAACATTATTTTTGTAGCTCCATTATTTTCATGGATTTGAGGACGATAGATACTGAAGTTTTTAAAATTTATATAGATTTCTAATTTATATTTTTGTGTTTCATGGTTGTAGTCTTGGTCTGAATGAATTATAACAGGATTAAACATTTCTATTGTTTTTTGAATTTGACTATTTACAAAATCATTATATGACTCTAATTGATGACGGACTAACTGTTCTAAATGACAGTTTTTAAAGTAAGATTCAACAATTGACCAAATAGATTCAATTCCGATGGGTTCCATTTTATTAATATGAAACATATCGTGAATTATTTATTATTTCAATTTTATCTTTAAATATTTTCTATATATATGAAAGAACAAATTCGTAAATTAATAGTAAATATAGATAATAATAAAAATCATAAATATTCTACTCAAAGAGACCACTCTGAATTTCTAACATATCTAACTAATATATTAAATGAAACCTATTATAATCTTTATTATTTTGAAAATTATGCTGTAATTACTAAACCAAAAATAAAAAATAAGGATCCCAATATTGATGATATCGAACCAATCATTAAACAAAAAATGCAAATACGAGGCGATGTAAATAATATTGAAGAATTAATTAAATTAATTGAACTACATCCAAAAGTGGAAAATTTAGAATACGATTTAACTAATATGGAAAATTTATATTTAATAAAAGATGATTTGATTGAGTTAAATAATATGATTGGAATGAAGCAATTGAAAAATCAAATTTTGGACCAAATATTATATTTTTCACAAGGATTACACAAATTTTCAAATGATTTTTTGCATACGGTGATTTACGGAGCTCCCGGTACAGGAAAAACTGAAATTGCAAAAATAATGGGAAAGATTTATAGCAAACTAGGAATTCTTAAAAAAGGTATTTTCAAGAAGGCAACGCGATCAGATTTTGTTGCTGGATATTTAGGTCAAACTGCTATAAAGACCAAGGAATTAATTGAAAGTTGTTTGGGTGGTGTATTATTTATTGATGAAGCTTATGCTCTGGGAAATCCTGAAAAAAAAGATAGTTTTGCAAAAGAGGCGTTAGATACCTTGTGTGAAGCATTAAGTGATCATAAAAACGAATTAATGGTTATAATAGCAGGATATGAAGAAGAGTTAGATACATGTTTTTTTGATTATAATCAGGGACTAGAATCTCGTTTTATATGGAGATTCAAAACAGATAAATATACGGCTGATGATTTGAAACGAATTTTCTTAAAAATGATTGGTGATGCCAAATGGAAAATAGATGAATCTATTTTTCCTGATGATTGGTTTGAAATTAAAATGAGTTATTTTAGGTATTATGGAAGAGATATGGAAACGCTTTTTACCAAAATAAAAATAGCTCATGGAAAACGAATTTTTGGAAAAGAAAGTTCATTAAAAACAATTTTAACTTTAGAAGATTTAGATAATGGTTTTAATAATTTTATAGATAATGAAAAAATGAAGAAAAGGAAAGAAAAGTTGGAAACACAATCAACTATTTACAAAAATTTATATATTTAATTATATTATAATGCAAGATTTAGCTAATTATTTCTTTGGACCTATTGGTGTTCAATATTGTAACTATTTTTACATATTAACAGTTCTTACATTTTTTATCCTTGTTGTTGCTTTAGTTCAACTCGTTTTTGATCTTTTAACAAAGGGAAAAATTAATTATCTTTTAAGATTTGGTATAATATTCCAAGCACTCTTGTTATATTTTGTGAATCGTTTGTTTTATACAATGTGTGTTAGTGCATTAATGGTTTAAAAATTTTGTTTTTTTTGTAGTTAATATTTAATGTCTTCAAAAAAAACCATAGAAATAAATCCCGAATTATTTATGCTTTCTCCAAGTAAAAAAAAAAATAATGTCAAACGACCAAATATGAAAAATTTAATAAAACCAAATAGTTTGAAACGCCAATTGCTTAATAAAATGAGAGAACATTCTCTCAAGAATAGAAATAAACTAGATAAAGATTTACAATTCCATAACGAATTTAAAACACATATTGATTATTTAGAAAAACTAGGTAAAAGAAGAACAGTTAAAAAAAGTGTGAATGCTCATGTCGAACTTCCTGACGATCTTTCACAAACAGAAGAGGTTAATGTTAAAGAACCTCCTTATGGGTGTTTAAAAGCCGGTGATAAACCTACATTTAGACAGTGGAAACGAATAACACAAAAAAAAATTACTAATAATGAAAATGAAAATGAAAATAAAGTTTCATTATCAAAACCTGAAGAACCTATTTTATTGAATATTAAAAAGGAAGAACCAAGTGAAAAAATTTTACCTACAAGCGATATTATTAAAAAATTTAATTCCTCTGCATCAATTGAAACTTCTCAAAATGCACCAATTATTTTAAAACCTATTAGAAAAAATCCAGGAAAAAATAAAACAATTAAACAGACTTATGGAAAATCTGGTAGAAAAGTAGCGGTGAATATTAAAAATTCTTTTACTAGAAAGAAAATTGATAATGATTGTAACATTTTGAAAAAAACCGCTCTACATGATGTAAAAAAATATTTAAAAAATAAAAATTTGATTAAGACAGGTTCAAACGCGCCTCCAGATGTGTTAAGAAAAATGTATATAGATTCCCATTTGGCAGGTGATATTGAAAATAAAAGTATAACAAATCTAGTTCATAATTATATTAATGATAAGTAAATAAAGATTTCTCTCTAATTATTTTTATGTCTCTCATTGAATTATATTTTAAATATACGAAAGAATTAATAAATACATATGGTGCGCAAAGTGTTGTTTTAATGGAAGTTGGTTCCTTTTATGAAATATATGGGATGCTTGATGATAATAATAAAATAATTGGAAGTCCAATTGAAGAAATTGCACTACAATGTGAGCTAATAATTGCGCATAAAAAAAGTTGTGTTGGGAAAAAACAAGTGGTAATGGCTGGTTTTGGAAATAGAGATTATATTCTAGAGAAATATATAAAAAAGATTCAAAATATTGGTTATACAGTAGCAGTTTATAATCAAGATCAAAAGGGGTCAAATACTACAAGAAGCCTTACAAATATAATAAGTCCTGGTACCTATTTTACAAGTGATACGCAAAATATTTCCAATAATGTATCTTGTATATGGGTAATTGGAAATAAGTTAAATTTAATCATTGGGTTTTCTAATATTGATATATTTACAGGTAAATCGTTTGTATATGAATATACAGAAGAAAATGTAACTAAAAAATCATGCTTTGATGATTTGGAAAGAAATTTATCAATTTACAATCCAAATGAGGTAATTTTAATTTATGAAATAGATAGAATTGAAATTTTAGGTAATTTAAAACAATTAGTGAATAACCATAGCCAGTGCATACATATGAAAGATTTTAAGGAGGGAAGTAAAGAATTAATTAATTGTGAGAAACAAATTTATCAATTGGAGATACTAAAACATTTTTTTAAAATGGATGATTTTACAAAAATAGAATTATTTTATCAATATGAAATTGCATGTAGATCATTTTGCTATTTATGCAACTTTATTAAATTACACAATCAACATTTATTAGATAAACTACATTTACCAATTTTTCAAAATATTTCAGAAAGAACCAATTTAGGTAATGATTCTTTGAATCAATTAAATATTATTAATAAAATCAATGATGGACCTCTTTCTTCGGTTGAGAAATTTATTAATAAATGTCTCACAACAATGGGAAAACGAAAATTATATTATCAAATAACAAATCCCACCACCAATATTGAATTTTTAGAAAAAGAATACAATATGATTGAATATATGATTAAAAAGAATATGTTTTTATACTTTCGAGATAGACTAAGAAATATAAAAGACATTGAAAAATTAAATAGGAAAGTATTATTAAAGAAGATAACACCACACGAATTATATTTACTTTATTCTAACTTTCCAGAAATAATAAAATGCGAACAATTAATTCAAGAAGACGAAAAAATGAAAACATATTTTAATGATGAAAATATATTAGAAAAAGTGGAAGAAGTGGAAAAAATTTTAGATTATTATTTAGAAATTGAAAAATGTAATAATATAACTTCTCTCGACTTTGATGACAATATTATAAAACAAGGATGTTTTCCCAATCATGATAAATTGGTAATGTCGCATATTGAAATTCATGATAAAATAAAAGCAATTCAAACTTATTTCAATTCGATTTTGGAAAATATAGAAAACAAAAAAAATGAATATGTAAAAATACATTCTACTGAAAAAAGTGGAGTAACTTTACAGATTACAGAGCGTAGATGTACAATTTTATTAGAACAATTAAAAAAAGTGAAGAGTCCAATTAAATTAAAATTTATTTCCTCATATGATCAAAAAAATACTAGTTTCTCTCTATCATTAGAAAACATTTGTAAATTAAAGACAGGTTCGGTATGTTCTATAGAATCAACTGAAATAAAAGAACTAAGAAAACAATTAATTGATAAAAAAAACAAAATGACTGATTCATTAAATATACATTATTTTCAAATAATAGATGAGGTAAAAAATCATTACGAAAATATGGAAACATTAGTATAATTTATATCAAAATTAGATGTTATTATGTGTAAAACCTTTATAAGTAAAAAACAAAATTATTGTAAGCCTGAATTAGATAAAAAAAATAAAATATCTCATATGGTTGTTGAAGGGTTACGACATCCACTAATCGAAGAATTATTAATTAATGAAACTTATAAAGGAAATGATATTTATTTTAACGAATCAAGAATAGGAATGCTTTTATATGGTACTAATGCAGTAGGAAAGAGCAGTTTTATAAAATCAATAGGAATTGCTGTAATAATGGCCCAGGCAGGTTTTTATGTTCCGTGTCAATCATTTACATTTTACCCCTATAAACAAATTTTTACACGAATATTGGGGAATGATAATATTTTTAAAGGTTTATCTTCTTTTGCGGTTGAAATGATTGAATTAAAGAATATTTTAAGATTAGCGGATGAAAGTAGTTTAATATTAGGAGATGAACTGTGTTCAGGAACCGAATCAAGTTCAGCTATGGCAATTTTTCTCTCTGGAATTGAAAATTTATATAAGTCTAATTCTCATTTTATCTTTGCAACTCACATTCATGAAATTATTAACTATGAAGAAATAACATCGAAAGAAAAATTACAAATTTCTCATATGTCTGTAGTATTTGATAATGAGACACAAGAATTAATTTATAATAGGAAATTAGAAGATGGAGCAGGTACTAATAATTACGGATTGGAAGTATGTAAGTCATTATTTTTACCAAATGAATTTTTAAAAAAAGCTTATGAAATTAGAAATAAATATACAAATAATAAAAGTATTTTAGAATATAAAAAAAGTGCTTACAATAGCAAAAAAATAAAAGGGAAATGTGAAATGTGTGGAAAAGAGGAAATAGAGATAGATGTACATCATTTACAATATCAACAAGATGCAAATAATGATGGAATAATTGAAAAAAGTTTTCATAAAAATCATGTTGCTAATTTATTAAATGTATGTAATACTTGTCATGACAAAATACATAAACAAAAACAAAGGGGTAAAAGAATAAAAACAGAAAAAGGGTATGTTGTAAAAACAATATAAAGTTAAATAAATAAATAAAATTATAATGTCTGGACTAGAAGCTGAGAAAGAAACTCAAGTTCCTAAAGATGAAAAGAGTATGGAGCAAAGTCTATTAAATTTTACCATTACTGATGAAAACAGTGCATTGACTGCAATTGTTGGATTTGTTAATTTGGCCCAACGCCGAGGTGCATTTAGTATTCCTGAGAGTTCAAAAGTATGGGAATGTATTCAAAAGTTTCAAAAATCAGCTAACTAATGTGGTTCCACCTGGTCTAATAATGGCGATTTTTTCAGGACGATATTTACCTAAAATGTAGGCATTTCTAGCCAAATTTGATCTGCTTTGAATAAAAAACCAATGTTGTCTTGTGACTCCAATAGAAGATGCTAGACCTTGTTTTTTCATTCCCCCATTATCTCTAGCATCCGTTCTAGCAATTAAAGACGGAACATTATTGAATAATCTACTTCCTCCTGTGCGACGCATTATATACTATATAAATATATTAAAAAAATTGATATAATTTAAATATATAAATAATTAATATATATAATGATTATTCCTATCAAATGCTTTACATGTGGAAAGGTTTTAGCAGACAAATATTCTTACTATATTGAAAAAGTACGACAAAAAAAGATATCCCACAATATGGAAGTGGATAAAGTAAAATATTTAACAAAAGAATATATGGACAAAACACCTGAGGGTGAAGTTATGGACGAACTAAAATTAAACAAAATGTGTTGTAGAAGACATATGTTAACCCATGTAGATATTATTTAGCTTAAATAATTATCTAAGTTTTATATTGCGTTAATATATATAAATGAAATCAACAGTAAAGACAGGGGGAAGTCGTTATCCATGTAATGTATTAGTAGGAGAACCATGGACTGCGACAAATTGGCCTTCAGAAAATAATGCCAATCACTATAAGTATGATACTTTATCTACATTAAATCCACGAGATTTATATACAGATACAGATGTTTTTTATAGTTATGCGGGGGAAAATTTTAGCGGAGGTCGAAAAATGAGAAAAAAGACAAAAAAAAAAATGAAAAAAAACAAAATGAAAATGAAAGGAAAAAAAAATAAAACAATTAAAAATAAAAAAATAAATAAGAAAACGAAAATGAAAAAAGTATATAAAAAAAAATCAAAAAAAATGATTGCCATTTCATCAAAAAAAAAGAACCAATCAAAGAAAAAAAATAAAAAACTTGTTTTTAAGATTAAAAAGGGAGGTTTTGGTGGATTAGGGGCTGCAACTGGCGCCTCGTTAGGATCAAGCTTAGTTGTTAATAACCCTGATGTTTATTATGGTCAAGGAAATACAATTTTACCTGGGTAAGTAACGGATTTAGGAAATTATATTACGGATAATATTATGGATATTAATGCTGCTGTGAAAGGACAACCTCAATCAATAAGTTCAGAAGTTACCGACCAGCCAATTGATTCAAATAAAATTAAAAATACTTATCAACCAGTTAACATTAACGAAATTCGTCAAAATGTAGAGAACAAAATATCAAAAATATAAATTATATTATTTCATAATAAACATACTGGTTATGATATAATATATTATAAAATGGAACATATCGATACAGGAAGTCTTTTTATGTTTGGAAGTTTAATCAAAAATAATGATTCAAATTACATTATTTATTTTATGTTTTTTAATTTTTTTGTTACCTATCTATTTAAATACATTGATAAATCAAAGTTTGAATCGGATATTCGTGACAAAATACAACATTTTACCTCATATTTTTTTTATTCTCCAATTATCTCTATTGAGTTAGTTTCTCATAATGTCGAATATACAAATGGATATTCAGATAAATCAATTCATAAGAATATATTTAGTCCTTATTTTCTTGGAATTTTACATTTTATTAAAATAAATAAAAAGAATATTATTGGATTAAAAAATACTACAGAGATCTTAATTAATAAAATAAGCGATGTTTCGAGGCCATATTGGAGTAAAGATGAATCTAATGAGGAAAAATTTTTATTTATACCAGAAAATAATGAACAAGTGTGCCTGGATGAAAAATTAAATATATATTTAAAAATATCAATTACAACCAATGTTGATGAAAAATTAAATTATAAATTTTATACAATGAAAATATACACTTATTCAAATCAATTAAATTACCAGGATCAAAAGAATAAATTAAATTTATTTATAGAAGAAAAAAAAAAGAATATGAAATGATATCTGAAACAAAAGATAACAATTTGTATATTTTTGAATATAAGGGAAACGAAACCTGCGATGAGGAAGTTTCTTTAAAATACAATGAATTTATCATGGAACATAATAAGAATCTGAAAAAAAATATATTTTTTGATGAAAAGCAAAAATTATTGAATTATATTGAACCATTTATTTATAACAA
>Ga0115566_10005410_pt1 | contig 10027 bp, 6 predicted proteins | sample COGITO_mtgs_1204_3_FD_87173 | JGI IMG/M metagenome (GOLD analysis project Ga0115566, IMG submission 87173) | Pelagic marine microbial communities from North Sea - COGITO_mtgs_120405 | ecosystem: Environmental > Aquatic > Marine > Epipelagic | place: Germany:Helgoland, sampling site Kabeltonne...
TATTTTTAGTTGGCAATAAACGCAATGATATTTACAAGAAACACAGTGATTATTTCCTTGACTCAACCTATACACACGATTTAGCTAGTCCAAATTGGGTATTAAATCAAAATAATGAATATTTTGATGATTTTTCTTTTATTAAACAATCTTTTGTTTTTTTAGTAACCGAAACAATAGGCGAGTATCCTTATCCATGTCTTACTGAGAAAACCTGGAGGACAATGCTTAATAGAATGCCTTTTATGATTGTTGGAGGAAAACACAGTTTAAAATTATTAAAAAGTTTTGGATTTAAAACGTTTAACGATTACTGGAACGAAGACTACGATAATTTTGAAAACTTAATTGATCGAATCGAAATGGTTACCGACAACCTAGATAAACTTTCAAAGTTAACACAGAATGATCTTGACAAATTGAACGAAAAAATGCTACCAATAGTAGAGCACAACATTAATCATCTTGAGTATTTTTATAACCAACAGACAATTGACATTGAAGAAAAGTTACAAAATCTATGACATTTAAAATCAATACACTTACTGTAAAAAACTTTATGAGCGTGGGCAATCAAACCCAGGCAGTTCATTTGGACAGGGATGATCTTACACTAGTTCTTGGTGAAAATTTAGATGTTGGCGGTGGCGAAGGTGGAGCACGTAACGGAACAGGCAAGACTACAATCATCAATGCATTGAGTTATAGCTTGTACGGTCTTGCATTAACAAACATTAAACGTGATAATCTTATTAATAAAACCAATAGTAAAGGTATGTTAGTAACAGTTGAGTTTGAACGCAATGGCTTGAGCTATAGAATTGAGCGTGGACGTAAGCCAAATGTACTTAAATTCTATGTCGGTGATCACGAAGTTGAGCCAACTGATGATGCTGCACAAGGAGATAGCAGAGAAACTCAGAACGAAATTGAGAAACTGCTAGGTATGAGTCATGACATGTTTAAGCATGTTGTTGCACTAAACACCTACACTGAGCCATTTCTTAGTATGAGAGCAAACGATCAACGTGCTATTATCGAACAGTTGCTAGGTATTACACAACTTAGTGAAAAAGCAGACTCTCTCAAAGAGCTAAACAAAGACACTAAAAATGCAATCAAAGAAGAAGAATACAGAATCAAAGCAATCGAAGATGCTAATTCTAGAATACAAGAACAAATCGAAAATCTAAAACGCCGGCAGCGTATATGGCAAAAGAAAAACACCGACGATATTAATGAATTACAAACCGGCATTGATCAACTATCGCACATTAATATCGAAAAAGAATTAGCCGATCATTCGGCAATTTCCGAGTACCAGGAAAAGAAAACTCGTTTAGATGAAGCAGTACGCTGGATCAATAGTATTGAATCTGACGATAAGAAACAAGAAAAAGTTATTTCTAAACTTGAAAACGAAATCAAATTGTTGAAAGAACACACTTGTTATGCTTGTGGTCAAGAAATGCACGATGATAAACAAGAGAGCATTCTTGCTTCTAAAGAAGAACAGAAAAAAGAAGCAGCAATGCAAATCTTATCTAATAGTTCTCAATTAACTGAACACTTGGATGTGGTAAATAGCATTGGTGAACTTGGTGATAAGCCTACAGTATTTTATAACAACATCAATGAAGCATACGAGCACCAGAATACAATTAGTGCACTGGAAACTCAATTAGATAGCAAATGCAAGGATGTTGATCCGTATATTGAACAGATCAGCGATATGGAAAATGAAGCAATACAAGAAGTATCATGGGAAACAATCAACGAGTTAACCCGTATCAAAGACCATCAAGAATTTTTGCTTAAATTGCTAACTAACAAAGACAGTTTTATTAGAAAACGTATTATTGATCAAAATTTAAGTTACTTAAATGCACGCCTAGACACCTATTTACAAAGTATTGGACTACAACACAGCGTAGAATTTAAAAACGATCTTAGTGTCGAAATCCAAGAACTAGGAAGAGAGCTAGACTTTGATAACCTAAGCAGAGGAGAGAGAAACAGGCTTATACTAAGCCTAAGTTGGGCGTTCCGAGATGTTTGGGAAAGTTTGTATCAACCAATTAACTTGCTTTTTATTGACGAACTAGTGGATAGCGGAATGGATAGTAGTGGAGTTGAAAACTCAATGAGCATACTTAAAAAAATGAGCAGAAGAAACAAGAGTGTTTGGTTAGTAAGCCACAAGGACGAACTAATTGGGCGTGTTAATAATGTTCTTAAAGTTGTTAAAGAAAATGGGTTTACCAGTTACAACACTGATGTAGAAACTGTATGAAGAACGCACTTACAATCAGTGTACAGCATCCAGATATAACAATGATTCGCTGTGAAGTTAACAGCGAAGTTGTTAAGCATAAACTAATCAAAGGTAACTATTATTTTAGTGCACCAGATAACAGCCAAGTTAATGTTTACTTTGAACCGTGGCAAATTGAGCCTATTATAAGATTTAATCATCATATGGTTAACTATGCACTAGCAGAAATTAATCAATACGATCATATGCTGGAATTTAAAGTAAATACTGATTATCTTGAGTACTATTTTTCAAACCAAATTGAATATAAGAAAAAGTTTTTAAATATTACAAACGATAACAAAAGTTTACTAATGGATCAGTTTGTGGGTGTCGAAGTTGACTATAGAGAAATCGAACAATTAATAGACAAAAAGTTAAAATGAAAAAAGCACTGCTGGTTAATCTTCCGAGATATGATACAATTGCACCTAGTAGTGCAATGGGAATTCTTGCTGGATTATGCGAGAACCATGACTGGGATTACGACATTGTTGACATAAGTTATGAAATCAAAAGCCGGTTAACGGTAGACGAAAATTTTGAAATTGATAACTGGCTTACGTTTATTATACCAGAAATAAAACCAGAAACTGAACAGAAGTTGCTGGATATCTGGAGAAGTTTAGTAGTTGATGTTGCAAATGATTATAATTTGGTATGTGCTAGTATCTTTACATACTGGACATTACCAATTGCTAGACTGTTTTTAACTGACTATCAAGAAAATATTGCTGCAACAACTCCGATAGTAACTGGAGGTAACGGTACGCTTAGTGCTTTCCCAGATACAAAACAAAGATTTTATGATTGGGCAACTGAAAATAAAATTGTAGACTATGTTATTGTAGGAGAAGCAGAAACACCTTTTACAGAGTTGCTCAAAGGAAATACAACCGGTCCGGGTATTAACAATGAAAATTTCATACAGGAAGAAAATTTAGACCGTTTTCCTTTGCCTAGTTATAAAAAATTCAATATGTCAAACTACAGCGGTACTACACTTTATGTTACTGGCAGTAGAGGATGTGTTAGACGCTGTACATTTTGTGATATTCAAAATATGTGGCCAAAATTTAGATTTCGTAGTGCAGAAAGTCTAGTCCAGGAAATAGTAAAGCACTACTACGAAACCGGTATTGAACGATATGAGTTCACAGACAGTTTAATTAACGGCAGTACTAGCAACTTTTATAAGTTTAACAGTTTGCTTGCAGAGGAAAAAGCAAAAAATAATGATTTAAAAAACATAAACTATGTCGGACAAGCAATTGTACGTCCAAAAAATCAAATGCCAGAATATCATTATGAAGCCATGTACCATGCAGGTTGCAGGCAAGTTACTATTGGCATTGAAAGTTTTAGTGAAAGTGTTAGAGATCATATGCTTAAAAAATTCAGCAACGAAGATATAATGTATCATGCGCAGCAATGTAGTTATTGGGGCATACGAAACGTATGGCTAATGATTGTTGGTTATCCAACTGAAACAATTGAAGATCATATGGATAACATGCGTGGATTGGAAACTTATAAAAAATATGCACAACAGGGTATTATCGAACTAATGCGCTGGGGTACAAGTATGCATTTAATTGAAGATACTCCTATTGCAGATCCACAGATGTTACGAGATTTAGAAATTAACAAAACACACCAAAGTAGCAATAGTACTGCTACAGATTGGCATTATAATTGGGTTAGCAACAAAAACCCAAGTTTAGATTTAAAAGAAAGAATAAGACGCAGGATGGAATTACATTACGAAAGTGTTCGACTCGGTTATCCACAACCTAGGGTAATTGAAGAATTAAAGATCGTAAATGCCCTTGCAGATCATATATAATAAAATTATGCCAAGCAAACAAAAAGCAAAAGGTAGTGGTTGGGAACGTGATGTTGCAAAATATCTGTCAGACCTCTACGAAGAAAGTTTCATACGTGCGCCCGGAAGTGGTGCATACATCGGCGGATTGAATACATTCCGTAAACAATATCTCGACGAAGAAAAAATTAGAACATTTAAAGGAGATATTGTTCCTGGTGAAAGTTTTCCAAAATTAAATGTAGAATGTAAAAATTATGCCGACTTTCCATTTAATCTACTGTATAGTAACGAATGTAAGGTAATTGATACCTGGCTTGATCAGTTATTGGCACCTGCAGATAAAAAAGACATAAACATATTAGCAATGAAGTTCAATCGAAAAGGCAAATATATTGTCTACGAAACTAAACACAAAAAAATAAACCCTGGCTCAAATTACACAACGTATAACAATAAATCTAAAGAACATGGTCCCTGGTGCATAGTCGATTTTGACACCTTTTGGCAATTAAATAAAACAGTTATAAAAACTCTCTCAAAATAAATAAAATACCCTGGCTCAAAATAATTCAATACTAACCTGGCTCATTTAGCACGGCTATATAACCACCTTATAATATACTTCTGAAGGTTGCTTGGGACACTCCGATAATTGTCCCTATGTGGTAAAGTAATGGCTAACTATAGGCTAAATGATTGCGGCTCTGTGAAACAGATACAACCGCTACACATTTATATACTGCTGATATAGTATATAAATGTTTCCGTTGGATGGAGACTAAGGTAGGGAGTACAGGCTAACCGCTTCCGCTGTGTAAAAACAAATCCTTTAATATCAGTGACTAGAACTGTCTAAATCAAGACTTTTTTAAAACCTTCACCCGGAAACGGGTGAAGTATGACTACTCAATCTTAATCAAGTAACTAAAAGTATCATTAAAATATTATTCTTTAAGTTATATATTCTGAAAGAAAAAAATGATGAGTGCAAACGAATCATTAGATCTACTTAGTAGATCTCTTAACTGAACTAGTAAATTGCTTGTTTGATCTTCTTACTAGTTTCCATGTTGTTCTTGATCAAACTATTAATAGAAGCTCTATCTTTTCCACTGAGTTGCCATGCTTCAGATATGCTTAGTCCTCCTCGCATCCACCAACATAAACTAACCACTGAGTCTCTGATTTGATCTGCTTCGCTGTCGAGTTTTTTAAGTTCATTGCCGATCTCTGAAGCACTCAGTCCTAAGAGTCGGCTGCGAAAAAATTTGATGGATTAAATTCGAATTGTGTAGATTCTTCATGTCCACAAGCCGCACACACAAAAGGAATTTTTGGCGTACTGTATTGGGCATTCTTTTCGTCGATACCTTTTTTTAGTAAATCAAAATCTTTTCTACTGCTCTGATTAATAAATTCAATAATATGTTCTTTATTTGTTACTTTACTTCCGTCTGGTAGTATCACATATTCGATATATTCAATCATTTGATTGGTGCTAATTTCTCCGAGTTTTTGTATTGTATCTCTCAAAATCTTTTCTCTAGATTCAATTGTTAATTCTGAGCTTTGTGCAGCAAGAATAGCACGTTGTTGTTCATACAATTTTTGTGCACTTAAATTTGACATTTCGTATGTACTAGGTTTAAGCATAAAATGCAAATCGCCAACTTGTACAGTTGTGTTAAAATCTGGAAACTGCAAACTTTCAAGCACACCATGTAGATTTATACCAAATTTTGTAGTTTCACTGCATACACTACAAGCTTTTTCGACGTCAAGTTCATTTCCGTAACTAGCAATTCTTAATGCAATAAACAAATATTCAATGTCAACATTAGGACCGGCCCATGCATTTTTAATATTTGGCACACAGCTCTGTATAACTTCAACACTAGTTGATCCGTTCATAAGTCCGTCTGCGTTTTTCATAATTAAATCATCGTGGCCAGTCATAGCCATGATTGGTAATTCTTCGTTAGGTGGAATTTCGATACTACCTTCAGGCCACCATTTACCGCCACTGGGTAATTTGATATAAATTTCTGGTTTTCTTAGATAATTCTTTAAAGGGTTGTCTGTCACTGTAAAATCCTTGATAAATACTTTATAGTACGTGTATATTTATATGCGCAGTTAATGGCGAATTTATAATGAGATTTCAAGCAGATATACCTGGTGTTGGACAAATTGATGTTGAAGGCAACTTTGCAACCAACGATAGTGTACAAGAACTAATAGCAATAATGAGGAATCAAGGCAGAACGCCTGGCTCTTCGACTAGTTTTAGCAAAACTGCTCAAGATGCTGAAGACGGACTAGCAAGTTTTAGCGATGAACTAGAAGATGCCGAACAATCTCAAAAGAAACTAACCGATCGTGTTACAGGATTAGCAGCTAGTGTCCAAGGCGGAACTGACACTATGATGAAATTCAGCGACAGCGGCGGTAACATGACCGATGTTATGGATACCATGGCGCCAATAATAGAAGATACTGCTCGAGGAATCGGCGGATTAGTTCCTATACTTGGCGAAGGTCTAGAAGAATTAGCCGGCGCCGCAGCTACCGCAGCATTTGGGTTAGCAACAGCCGCTGTTGGAATGATTGAAGGGTTCATTGGACTTAATAAACAATTATACAATATGAACTTAATGGGCACTGGCGGATTTAAACAATTTGCAGACGCTGCTGAAACAGCACAAATACCTGTTAATGAATTTGCTTCTGCTATGATACAAAGTACAGATAAACTTAGATTATTTGGCAGTGGTGCGCCCGGCGGCATTGGACAAATTAGCAATGCATTAGGTCAACTAAGTAGAGATGGTACCTTAGAAACTCTATATAGCTTAGGATTTACAACCGAAGAAGTTGTAGCAGGTATGGCTGATTATGCTGTAGCAGCAGAACGCAGCGGTCGAGCACTAAGTACACCAGAACTAGCAGCAGGAAGTGCTGTATATTTAAAAAATCTACGTGAACTGTCAAGGTTAACTGGTGTAAGTGTAAAAGAACAACAAGCAGAAATTGACGCACAGCGAGCAAATCTATTTGTACAAAATCAAATGTTAAGTCTTGCACCTGAACAACGTGCACAAGCAATGGCATTTGCAAGTGCTATCCCTGAAGCATTAGTGCCTATTAAAGACTTTATTATAAGTGGACAAAGTTATAATACCGAAAGTGCATTAATGGTATCTCAAATGCCAACCGCTGCAACTGCACTTAGACAAGCATATCAGCAAATTGAATCCGGCAATTTAAGTGCAAGTCAAGCACAAGAACTGTTAAAAACTACATTAGAAAATAACAGAACAGCAATTGATACAGAATTACAAAATGTAACTAGAACATTTGGTGTTGCTCCTCAAGGAGTTATTACCGAAGGTGAACAATTAGGCGCAGCAATTTTAGCCATAACAACTTTAATGAATGCAGCTGAGGCAGAAGTGCCAGCAGTAATCGGTGGCGGAGAAGATAGCGAACTAAACAAAGCCTTAGGAAATATGGAAAAAACCATAAACACAGTACAAAGCGAAATTCAGCAAAGTTTAATTACTATGACTGAAGGATTGTCACCAGTGTTAAACAAATTTGCCGACGGCGTTGATACTATTGTAACTGCTATCGGTGACGGAAAACGAGGTATCGAATCCTTGTTTGCTGGCGAAGAAGTTAGTATGCAAAATATGTTGCAAAAATTAGAAGATTCTCTTACAGCAGCTATCACTAGAGGATTTAACAATGTACTAGGAAATACTAATTTAGGCAAAGCATTTGGATTTAAAGACGATGAAGCACAGCTCAAAGAATTACAACGACTTACAACTGTTCTTAACAACAAAGATACTCCTCTTGCTGGCTATTATAATCAATATATTGACTACGATGAAATAAGAAAAAAAATCAAAGAACTCGAAGCGCAAGGTTATAGCTTAGACAAAATAAATTACACACCAGATCAAGGTTCTTCAACTGAAAACCCAGAAATTGAAATAAAGGCTGCACTTGATTCGTTTGAAGCGCAAGGTTATGGAACACAAAAAATAGATCTTGAACTTCTAAAGGCTTCACTCCAATCATTGGAAATGCAAGGTTATGGAACACAAAAAATAGATCTTGAACCGTTAACGGCTGCAATACAATCATTAGAATCGCAAGGTTATGGAACACAAAAAATAGATCTTGAACCGTTAACGGCTGCAATACAATCATTAGAATCGCAAGGTTATGGAGTACAACAAGTAAACTTTAGTACAGACCCTAACTTTCCGAAAAGCAATTCTACAATGGCTGCTAATAACACGGAACCTACAGAACCACAATTTGCCGATCTAAAAGTAAGTTTAGACGAAAGTAAAAGCTTATCAGATCTTGTCCAATTGAATAGAAATATGTTACAATACTTAGAGAACGCAAGCCGTAGATTAGATGAAATGCAGTCGTCAATGTCACAAGCTAATATGATTAATAGAAGTAGCAGGATGATAAGTGCATAAAAGTAGCATAAATATCTACTACAAACATTTGGATAAAACAAACAATGTCTTATAAGAAACATTTTAAAACTAATACAAGCGGTTCAATGAGCCCAATTAGCGGTGCAAGCGGTAATAATAATTACAGCGCAGATTTTGGCTATAGAAATTGGGGAAGTAGTTTGCCTGATGTTTATACAGGGCATCCTAACAGAATTGAACGCTACAATCAGTACGAAAGCATGGATCAGGATCCTGAAATTAATGGTGCATTAGATACTATTGCAGAATTTGCAACACAAGAAAGTGTTGATACAGGCACAGCAATAACAGTGAAATATCATCAGAGTGAACAGGTAACTGATACTGAAAATGAAATTATTACATCACAGTTAAAACAATGGTATAACTTGCAAGACTTTGATAAACGTATTCATAAACTTTTTAGAAATGTTTGCAAATACGGTGACCAAATCTTTGTTCGCGATCCAGAAACATTTCAATTATTTTGGGCAGATATGCACAAAGTAACTAAAGTAGTTGTTAACGAAAGCCAAGGTAAAAAACCCGAACAGTATTTTATTAAAGACTTAGGTCCTAATTTTCAAAATCTTACAGCAACAACACCTACTACTACAGACACTTATCAAGCAGGTCCAAGTGTCGGCGGCAGCGGCGGTGATTATAGTATGCCTAATCAAGGGTATACTGGCGGTAATAGATTTAGTACAGATGTTAACGAAGGTGCTTATGATGCAGAACATATTGTACATTTTAGTTTAACAGAGGGTTTAGATACAAATTGGCCTTTTGGTGTTAGTATGCTAGAAACTGTGTTTAAAACATTTAAACAAAAAGAACTACTTGAAGATGCTATTTTAATCTATCGTGTACAACGTGCACCGGAACGTAGAGTATTCTATATTGATGTTGGTAACATGCCTAGTCACATTGCTATGCAGTTTGTTGAGCGTGTAAAAAATGAAATACATCAAAGACGTATTCCTACACAAAGTGGTGGAGGTACAAGTATGATGGATAGTACATACAATCCTTTGTCAATTAACGAAGATTATTTCTTTCCTCAAACAGCAGAAGGGCGAGGTTCTAAAGTAGAAACATTACCAGGCGGCGAAAACTTAGGTCAAATTGACGATTTAAAATATTTTAATAATAAACTATTACGTGGATTGCGTGTTCCTAGTAGTTATTTGCCAAGCGGACCGGAAGATGGATCTCAAAGTTACGGCGACGGTCGTGTCACTACAGCATTAATTCAAGAATTTAGATTCAATCAGTATCTGAAGCGTATGCAGAATTTAATTGCTAGCACACTGGATAGAGAGTTTAAAACATTTATGTCCTGGAGAGGCTTTAATATTGATAATAGTATCTTTGAATTGA
>Ga0115566_10005413_pt1 | contig 10027 bp, 10 predicted proteins | sample COGITO_mtgs_1204_3_FD_87173 | JGI IMG/M metagenome (GOLD analysis project Ga0115566, IMG submission 87173) | Pelagic marine microbial communities from North Sea - COGITO_mtgs_120405 | ecosystem: Environmental > Aquatic > Marine > Epipelagic | place: Germany:Helgoland, sampling site Kabeltonne...
CGGCAACAACGAACCGGCCTTCAACCAGTTGATTTTCGCGGTAAAGATCATTCAGCCATTGCCTTGCGGCAGCGCCGGGATGATCGGGACGGTCGGCGATCCATTTCTCCATGCGCAGAAAATTCAGGATTGCTGCTTCATCACCATCCATATTGGCAATGCCGATATTGTATTTGGTGAGGCTCGCCATCGGCGTCAGCGATGAAAAGATTGCGCCGGTCATGGCGCCCGGCAACATGCCGTAGGTATCAATGATCAGGTCAACGTCGTCTTCGCTCAGGTTCCTGATCCAGCTGTTCAGATACCCTTCACCACGCCAGAAATTGTCGGGTTCGCCGTGAAAATCGATCGGCGTGATCGCCAGCGCAAGCCCGGCAAACTGCTCCGGTCGCATGGCAGCCAATGCGGCTGCAAACGTTCCACCTTCGCAGATGCCGAACAGGGTGATCGGCTTTCCATCATTTTCAGCAACCACGTGGTCAACACAGGATCCCAGATACAGTTCGATATAGTCATCCATGTTCAGAAACTGGTCGGCACGGGTCGGCGTGCCCCAGTCCACCACATAGACTTCAATACCATCGGCCAGCAGGTTGCGGACCAGGGAGCGGTCTTCCTGCAGGTCGATCATGGTCTGGCGGCCAAACAGGCCGTAGCAGATAAGCACCGGCGGGGTGTCGCGACGGGTCTTAACCAACGGCCGATATTTGAGCACGCGGATCTTGTCGATTTCAAAAACGGTGTCTGCCGGTGTTTCAGCAATATCCACGTTGGCCTGGCGGGTGCCGTTTAGGACTTCGCTGGACCGGATCGCACGAACACCGGAATCAAGCATCTGCGTCCAGGCTGCAATCCAGGCTTCACCGGCCAGATCAGATGGTTCTGCAAGACTGCCATCAGGGTTGCGTTTGCGGGGTATCATTTCGATTTTTCTGCCTTCAGCGCTGCCACTTCACGCTTGAGTTTACGCACTTCGCGACGCAATTCATGGAACATCTTGGCCATGTCGTCGACTTCGGTTCGGGTTGGCATTTGATAGGCTTCACCCCAGGCCTCGGCCAGATCACGTTGACGGGCTCTGATTACCACGCTGGCGCGCATCAGACGCTTTTGTGCATCCATGAAGTCTGCACGGTGCTGGGTTTCAAGCAATTCAGCATTGGCGGCTTTCAACCAGGCATCCAGTGCCTCTTTGGCTTCGCCCGACTGCAGGTCTTCCAGTGTGAAATTCTGGCTGTATTGCTCAAAGGCGCGGCCCCAGGCGTCCTGCATGATCTTAGAAAAATCAACGGCTGCCTGCTGATAGTCCAGCGTTTCGCGCCATGCTTCTGCAGAATCAACTTGCGGGGTTGCAAGATCTGCAAATTGCGGCCCCTGGGCAACGGATTGCAGGATTTTTCGCAATTGTTCCGGCGCATGCTGCATCCAGTTTGCCGGGTCCAACATGCCGTGCAGGGCATCTTTGCCCCGTGCAAAAATTTCAGCCGACGTTGCATTGGCCATCATTGAGGTGGGGTCCCAGGCTGGCGCCCAGGAATTGACGAACCCCTGCCAGGTCTTCATGGCTTCAGGCCCCATGGACGACATCTGGGACGTCATGCTTTCAGAATAGTTGCGGCTGAGTTCTTCAACCGCCTCCTTCTGAACCTTCATGAAGGCTTCCTGCCCCTTTTGCCACATGTCGAACATTTGCTCGTAACCGGTCTCTGCCTTGGTCATTGCATCGGTCTCCTATAGCGCGGCCGAATAGATGGCCAGGGCTGCATCATATGTCATTTCACGCGGATTGTTGACCAGCAGGCGGGTCTGTTTCATCGCATCCTCTGCCAGCATCGGCAGGTGGTTGTGATTGACACCGACGTCAGCCAGCTTGCTCTGCATGCCAAGCTCAGGTCCCATGGCCTTGAACCCTTCGACCATGCCTTCGCCTATTTTGGCGACGGGCTGACCGGCAAGTTCAGGAAAGATCAGCGGTGCAATTTCAGCATATTGCTCAGCTGCTGCGCTCATGTTGAAATCCAGCACATAGGGCAGAACCAGCGCGTTTGACAGGCCGTGCGGGACATGGAAATGGCCGCCCAGGGGATAGGCCAGCGCATGAACCGCCGCGACCGGGGCGTTTGCAAATGCCATGCCGGCAAGCATCGATCCCAGCAGCATGTTGGAGCGGGCATCACGGTCACCACCATTGGTGCAGGCGGTGTGAATATTCGCCCCCAGCAGGGATAGCGCCTGGCGGGCCAAGGTGTCGGAAACGATGTTCTTTTTATGGACCGATGTATAAGCTTCAATTGCATGGACCATGGCATCAATGCCGGTTGCAGCGGTAACGTGGGCCGGCAGGCCGACGGTCAGTTCCGCGTCCAAAATCGCCCAGTCGGGCAGCAATTGCGGGGACACAACGCCCTTCTTTTCATTGGTTCCGGTGGTGACGATTGAGATCGGCGTCACTTCTGACCCGGTACCTGCAGTGGTGGGCGCCAGCACCATCGGAAGTCGACCACCTTTGACTAGACCAATGCCGTACATTTCGCCGATGGGCTGATCGGAACCGACCAGAACGGCGATTAGTTTCGCCGTATCAAGCGACGAACCGCCGCCAACGGAAACAACACCGTCCACGCCGGCAGATTTTGCTTCATCTACCGCGGTCAGGATCATGGCTTCAGGCGGGTCGGCAACGACATCGTCAATGATATGGACGTCGATGCCGGCAGCTTTAATGCCGTCGAGCGCGGCCTGCGCCAGGCCGAGTTCCAAAATCATCTTGTCGGTAACAAAGGCGATTTTCTTACAGCCCATGTCCGCCATCAGGCCCCCGATTTTTGCGGTGGCCCCTACTTCGCAGAGGATCGATTTGGTTGTCTGAAATTGAAAGGCGTGCATGTTCAGTCCACTTCTTCGTCATAAGATTTCAGGCTTTTCAACCTGTTGGTAAGTTTCATATTTTCCGAATAATCCACCGGGCAATCGATAATTGATACCCCGCCATCATTCATTGCAGTGTTGATGGTATCCAGCAGGTCTTCCGTCCGCTCAACTTTATAACCGTTGGCACCAAAACTCTCTGCAAACTTCACAAAGTCCGGGTTGGTAACGTCGATATGGGACGAACGACCGTATTCCCGCATCTGGTGCCACTCGATGAGGCCGTATTTGTTGTCGTTGAAGATCAAAATTGTGATGTTCAGCCCAAGCCGAACCGCTGTTTCAATTTCCTGATTGTTCATCATGAAACCGCTGTCACCACAGACTGCAAGAATGTTGCGGTCCGGATAAACCAGTTTGGCTGCGATGGCACCGGGTAACGCGATACCCATGGAGGCAAATCCGTTTGAAATGATGCAGGTGTTGGGCCGTTCGGCCTGGAACATCCGCGCCATCCACATTTTGTGGGCGCCAACATCGGAGATGACGATGTCTTCCGGCTGCATCGCCTTGCGCAGATCGCAAATGATTTTCTGCGGTTTGATCGGAAACGCCGTGTCGTCGGCGTGTTGGATAAGCATATCGACGATCTTGCCACGCAGCTTTTTCATGGCTGAACAGGGCTTGCGTTCGCTGCGGGCGGCGATGCGTTGCAGGGAGTCCCGCAGATCACCAATCACACCGGCTTCGACGATATAGTTGGTATCCACTTCCGCCGGACTGCCATCGACATGAATGATGCGTTTGTCGTGGTTTGGATTCCAATGTGCCGGGTCGTATTCAACCATATCGTAGCCGATGCAGATCACCAGATCGGCTTCATCAATGCCGAAAGCCACCAGATCATGAGCTTTCAGACCAACGGTGCCGAGGCTGAGCGGGTGCGATGAGGGAATAACACCCTTGGCCATGAATGTGGTTGCGACCGGTGCGCTGATGGCTTCGGCAAAGGCCACCAGTTCGTCACTGGCATCGCTGCGGATAACGCCATTGCCTGCGATAATGATGGGGTTCTTTGCTTGCGAGATCAGTTCGGCAACCTGGCGGCACTTGCCCACTGCCGCCGTTGACGGCAGGGGTGATTGCACCTTCAGCGGTTGAACATTTTCGACTTCCATGTCGCCAATGTTCTCGGGGAAGTCGATGAAAGCGGCGCCGGGTTTTTCTGCCTGAGCAAATTTAAACGCCTTGCGTACGATCTCCGGAACAATTTCCGGTTCGCGGATCTGAACGGAATATTTGGTGATCGGATCAAACAGGTTGACGAGATCGAGAACCTGGTGGCTTTCCTTGTGCATGCGGGTTGTTGCACCCTGCCCTGCAATGGCGACCAGCGGTGCCCGGTCCATATTGCCATCAGCAACGCCGGTGACCAGATTGGTCGCACCCGGCCCCAATGTCGACATGCAGACACCGGCCCGGCCCGTCAGCCGGCCATACACATCAGCCATAAAGGCCGCGGCCTGTTCGTGCCGGGTAATGATGAATTGTATTGGACTGTCCAGAAGCGCATCCATAACGGCGATATTTTCTTCGCCGGGAATACCGAAAATATATTCGACCCCCTCATGCTCCAGGCACTTTACCAGGAGTTCGGCCGATCTCAGTTTGTTTGACATTTAATTCCCTTATGATTGATGTCGTACATCGCGCTGCGATGCAGAATCATTACTTGCGAAACGTGACTTCGCCATGATGATGAGTGGAGGTGAGCAACTGTTCTGTTTCCGCGCCAACAGGGCTCCATCACCATACGTGTGCAGCGTTGACAACAGCATTGGCCGCAGGGCAGCAATGCATTTTTCACAGACCGGACGATTTTATTGTGTTCTTTGTGCATGTTAGCCTGAACGAAACATCGGTTGCAGGCATAGGATAACAGAATTTTTGTGCAATGCACCATTTTTATGTTGCAACGCACAAATTTTTCTCTATGTTAAACCCGTACCGAGCAAACAAATCGGTAACGCCCCAATTATCTGACGGGCATCCTCCCTGCCCAGTTTGCGAGAAAACCAATGACCAAGAAAACGACGGAAACGACTGATACCATGGAAAAATCACAAGAATATTTCACCACGCAGATCGCCAATTCTAAAAAAGCTGTCGAAAGCGCGATCGAGTACAACGCCGCTGTTTTCAAAGGCAATGAAACACTCGCCAGGAAATATTACGAGAACTACGTCTCCAATGTTGCTGCAGCTTTTGACGGGTTCAAAGCTCTGAACAAAACCAACGACGTAGCCGAGTTCTACAAGGTTGCAACGTCCAACGCAGCAGCCGCCGCCGAGCATCTTTCAGACCAGAGCAAAGGTGTTGTTGAACTGTCCGGTAAAGTCCTCAAGGAAACCGGTGAAGCCGGTCGCCTTGCTTACTCCAAAGGTTTTGCCGTCAGCCTCTAAGTCCTTCCTCCTCCCAGGACTGGCTGACAGCATGTCGAAGGCCGCCGACTCATTGAACGTGAGTCGGCGGCTTTTTTTTGGCTGAACCAGCCAACCCGCCTCTACAACAGTCCCTGCATCGGCACCCGTAATTGTGCAGCGCAATAAAACTGCTTTCAAACTGACATAATTCCCGCTAGCTTCTGCGACGACACAAATGTCGTTGTGACGGAAACCGGGGGCAGGTTTTGAAACAAAACAAAAACAAAGATGCTGCCGGTTCATCCGGCAAGTCACCTTCCGGTGAAGCCATCCTGATCAAAAAATACCCCAATCGCCGCCTCTATAACACGGCAAGCTCGACCTACATCGTGCTCGACGACGTTGTTGATCTGGTCAAAGCCGGCACGCCTTTTGTCATCGAAGATAAGAAGACCGGGGAAGACATTACCCGGACCATTCTCAACCAGATAATATTCGAGCAGGAAATCAAACCCTCGAATTTCACTTTCCCTTGGAATTCCAGAAGCAGCTGATCGCCATGTATGGAGATTCATACGGCCAGATGGTTCCCAACTATCTGACTGAATCCCTAAACCTGTTCACCGCAGAGCGGGAGCAGATGGGCCATGCGTTTGAAAGTGCGGTGAACCAGAACACAAGAGCGATGTTGGAATACAGTCAAAAACTGGCCCGGCAGAACATGGAAATGTTCAAACAGTCCTGGTCGATGTTTGGCATGGCGCCGCAAGCCCAGTCGGATACGACGACAACCGAAACTTCTGCTGCTGCCGCTGCCGCTGAGCCATCGTCCGACGACAATGGCCGCACCAGTGAGCTTAAAAACATCCAAAGTCAAATTGATGCGCTGCAGGAACGCCTTAAGTTGCTGAAATAAGCCGCACGAAAGTCATTATGCCCCACAGAACGATTCAGCCTGCCAAGGCCTATTCCAAACATTATCACCTGGGACTTGGTTTTCACGGTTTTCACCGCATCAACTATCTGGAATGGGGTGATGCGACTGCTTTCAATCACATGGAAACGCTGTTCTGTGTCCATGGCCTGACGAGAAATGCCCGGGACTTCGACTTCCTCGCCAACAAGATGTGCACCCAATACCGCATCGTTTGCCCCGACGTGGTTGGTCGTGGTGATAGCGACCACATTCCCGAAGATGGCTATAACTACCTGCAATACAACGCCGACATGAACGCGCTGATTGCCCGGCTCGGGGTAACCGAGATCAACTGGCTGGGCACATCGATGGGTGGCATCATTGGCATGGTGCTGGCATCGGTTGCGCAATCCCCGATCAAGCGGCTGATCGTCAATGATATCGGGCCGGAAGTCTCACGCGAAGCGCAGATGGCGATCGGGGAATATATCGGCCGCTCCGATGATTTTGTGAGCGTCGCCGCTGTGGCCAATCACCTGCGCCGCATTTACAGCGAATTTGCTCCCATGACCGACGCGGATTGGGAACATATGGCCCATTATTCGAGCCGCCGTACCAAACAGGGCACGTTCCGGTTGAAAGTTGACAACCGGGTGGGTGAAGCGTTTCGCGACGCAATATCCTATTTTAACGTGGACATGTGGGACACCTGGGAACGCATCAGTTGCCCGGTGCTGGTTCTGCGTGGAAAAGAATCCAGCTTCCTGTCGGAAGAAACAGCCGAGCGCATGTTGGCCTGTGGGCCGGAAACAACACTGGTGGAATTCGACGATACAGGGCATACACCCACCCTGCGCAATGACGAACAGGTTAGCGTAATCAGCGATTGGCTGGCGGAAAATTAAGGAGCCCATCGGGCTGGAGAGAGAGCACGTACAGCACGTGCAGCGAAAACAGAAAGAACGACAATGACTGAATTCTACAAGGAACAGTGCCTGATCAACGGACAGTGGGTCGGCTCCGGACAAACACCGGTTACCAATCCAGCCAATGATGAGCAAATTGCAACCGTCCCCAATTTTGGTGCTGATGAAGCCAATCAGGCGATTGAGGCTGCAAAGGCGGCATTTGGCCCCTGGTCCAAATTGCTTGCCAAAGAACGGTCCGCCATCCTGCGTCGCTGGTATGAATTGTTGGTCGAAAACGCCGATGAACTTGCAGCGCTGCTGACCCGCGAACAGGGCAAGCCACTGGCAGAAGCAAAGGGAGAAATTCTCTATGCGGCGTCCTTCGTTGAATTTTACGCTGAAGAAGCAAAGCGGATTTATGGCGAAACCATTCCCAGCCCCTATGCCGATGGGCGCATTGTCGTCATCCGTCAGCCGATCGGCGTTGTTGCCGCGATTACGCCGTGGAACTTTCCTGCTGCAATGATCACCCGCAAAGTTGCCCCTGCCTTTGCCGCCGGTTGTACCGCGGTTGTGAAACCAGCACCTGATACCCCGCTGACAGCGTTTGCGGTTGCCGCACTGGCCCAGGAAGCGGGTTTGCCCGATGGTGTGCTCAATGTGATTTCCGGCGACGCCATTGCGATTGGTGGAGCGCTGTGTTCAAGCCCCGACGTGCGTGCCATGACCTTCACCGGCTCAACCGCAGTCGGCAAGATTTTGATCAAACAATGCGCCGATACCGTCAAGCAGATGGGTCTGGAACTGGGTGGCAATGCCCCCTTCATCGTCTTTGACGACGCGGACATTGATGCGGCAGTTCAGGGAGCCATGCTCTCCAAGTTCCGCAACGCCGGCCAGACCTGTGTTTGTGCCAACCGTATCTATGTTCAAGATGCGGTGTATGACGAATTTGCCGCCAAGCTTGCGGTGGAAGTTGAAAAACTGAAAGTTGGCCATGGCGATCAGCCCGGCGTAACCCAGGGGCCGCTGATCAACGACGCTGCAGTGGCCAAGGTTGAAGATCACATCGCCGATGCCGTATCCAAGGGCGCCTCGGTGACGACCGGCGGTAAGAAACATGAGATGGGAGACCGTTTCTTCCATCCAACTGTTCTGACCGACGTCACAGTCGACATGAAGATTACCCGTGAAGAGACCTTCGGTCCGGTGGCACCGCTTTATCGGTTCAAGGAAGATGAAGAAGTTGTCGAACTGGCCAACGCTACAGAATTCGGCCTGGCATCTTATTTTTACGCCCGCGATATCGGCCGGATCTGGCGGGTTGCAGAAGCGCTCGATTACGGCATGGTCGCTATCAATACCGGCATTTTGTCAACTGAAGTTGCGCCATTTGGTGGGGTCAAGGAATCCGGTATCGGGCGCGAAGGCTCAAGCCATGGCGTCGATGAATTTACCGAGATGAAATATCTCTTGATGAGCGGCCTCTAGACCACAGCCTCAAAACGCTTCAGGGGCAGGCCTTCTGGTTCTGCCCCTTTTTTTGTCTTCGACATCAATTTCGAACACGAAAAGTTGGGACTTGGTGCATTGGCCTGAGGCACCAAATTCGTTAGCCTGCCAGCACAATCGATCCGGATCTGTGATAGGGCATCATGACAAAGCACAATTTTTTTACACGACCTCTTGCGGCCACACTCCTGGCAGGTGGCCTGCTAACCGGCTTGACCGGTGTCTCCATGGTCAGCAAGACCGCTGCGGCGACTGGTAATGTCATCGAAATCAAGGGGGAGATGATCGACACCTGGTGCTATTTTTCCGGTGTCATGGGCGATTCTGACGCAACCCGGGGCACGGCCCATCATACCTGTGCGCTATGGTGTGCAGCGGGGGGAATTCCCGTCGGCGTCCGAACCGAAGAAGGCGAAGTCTACATGGTATTGAAATTCAAGGGGGAAGACCCGCTTGAACAGACCGATACACTGATGGAAATCCAAAGCGATATCATCACGGCGCGGGGAAAACACTTCCTGCGCGATGGGGTTAATTACATCATAGTCGAAAATGTGGTGGCCAATGATGGCATCACCTATCTCAGCCACGAGGACTACGATTCGGTTCCTCCCTTTTCCAAACCCAAGAAAAGCAAGTGAGGCTCACCATGTCAGTAAAACCTCTGATTGCAGCAATCGTTTCCCTGTCCTGCGCCGGATTTATTGCCCAAGGCGCCCAGGCTGAAGACTATTCAAAAAACAGCAAGGCAAAAGAATGGAACCTCTACGGCGAACAAAAAGCACTGTTCTCCGGTAAAGTCGTCGATATTTTGTGCGAATTGACCGGGGATTGTCCGGCAAATTGCGGCGATGGCAACCGGCACATGGGCATTGTGCGTGCCGATGATAACCGTTTAATCGCAGTTCTGAAAAACCGTCAGGCGTCCTTCAATGGTGCGACAGAAGACTTGCTGCCCTATTGCAACAAGAATGTTGATGTCGACGGCTTGATGGTCGGTGAGGACGAAGTTGTGGAAACGCAGTTCTATATGGTTCAGCTGATCCGGGAAACCGGGGCAGCAAAGTGGAACAAGACCACACGCTGGACCAAACGCTGGCGGGCAAAGAACCCCGAAGCCAAGGGCAAGGGTGCTTGGTTCCGGCGCGATCCACGGGTGAAAAAACAACTCGCCCGCACCGGTCACTTCGGACTTGGCCTCGAATTTGATCAGAAATATCTGGAAGAAAACGAGTGAACCTGCTCGCCGCACTGACAACAAAAAATGCCGCCATCGGTCTGGCCCTGGTTATGGGGCTAGGCGCTGGTGCTTTTGCAGCAGCATTTTCGGCGCGCACCGAATTACCGGCATCCGCGCGTCCCGATCCAAAGCGCTTTTCAGTTGACGCCTCCAACACACC
>Ga0115566_10005421_pt1 | contig 10021 bp, 6 predicted proteins | sample COGITO_mtgs_1204_3_FD_87173 | JGI IMG/M metagenome (GOLD analysis project Ga0115566, IMG submission 87173) | Pelagic marine microbial communities from North Sea - COGITO_mtgs_120405 | ecosystem: Environmental > Aquatic > Marine > Epipelagic | place: Germany:Helgoland, sampling site Kabeltonne...
ATATATGGCGCAAGGGATCAAAGGCAAATAACAAGGCGTTGCGGGCAACGATGTACGCAAAATACAACGTTCATAAAAATGTAAAACACCTTGTCGAAACAAAATATGTTTTCATCAATCAAGGATCAACGGGTGGTTGTTTTCTTGCAAGTGTTCTCAGTATGTTGCAACTCGTCGGTGCTTCAAAAGAGCTTGATAATGTTTTGCGCAAGTATAAAACACCGTTGGCATCACTGAAATCAGGGAAAAATTTTGCACGTCTTTTTTTGAAAGAGTTCAATTTAGTCGACGATGGATATGGAACTTATTGGCAACCGCTTCATGTTTTACAACAGTTTGTTCCTGATTTGATAAACGTGACAAAGGATATTGACTTTACATGGATTCGCTACAAAGCATTGGGTCGAGCGTCGCGTAGAATAAAAGGCGACTACAACCCAAATATTGGTGGTACAAACTTAAAAAGTACTGAAGAGTATAATGAAAAAGTTTTGGCATACTTGCGTAAACTGTTAGACAATGGATACGTTTTTGCTGTTCCCTTTGCTGGTCACTTCATTTCCTACATTGGATACAATAATGATGGATTTCTCGCACTTGGGTCGTATGGAGAAGATGCAGATAAAGCAGGACTACATGAAGTAAAGGAAACACTAAATTTTGCCGATGCAATTGCATCGTGCTTAGTTGGAAAAGTGCCACCAATTGACGACGTCGATGATTTGACGGCCGCTTTAAAACAGGTAAAAGTTGACACAAAAACTGAACCGCGACGCAGCACTAGACGAAGACGAAAAACGACAAATTTTAAATTTTAAATAGTTTGCAAAATATCGTATACTAAGTCCCCTATTCCATCTGTGCTACAATTATTGACAGTGAAAACTCTCTCCGGATGGCAAATATTAATAGAAGAAATCTCAGGAAGTGCTGTCCCCATGTTCTGAATTACCACCCAAGTTTCAGACAGTTTGTTTAGCTTTTCGTACAGTCGCTTTAATTTTGATAGAGATTCGGCGTCGTTGCACATAAGGATTACTGCATCAGGTTGTGCAACAGTTGATTCTATTAGATCTTCAGGAATATCATACATTTTCAAATACCTTAAACCAATTTTTACAGGTTCGTACACTTCCAAATTTTTGGTAGGCACATAGGATAGAGAAAACTCGTTTCTAGTGACTCTATGAATAAATGTACTTTTACCCACCTTCTTCGACCCTATTACAAACACGTGTGCAACTTTTTTTTGACACTCCTCATCAGACTCGTCATCGATTAAAAAAAACGGTATTCGCATTGTTATAAATTATATTTTTTTAAATACTTTTGTAGAATAATTCCAACTCTTGCAACGTTTACATCTCTTCTTATCACATGCCTTACACATTTAATATATTCTTACGAACTATTTATACACACTCTCTCGCCATAACGATTACTTGAAAGTAAATCACCCACCCAAGCACTGTTTTGGCAACTAAAGATAACGTTACATAAGAAAGTTCTGCTTCTTTTCCCACCCATGTGTAAAACCATTTGGACACAGAATTTTCTTTAAAGCATAGGAATCGCCCTTTGCAATACATCTGCGACAATTGTACCACTCCAAAGGAGTTAAATAATAGAAACATGGTGATTACAATGGCGTGGACGTAATCGGGAGCACCCAGTTCTCGTCCAACTCTTCCACCATCTTCCCACCGTTCGTGTGCTTTGTAGTTGGCGATGCCGTAGTATGCCCAAATCACCCCGTATGACGTCACGAGTGTCACCCATCCTGTAAAGTGAGCAACAATACGGACGACCCCTGATGGAACGGATTCTGCAACAAATCCAAACATCTGACAGGCACCACAAAGCATTGCAATCATAATAAGAATATTTTCGTCTCTGACACCAGATAAGAGAGCAATACAGACGAGCATGATTGATGCAGAAATCGCATATTCAAAAAAACGTATTGGATTTCTGCCGTTCCTGACGAAATTTTGATACGGATAATGAAGCATGGAATCGCGTTGCAGTCGTTTGCATGGTAAGCAGCGGAAGAAGCTTTCGTCCGTCTCTGAATCAAGCAATACGGGCACAAATTGAAAGACAAACGAAAGCAAGTGAAATCCGAATATCAGCCAATGTAAAGAAAGTCGACTGGTGTCGACATACTCTGTTCGAATATTGAAATCATCGTCGGCTCGATCAGTGCCGTTAATTCCGTCCCATGCAGCATAACTCATTCGTAAGGAGTAGCATACATCTTTTGTATCGTTTGAATAATAGGTCGAGAACATAAGGACGGCGTTTGCAAAATGTAAAAACGCCGCCACTAAATTAAAAAACCAATATGTCTTCATTTTTGCGCCACAAATTAAGTCGTTACCACAACAAGACATATCACTTAATTCATCGGGGGCAAAATCCCTACTCTTCCTATTTTCCATGTCAAAGAATACTTTTGCTCTATATATAGTTTGGTCTCGTTATTGAAACGATGAACCGGTATATTAGTGAACACAAAAAACCATATGCTAAGTATATGTCAATCAGAGAATACAATGCTAAACACGGTACTTATATTGAGGAAAATGCCGACTATGAAGAGTACTTTAAAGCGGCGTACGAGAAAGGTCGCATGCGGGCCGGCATCGATGAGTTTATTACTGATAAGATTTATGCAATAGATGAAATGGGGTGGAAGGAAAAAGCGAAAGAACTGTATCAAAAGGGTAAAAGAAAGGCAATGGAACTGAAAGAAAAAGCGAAAAAGGCGGCAAAAAAGGCAAAGGAGGCGGCCCAAGCGGGTGCCAAGGCGGCCAAGGAGGCTATGAAAAAGAAGAACTTGACACCGGATTCATTGGACGATGCTCTCGGTGAAGAGATTCCAGTGGAACGTGAGTACGAAGACCATGGAGACTTACAAGAGATCGAGAATATCGTGTCCAGTAATGCTAAAGATGGTACTGACTTGAAAATAGACATGAAACACTTGATCCAATTCAAAATTACTGGCATGCCTTTACGTGATACACTCTTAAAAGGACGTCCACGGTATTTGCAGGCGATCAAAGATTATCTAAACGGCGATGAGGGTGCTGAAGTAAAAATGTCGTATCGCACAAAGAACAAAACAATGAAGATTAAGGACTTGAAACCTGATCGTAGTAGTTTGAAACAACTTTTGAAAAGTAAGCCAGACGGACTCCGTGTAGTGAACTGCCTATAAATACTAAAATGTTATATTTTAAATGAACAAACTTTATCGTACCCTGTTCTTGGGAGCGTACATACCCAGTTGCATACTTTTAATATATTACTTTACACGATATTACTTTGCATATTTTCTTATGTCAGGGGTGTATATTGGTATTTCAATGATTGTTGTGCTTCATCAACCCTTGTTAGAAAAGTCCGTCCGGTACTGGGCCATGTTAAAAAGAGTGGCTGAATTAGCTTTGATTGTAAGTTTTATTCTACGCAGCACATACAATAATGAACTGTTCACGGTTGTTATGTTTCTACTCTGTGCTACGATCCTAGACAAACTACCGACCATATTACAGTCAAACATTGAAAAACCAGCAGTGTATGTCACCCTTATGATGCTGTTCTTGTCACAGGCAAGTGTGGTGGCGCAGGTCGCAGGCGCGTGCAGCTGTTTTCTTGTTATATATGAACATGTTACGAAACAAATAGACGTCAAAAACATCGAGGAGAACTTAAAAATACACTTTAATGTCAAACTTTTACAAGTGTATATGTTTTTTATCGTCGAATGGACGTTGACGCGTCTAAATGAATGGGCTCTTCTCTTTATTTTAACCGGGAGCATTGCATTCAATACGTACGCATATATGACACTGGATCGGACAGTACCTGACGTTCAATCATATGCCAATGTAAACGCGTTGCCAGCGGCGTATCCAATTCCACTAAACATCAACGAAGCGTGTCGACATTGTTCTATTGCGAAACAAGTATTTAAAGACCACGATTTATAATAAATGTTCATATATAATTATTTCACTAATAACGCTTTCACAATCTATGGACGCAATAAAAGTGATGATTCGTACAAGTTATTGTTTACTATAGATGAGGGTAATCCCATGAGTCGCTTCAAACACGAAGTGTACGGGTACACGCTCGGAAAAAAACATAAGGACCAGAAATCTCTGTATTTGTATTTCGGCTACTACAGGGTGGCAAAATGCATCGCAGAGAAAAGAGGGGATATCTCGTATGTCACACTCTTGTTTAACGCCGGAGATTACGCAGAGGACTGGGACAACGTTCGAGAACAAATACCAAAGGTGCACAGAGACATGACGTGGTTCGAAAACACGTTGAAAAAAAATTGGGTTGTACAAGTCACGGACAATCAATGTGAGAGGTTGTATCAAAACTACCGAATGACGTCAACAATTTGAATTCATATTTATAGTAGCCCTTACGCTCATCGTATGGAAATTTGGATTCCCAACCACGCTGACATTACAACACTCACAGAAACAATTTCATCATGGATTCAAGATAAATATCCCTATCAGATTATTATACAAGAAAGAATAAACTCTCTCTTTCCCAGTACATTTTCTCAACAATCACTGTACATAGCTCGCTACGAAAACAAGAAACTGGTTTTTGAAATATCTGAATTATATATATTAAGTGTACATATTTGCCCTATCTGTCACGAAGAAGACCGTGTCGTAAGAACTGTTTTACATTGTAAACACGAGTTTCACGTACACTGCATAGATAGATGGCTGAAAAACAATAACAGTTGCCCCGTTTGTCGGGCAAATGTTTAATCATAGTATTCAAATTCATACTCTATTTCGGAATCTTCGTACCCTTCGTACTCTTCGTACTCTTCGTACCCTTCGTACCCCTCCAATCCAACACACTTCTTCCAATTCTCCGAAGTTACCTTTGACTCGAGTAAAGAATTGGGGTTTACTGTTATTTTTTGGTAAAGAGTCACGGAGTCACCCTTTAGCTTCACGACCATATTTTCCTTTGCCTTGGCCAAATGTTCAATGGACACATTCATCAGACGGACAGATAATTTGTCACGTTGAATGCGTAAATTCTTGCAACCAGTCCTCCAGTGAAAAATGAAGTTTTCATCTTGAGTCCACACATCTGCGCGGAATCCATTATTCTTCGGATCTGATACCCGCCTCCTAGCATCGGTTGCTTTTCCTTTATCGTTAATTTTTGCATGGCGAATTACCGGATATCTAGGCAGCTTTGTAAACACTTTTGTCACCTTTCTGCCACCGCGCACACTTAGGGGTACCTCGTATTCCATTTTGTAATATTTTTTAAGTTCGTCGCTTGCGCCACATTTTGGACACACACCGTTATCATTTTTTTCAGTATGACAGATAAAACAAGCGTATCCCAATTTTTCCAAGTTCTTATATTCTAACATGGCCAAAGCCGTCGGAAACACGTGGTTCTTGTAACACGGAACTGCAGAGATAGCAACGTCAAAATCAACGTGGTAAAGATGTCGATCTAAGTTGTTGCCAGTAACACTTTGTCTTTTAGTATCCAGCACTCTCAACTTTTGTTTGTACTCTTGTTCTTCATCAGACTCTTCAACCCTTACTTCCCCTTCGCCACCTGCTTCCCTTTCCTTTCTCTCTTTTGCTTCATTTTTTAAAATCTCAGCGACTTCTTCTGCTTCTTTTTTTTGCTCATGAGTTAATTCTTCGTCGGCATCGTCAACGTCATCGGCATCGTCACTGTAATCACTGTCATCGTCATCATCAGTAGCAGGCTTTTCCTCTATTCTTCTCACATCTCTTAAGAACTCCTGTAACGTGTACTCAGATTGGGTGCTCTTCTTTGGGTCAGAGTCGGGGAATACAATCAATATACAAGTCATGTTACCCTCTTCATCATATTTGATACCTTCAATGTAAGCGGAAAATAAGGATGATATATCCTTCCACTTTATCTCTACCTGCGCCCCTAACCAAATGTGATCTTTTTTTATTTCACCTTCTATAAAGTTTACCTGATCTGGTTCAGTCGGCGTACCTTCAAAATGTTTATATCCGTCATCATCATAGGCGGAATCATCAGATGCCTCATCGTCATCACTATATTCTTGTAAAGCTCCGACTCTAGCTCTTAGCCGTTCGACTGATGGGGGTTGACTTTCAGACGAATCTGTAGATGCTGGTTTTAAATCAGGTAATTCATATTGTTTCAACTCATTTTGGTGTTTTTGTGTCTCCCAAGAGCTATACATCACTACGTGATCAACACGTTGGACATCTTTAGGAATTAAACTGTGCGAAGAATCTCGAACAAGACGTCCAACGAACTGATCTTTTAAACCGGGAGAACGAAAAGGAGTTGGCATGATTGCTAAAGATTGACGGGTCGATTGAAAGTCTACACCAGTAGTGCCTGCTGAGGATAAAATGATATAGTCAACTAAACCAGACTCGAAGGCTTGCTTCACTACTTGACGTTCTTCCGGCTTTCTCGTATCGGTACCGTTGTATAAAGTAAACGTTATATAATGACCGTCCTTTTTCTCTTGAGAGCATCGTATACGGTCAACCAAATTGTCTATGGTCTCCTTTTGGTTTAAAGGCTTCGACTGAGTTACTGAATTTGGTGGTATTTTTAACGTTTCTCCATTAAATTTTTGAACATATTCTGGGTGCTGACCAGCAATTGTAAACGTTTCTAGTTTCTCCTTTTTACCATAAGGAGCGTCTCGAAATTTTTCCAAACGACTTACTAAAGTTACTAAATCGGACCGATCCCCTCCCTTAAAGTAATCAATGTCATTCTTGTATTCTGTGTCTAATATTATCCGATTTTTTGTCCGTTTGACTTCTCTCTTGTTCTTAACTTTTGTTGTACATGTGTCATAAAGGTTGCGTAATTTGCCCTTTGCAGTGCTATATATATCGCTCGGGTCGGACAAATTGAGTTTTTGCAAATATGTACGTTCTTCTTCATCAAGATCCTTTTTTTGACACAGGTCAAACATAGCTTTTTTAATCGTGGCCACGACATAATCTTCCAATATTTTGTAGTCGCCTTCCCCAATATTTCCACTATCTTCGTAAATTTGCTTTAGCTTTTCGAAATTCTTAGTTGTGCTCCACGAGTTTAATGTTTTAATTTTATACCTCATGTAAAGAGCTACTGGACCTGCACACTCTACCCCAGAGAATTTTTCCAGATATTTCATGGCCAACTTTAGCTGCAAGTATGGAGACGCTGTATCTTTCCATTCGATGTAATCAGGATCGTCATATATTCTATATTCTTGGGGCGTTGCAAATGAGACGAATAATTTTGGATCCTCGATGTAAACACCTTCATTATAGGTATTTCCATCTTTGTCTTTAAACATCCCCTGCTTACTCGCTTTGACCGGAGCTTTAAGTTCGACAACGCGCTCAACCGTATTATCCGCTCGGTTAACAAGTTTAATATGTTTGTGATATTTGGGGGTTAGGGTTATCACCATCCATTTTTGTTCTAACTTAGTACCCATTTCATTTAAAACACTCCACAGTTTTTGCTTATCCTTACTCGGTTCGTCTTCAAAAGTTTTACTACCGCGTTGTCCCCAGTGTTTTAAACGCTCAATCTCTGCATTAGGGGTCCAGTCAACCATACGCTTCTGACCATGATCGTAGATTTTCATACCATTATAAAAGTTCCACTTTGCAAGGATTCTTTCCATAGCATTTTCCATTAACCTTCTAGGATGTTTCGGGTTGAATTTTTGTGCACCTCTTGATAATAATGAATGCTGCAGTGCAATGTGCATATCCAAGTTTTTGTGAAAAACTAACCCATTTTTATGTTCATCCACACCATCTTCCATCATCTTGCACAATTTTGCCATCTTCGACGACATAAGACGTGGAATGTAGGGTTTAGGACTTCTACTAGGGCTCACCTCTAACCACCTTACATGTGTATTGCCTAGTATTTCGTAGTGATCTTCTTTTTTTATTTGTACTAAACAAAAACCATCCTCGAATCGTATGTCCACGCGAGGTAACTCTTCGAAATTTCTTATTTCATATACTTTGACAAACTCTCCCTCCTTTTCTTTGTAGTCTTCTATCAAATATTTAACCCGCACGCCTACACGGATCTCATTTCTTTCTATCCAATTTTTTAACTTCTTCGGCAATGACGATAATAACGATGTTCCCGATCTTGACGATCTTTGCGATGTGTCTGTCTCCTCGTCTATCTCCTCAGGTTTTTTAAAATTATCTTGCAAAAGATGCTTCCCAAGCATTTCATCAGCTTCCTTAAATGAATGCGACGTCAATAACATTGGAACTACTAATTTTCCCGTTTGAGAACGAGCATATTCATGAAAGCTTTTCATGTGTGCGTAAATAGCACTTTGTGTATCTGTGTGGACATCTTTATTTTGAACTACTACGATCGGCAAAAAATATGGATGGTCATATTTTTTCAAAAGGTCTTCCATTATGTCGAAAGCGAGCCAATATTTTGGGTTATCACCCCATTCACTTCTTTCTAGTTTCTTCTTTGTTTTTGAATAATCAATGAACAGATTATTCTTTGAGCCATATCGACATAAATTTTTACGCGTCTCGTCTACAAGACACTTCATATATCCTTGATCTTTTGTAAACATGGCAATCTTGCGCGGAAATACGTTCTCATCCTCATTAACTTCTTTTTTTGGAACAAGAACTTCTTCAATAGCTTTTCGTGCAAGGTTTTTTTTGTGATCCAATTTTAAATATTTGCTGCTGTAATTAAAATTAACTGGGTTCTGATATAAAAACGCTTCAAAAAATCCCTCAGGATCTCGCAAGAAGTTCCCGTCTTTAAAAATGGATTTCATTAATAATTTGTGCTGCAAAGGCTGTTCGTATGAGTACCGTGATATGTGACCTTTCATTGAGTCAATTATGTTCTTCATATGGTAGTAATCCTTCACATTTTTCGCCACTCTTAGCTTTCTCTGCAGCATGCTCTTTTTAGATTTTTTCTCGGCTAATTCATTTTTTTTCTTGGCTATTTTTTTCTGGTGTATTGCGCGTTTTTTGCCTCTTACTTGGCTTTCTTCAAGAATCACAAGCTCTGCATTCAACGTCTTCAAATTATCATTTAATTTCGCAATGTCATCCCGCTTTAATTTCTCAATGTCACCCCGTAATTTCTTACGCTCTTCTAAATCTTTCTTCTTTGAGTTATCAAAGTTCTCACCAATTTTATCATACGACGCTCCTGCAAACATTTGGCCAAAGATAAATAATTGTTTTACAGGGTCATCCGATTGCATTGGCGTTGCCGTCACCATTATTTTATGTTTGCATTTCTCCGCATATTTCATAATAAGACGCGTTGAAAGCTTCCGAATTTCACCTGTGATAGCGTCACCCATGTGCGCTTCATCCACAATAAAAATACAGTTTTGTTCCGGTCGGTAACGGTGTTGTGAAAGCGAAGATGGATGTTGAGGATTTGTAAATTTATCAATCACATCAACACGAATACTTTTTAACCTTGATCGAGCAAATCTTGTACTTCTTGTTTTTTCATCTTTCCGAGCCTCCAGAGATTCTTGTAATATTCGCTTCGCGTCACTTATGGGATCTGAATATTCTAAATCTGCCACAATAAGACCCCTCTCAATTTTACCTTCTGTTCCAAACTTTCCCTTTATAAAATCCCGGAAATCAGTGCTATCCCAAGCTCTGGCCTTAGCTTCGGAGCTCTTCACCCCTAGTTTACATCGACGCCGTTTTAAGAGTGTCCCAGAACCATCATCAAAGTCTTCATCGTCTTCATCTCCGTCTTGCGGCTTTAACGACGTATAAAAATACCACTCGTCTTTGTCTTTATACTTACTTTGCATGTGAAAAAAGAATATTTGATCTGCATATTCACCCCATAAAGATGGGTTTTCATTTAAAATTTGCCACACATCTGTCATCACAGCGTTTCGAGTAGCATTCCCAGTTTTTTGTGAGAGATTTTCCGG
>Ga0115566_10005422_pt1 | contig 10020 bp, 9 predicted proteins | sample COGITO_mtgs_1204_3_FD_87173 | JGI IMG/M metagenome (GOLD analysis project Ga0115566, IMG submission 87173) | Pelagic marine microbial communities from North Sea - COGITO_mtgs_120405 | ecosystem: Environmental > Aquatic > Marine > Epipelagic | place: Germany:Helgoland, sampling site Kabeltonne...
ACTTCCGGCACCTCACTATGAACACATCGATGCGGGTTTCAACTACCGGCTCTCAAACGTGTTGGCGGCTATCGGGCGCGGCCAGCTCGAACGGCTTCCCTCCATGATGCAGCGCCGGGCCGAGATCTACCGACGTTACGAAGATGTTCTTGGTGTGCTGCCAGGTATCGACTTTATGCCGATCCCCGAGGACAGCCAACCGAATCGGTGGCTCACGGTCGCCACGGTCGATCCAGCCCAGGTGGGAACCGATCGTGAAACGATCCGTCTTGCCCTCGAAGCTCAGAATATCGAGGCCAGGCCGGCATGGAAGCCAATGCACCTGCAGCCTTTGTTCGCCGACGCCGAGTCTGTTGGCAGCGCTGTGAGCGAGTATGTCTTCGCGTCTGGCCTGTGCCTGCCGACTGGATCCTCGATGTCCGATGCGCAGTTCGACCGCGTGCTGGACGTCCTAGCGACAGCCATCGCTACAACATGAATAGGGTTCTCTGTGACTTTGTCGAATAGCGTTGCTCAGCTGCGCACTACTGCCTCCACCACACGCAAGCTGGTGAGACCTGACCGACAGCTAGTAGTCAGCAGGGAGCACGGTTTTGTCTATTATCAAGTGCCGAAAGTTGCAACCCAATCGCTTACCAAGGCCATCTCCCAGCTCGATCCTGACTGTCTCGTGTCGCGTCGAGGTGACGTGATTCCGCGTTGGCTCAAGGGTCTGAAGAGCTTCGCGTTCGTCCGAGACCCATGGGACCGACTGTATTCTTGCTGGTGTAATAGGATCAGGGATGGCTATCGGTTGGCTCGGTTCTATCCCGAACTATGTGATCTTGAGTTCGAGGACTTTGTAGAGGTGATATCGAAGTGGGATCTGCGGGTCTGCGACCCGAATCTACGCCTTCAGTCTCGGCTGGTACCCAAGGCTGTCGGGTTCGTTGGGCGGTTAGAGACGCTTGTCAACGACTACGACCGTCTGGGTTTGCATCTCGGTGTTGACCTGCCGGCGCTGCCGTGGCGAAATGCCTCATCGCCGACTTCGACGGAGCACGATCCCTTTTCACCGCAACTCCGTCGACAGGTAGCGCAGCTGTACGCCGCCGACGTTGAGCGTTTCGGATACACAACAAATCCTCCCTGATTCGCCGTCATCGGCATCCAGAGGTGACTGCTTCGATAAGTTGCCGGTGACAACAAACTAAGGAGATGGATGAGAGCACTAATTACAGGAGTCGCTGGGTTTATCGGTAGCACTCTTGCCGACCGCCTCCTTGATCAGGGCGACAAGGTTCGCGGAATCGATTGTTTCACCGACTACTACGACCAGTCAGCTAAGCGATCGAATGTCACTAAGGCTCTGCAAAGCGAAAATTTCACGCTGATTGATGATGATCTTTTGAGTTGTGATCTCAACCGGCTGTTGACCGATGTGGATGTCGTGTTTCACCAGGCGGGCCAGCCGGGGGTGCGGCTTTCATGGGCAGATGGATTTGAGACGTATACGCGGTTGAATATCGTTGCCACTCAGCGCTTGCTTGAGGCTGCAACGGCACATCCGTTGAAGCGTCTGGTGTATGCCTCGAGCTCGTCGGTATACGGAGCCGCAGAACGGTTCCCAACGTTGGAAACTGACCTGCCAGCGCCAATGAGCCCCTACGGCGTAACAAAGCTGGCTGCCGAACAGTTGTGCTCGCTCTACCACCACAATTTTGGGGTGCCTACGGTGTCGCTTCGGTACTTCACGGTTTATGGTCCGCGGCAGCGGCCCGATATGGCTATGTGCCGGCTCATCGATTCGGCGGTTAACGGTGCCGAGTTCGTAATGTTCGGCGACGGTTCGCAGATCCGGGACTTCACGTACGTCGATGACATCGCGGAGGCCAACATTCTTGCTGCGTCAGCGCCTGAGGCCATCGGCGAGGTGCTCAATATCGGCGGTGGGTCCGCCGCCACGATGCTCGATGTCGTGGATGCTGTAACCGAGGCAGCTGGCACACCCCCCAATCTGACCTTCGGCGAGAAAGCACTTGGCGACGTCCACCAAACTGGCGCCAGTGTCGAAAAAGCAATGCGAATTCTCGATTGGGCGCCAACAGTGAACGTCCGTGATGGTGTGGCGAACCAGGTCCAAGCGGCCATGTCTTCAAAGTGAAGATCCTGTACATCAACGGCACGTACGAGGGTGGCAGCCTGCGGAGTACGCGCGAACTACTCGCCCAGTTACCTCGCGAGGACGCGGTTTCGCGTTTGATTCTGGCACAGCAGCCAGGTCGAATAGACGGCTACCTACGGCGTCGGGCGACCAATCTTGCCGTGAAGCTCGGCGGTCACGAGCCCCAGAACATCGTTGAGCGGATGAACCGGACCTTGGGTAGGCGTGCGACGTACCTGGGCAGCGACGAGTGGTCGAGCAGCGTTGTCGAGAACGCTGCGGCGGCCTTCTCCGCTTCTTGGAATCCCGATGTCGTGGTGGTGTCGAGCGTCGATCGGGTCGCATGGCGCCGTATTCGGCGAGACACCGCTGACGCCGGAGTGCCATGTGTGCTGTACCTCCGCGAAGAAGCTTTGCTCGCACACCTCGGTCTCACCGCTCCACCCGATCTGGTCCTAGCCAACTCGCGGGGTCTGGTCGACAGCTGCAAACGGCTTGGCTTCGATGCGGTCCTTGTTCCGTCGGTGATCGACCTCGGCCGGTGCGAGATCGAGAGTGAGCGCACAACAGCGCTTCTGGTCAACTCGACAATTGCGTATGGCCTCGAGCGCGTGATCGAGCTAGCAGAGCTGTGCCCGAACATCGATTTTGTGCTGCAGGAATCGACCCAAATGACGACGACCGACGTGGACTTGACGAAGTCGAGCTGTCGACAGCTGGGGAATCTTGAGTTCCGACCCTTTCGCCAGAACCCAGCGGACGTCTATCGGGACGCCCGTGTCATGCTGGCACCGTACACTGACTCTCTCGAGTCGAACCGGCCTCGGTCGGTGCTCGAATCACAATGGAACGGCATCCCGGTTGTCGGCACGTCACGCGCTGGCTTGCGGGACGCAGTAGGGCCCGGCGGGGTGCTCCTTGCACCTGACGCGGGCATGAGCGAGTGGGTTGCGACGTTAACAGCGTTGTTCGAATCTAGCGATGTGTACAACGACCTGGTGACCAAAGCACGGGAGCATTCGCAACGCGACGAAGTCGACCCAGTGACGATCGGCGCATTGTTTATAGCGGCTCTCAAAGGTGTCGTCGCGGCCGGATCCTGATTTTGCCACTCAGCCGGCCATGAATTCTTTGAGCGCCGATAGGTCGTCACCGACGTGTGGCACCACGCGGCCTTCTCTCATGAGGACCACCCGGTTTGCCCGCTCGACCGTTGCTAGGCGGTGAGCGATTGCGATCACCGTCATCTCACCACTCAGGTCATCGAGGGTTTGGCTGATGAGCCGCTCGGAAACAGGGTCGACGGCGCTTGTGGGTTCGTCGAGAAGCAAGATGGCGGGGTTGCCAGCCAGGGCGCGGGCGAACGCAATGCGTTGCCGCTGACCGCCAGACACGTTCTCGCCCAATTGGCCGACATTGGTCTGATATCCGTCGACCCACCCGTCGATTTCGTGGTCGATATGTGCTCGACGAGCCGCCTCGCGGACGTCTTCGTCGGTGATCTCACGTCGGTGAAATCGAATGGCGTCGAGAACGGTGCCAGATTCGAGCTTTGGGTCTTGCGCAACATAGGCAACCTTGCGGCGCCATGACCTGAGATCGAGGTCGGCGACCTGTTGTCCGTTGATCCTCAGCTGGCCACTTGTGGGCTCGTGAAGCCGCAGCAACAGCGCCATGAGTGTCGATTTGCCCGAACCCGATGGGCCGACAAGTGCCACAAAGTCGCCGCTCGAGATCTCTGCCGTGACGTCGTGGAGCACCGGGTCATCCGGTGCGTATTCAAAGCCCACGTGTTCGAGTTCGATGCGGTCAAACGATTCTGGAAATTCGCCCGCGTCGCTTTTTTTGGCTGTAGCGGTAAGCCGGGCCGACTCGGCCGCGAGCTGATCGACGACGGGTGCTATTTCACTCATCTGCTGATATGTGGATTGTGCTGCCTGACCGTAGCTGAGTGAGCGCAGCAACATGAGCAGTGAACCCGTCAACGCTGCAAGGTTGGTTGCGTCACTTGCGTCGATGATAGCGAGCATCCCGAGGGTGATGGCGAAACCGCCCAGTCGATACCCGGCCGAACTCATGTGGGAGACGACTCGAAGCCGATGTGTGATCTGCGTGACGGCACGAATCTGACGTTCGACGGGTGCGTCCACATGTCGCTCGATACCAAAAGCCTTGACTTCGCGGCTGAGCTCGAGTCGTTCTGTTGCCAGAGAACTCAATTCTCGATTGGCGTTCGCTCGGGCACCGCCCAGCTTCTTGCTCAGCAATATGAGAGGCCGCAACGCCAACAACATGAATAGCAGACCAGACATGACGACGAGTCCAGCCAGTGGACTCAACACCAACGCCGATCCTACGAGCGTCACGAAGTTGACTACTGAGGCGAGACCCGATCCGATCGCCTTCGCAACGCCGGCGGCCTGGGCTGTGTGGCCGAATACGATCTGTTGGTTGTCGCCGCGTGACAGCGAGGTCTGCGCCGCGTAGCTGGCGCCGGAGTAGTTGGCCAGCATGCGGGTTTGTGCAGTGTTCTGTGCTGTCGTCAATAGATTCGCCTGGGCCCAAGCAGTACCCAATTCCGCTAGGAGCAGCACAACGAGAACCGCAAATCCGATGGCGATGAGTTGGGTTACCGAAAGGTCCGACGCGCTGAGCGGTCCGACGGTTCCGCTAATCGATTGGGTTCCAGCGGTGACCGCAGTCGCGGCCCGCACGACAATCACGAGGATTGCCGCTTGCCCGAGCCCAGTCAGTACAGAGAGTCCGGCGACGAGCATGAGTTGGCGATAGGACAACCCGATTGCACGCCGGTTCGCGTGGATCGAGCCGAACGTACTTCGCTCGTTCGGGTCGCTACGGAACTGATCGATGAGCTTCATCATGACGGCTTTCGCGTGAGGCTTCGTCCGAGCCGCCTACGAACCGGACGAGAGGCAATCTTGGCGAGGTCCAAGGCGCGGTTCACCCATCTTTCGGGGGCGGACAGGACAATCTGCCGGGGATAGCCCAGTAGCTTGAGTTCGTCACCCGCAAGCCACTGAAATCTCGCCTGCCTCGCTCGGCTCCAGCCTGCCGATCGTCTTGCGGGTCGGAAGTCAGGACCGCGTTCGACACCCGCCCAGTTGAGGCGCCCATCTTTGCGGCCACCCTCAGTTGAACCGCGAACGGGCAACTCGGTGATTGCCTCGAAGGGAAAGCGATTCGGGTCCAGGTCGAGGTGTTCGAGTATTAAGCAGATTCGGTCGCGCCCAGGGTCGATCAGGTCTTCATACCGAACCACGAGCAGGTCTTGAGACTGTTCGTCACGTTGCGCCAGAAGTGTTCGGACATTTTGCGCCCATCTTTGCGCTGCCGATTCGAGTTTCCAGCCGAACGACTCCATGCCTGAGGCAACGACTTCTCGCCCGTCTCGGACGATGACCACCGTTCGTGCATCGTTGAACAGCGCAGGCAATAGGTGAAGGTTTGAGATAACCGGGGTTTTGAGGAGGATACGTTTACCCGTACCCGTACCCGCACCCGTGTCGTGTAGAACCCGGCTCACCGCAGAACCGAGCGCAGGAAGAAGTTGCTCGACGACAGTGTCGAGAGTGTCACGGTTGCGTGGGCGGCGAGCCCAGTTCTCACGTACGGTAGCTGTGAAGACTTCCAAGTGATGGGCAGATGCGAGCAGGTAGTCCTCGTTGACCGCGTGGCTCTCGAGGTCTGGGTGGAGAGCAAGAAGATCGTGCAAGTACGTGCTCCCACTGCGATGAAGCGGCGCGATCACAAACACTAGCGCAGCGCTCTCAGGGCGGGTTGTGCTCATGTTCTAGGTGCTTCCGGCCGGTGTGAAAGGAGAATGTTGACGACGTCGGCCAACGATGTCAGGTAGGTGCGATCAGAGCCGAGCACGATGCCAAAGCCTAACAAGGGCTGATGCACGCGAAGCGGTTTTGTGCCTAACCGTGGCAGACTCAAAGATTGAGCCCAACGTTCCAAATGCAAGGAGTCTCTCAAGTGCGTCACAGTCGTTCGCAGGCGTTTGCCGACGCGCTTCCCGCAGCACGAAGCGGTGAGAGCGGCAACCATTGGAGCTCTGTTGCCGACGACCCGAACGACCCACACGCCTTGGCCATGAGGGCGAGTGTTCTGCGGCAGGCCTGGATCCCCGAGATCCCGAACCGGGTGGGGTTCCTACTCGAGCGATGCAAAGACAAGCGGGTGCTCGACATCGGATGTGTTGCACACGACTTGGCGCGGATGGACGCGGCAAACTGGCTTCACGGTCAGATAGCGGGGGTTGCGGCTTCGTGCTTGGGCGTCGACATTCACGGCGAGGGCGTGTCCGAAATGCGCCGCCGAGGCTTCCAGGCCATCGAGCACGATCTCGCGCAAGGTCTCGGTCCGCTTGACTTGGAAAAGCCGTTTGATGTCATCGTGGCAGGAGAACTCATTGAACACGTCGAGTCGATGGGCATGTTGTTCGACGCCGCTGCGGCGCTGCTTGTTGACGGCGGCGAACTCATCATCACGACGCCAAATCCGTGGGCCCCACATCGGGTTCGCGCCGCACAACTCGGTATTGTGTGGGAGAACACCGACCACATCCTGTTTGCGTTCCCAAGTGGAATCGCCGAATTGGCAAGTCGACACGGCCTGCGTCTTGCTGAGGCGACCTCTACTGTCCTTGAACGAAACGACTACGCTGGTGTTCGTGACCGGATCAAGGCGCTGCGCCGGCGGGTGCGAGGTCGCCATTGGGAAACCGTTGGATATGCCTCGCTTGGTGACGCTCGTGTGGCGCGCGTCGGCGCCCTGTTTAGTGGTGCTTGGATCGTCGCAAAGCTGCGCCAGCTTCAGCGACCGAGACGACGCTTTCTCGGTGAGTCCTTTGTTTATGTTGTTCGACCTGCGCAAACTGGCGCTCAGAACGAATAGTCGAACGCCTCAAAGTCGCGTTCGTAGATCCTTTCAACGAGGCGTCGGGTGTGGCGATTGAAGTACGGTCGATAGTCGGACCGCTCACTCGGGTTGTGATGAGGTAGTAGAAGCTCAGGTAACCCAAGGTGGTCACAGACGATCGCGAAGTCGGATTGCAACGACTCGTACCGACCGACGAAGTCTGGTTGCGGGTGGTTGGGTCCGCCAAACCAGTCGATCTGAGGATTCGCCTGACTGAGACCGTTGGTGTTGTATAGCCCTACGGGAGCGACTCCGGCTTCTACGAGTTCGACGAACGCGTCGAAGGTGAGGTCCTCATCGAATAGACCGAATCGCGAGAGGTATGCCCAAAGGGAGACGGCTCGATCGAAAGGATTGCGGACGAAAGAGAAGCAAAAAGCTTCACTGGCAAACGAGTCGGCCACAGCTCCGTTGTCGACCAACGATGCGTAACCGATGTGCCCAAAGGTGACGCATCCCCTCGAATCGAACTCGCCCGCAATCTTCTCGAGGGTGTTGATCCGGCGACAACCGAACGGCCGCAACGCTCGAAAGATGCTTGACCCGGCGACCTTGGGGATCCAGATGAAGACAGCTGGATCGTTGAGCCGATGCCGACGAGTGCTAATTTCGAACTGCAATCGGGTCATAATCCGGCTTGCAAAGTTGTGAATCATGCGAGCGAGAACCTCGGGGCGGTCGTTTGAGTCTGATCAGAGCGTGGGCAAGAGGACGTAGCCGGCGAACCGAACCGTGCGCCACAGAAAACCTTACATCGTGGTAGGCCGAATTCCTGCGAAACCGTTGTCCAAGAGGTCGTGCCCGATACCTTCAGTCTGAGCGCACCAGAATGGAGCGCAACGCTCATAGGCTCGGACTCAGTGCAACGGCTTCGCCTCGTACTCGCCGAGCCTCGACTGTAACGAGATCGAAGCGGAGCTCAGAATTGGACCAATCTCCACGGCGCGTTGCGAGAGTCGTCGGTCGCCGACTACCAAGACGCGTGCGCCCGATGCTGAAAGCGATCGAACGGCAGTATCTGCTGCCAGTTGGCCGTCGTATGACGGCACCTCTGCGTTGCGACCCAAGTTTTGTGGTCATTGGAGCGATGAAGGGCGGTACTACGTCGCTCTACCGGTATCTGTCGGAATCACCGCAGATCACAATGGCCCACGTCAAAGAAGTGAACTATTTCGCGTTGTACCCCGATCGCTCGATGGCCTGGTACCGCTCGCACTTCCCGCTGCGCATCACGAACCGGTCTAAGGCGAGTGGCGAGGCATCGCCGTACTACCTCTATCACCCCTACGCGGCCGAACGATTGGCGCAGGCCTATCCGGACTCGAAACTGATGATTCTCTTGCGCGACCCAACGGCACGGGCGATATCTCACTACGTCGCAATGGCGTCGGCCGATCGCGAGCCGCTACAACTCCTTGAGGCGATTGAGCGTGAGATGTCTGGACCGGGCACGCCTGAGCGGGTGATCAGACAGGGGGGGCCTGAATTAGAGCAAAGCATGCACCGCGTGAACTCCTATGTCGGTCGCGGTTTCTACGCCGAGCAACTCGATCGGTGGCTTGAGTACTTTCCCCGGTCGGCAATGTTTATCCGTCGATCTGAGGACCTCTTTGCGGAGCCTCGACCCTTCATGCACGACGTCACACGATTTCTCGAAGTCGAGGATTTGCCCGAGTCGGTGCAATTTAAGATCTATAACCCTGGCCATGAGCTGCCTGCCTCGCGAAAGGACGAAGATCTCAGCATGGCTGTCAAAAGGCTCCGCGAGATCTATCACGAACCAAATATTGCCCTGTTCGAGCGCTACGCAATTAGATGGGACAACATCAGCGACGGCGAGCGAGTCGAATGAGTGCGCGACTGCCCACCGTTGCTGCATCGATTGCAATCAACCCGACTTCGGTGGCAGGCCGGAGCAACTCGTAGCTGATCGGCATAGGAACCTCGTTCGATCGTTTCGGCAGTGCTCGGAAATTGCGCACGATCCACCGGGCGCGACGTATGCGAAGAATCCCGAGATCATTCCACCAATCGCGCAAGTTCGTGTGCGAGGAGGCTTCGGTCACCCCGTACCGGATCCAGCGGCCGAAGAGTCGTGCCAGCCCGGGTGGATAGCGAAAGTAGTAGCCGTCGAGACTTGCGACACGCGTTGCATCGACATCGACCACCTCATGGATTGGACGCTTGTACCGCAGCGTGCTGCGCAACACCCGAATCTGACGGCCGGGATATGTCGAAGCGCTGGTGATCACCGACCCATCGACGATGTAGCGGAACGGAACGTTGAACGCATCGATGTCGGGATGCGGCAGCGCCAACACGCTCCGGAGTTCCTCGACCAGCGCAAGGCTCATGCTTTCGTCTGAGTCGATTGTCAACACCCATGGCTGGGTTGCAGACTCAATGGCAGTGTTCCGAGCGTGCGAATAGTCGACCAGCCGTCCTTTGTCGTCGAGTGCAGCGTCCGGCTGTCTGAGCACTCGACAGCCCGCAGCGACCGCTGTGGCCACCGTGCTGTCGGTGCTGCCACCGTCGAGGACGATGGTTTCGGCGAACTCGGCGAACTCGGCGAGACCGGCGAGGCACCGCGACAGCCCCGCTTCGCTGTTGCGAGTCAGAATCACAACCGTGCAAGGGATAGTTGTAGCAAGCATAAAGTCCTCAGAGCGACCCGACACGAGGGTCGTTGTGCGGGGTGAGAGCATCACGCTACCCGTCGGCTCAACTCTTCTCGCCACTTATCCAGCCGAGTAGTCATCTGACCACGAGAACCCGAACTCGCGTTCAATCCACGCAGACGATTCGGTGAAGTGCCCCGCAACAGCGGCTTTGACCGATGGTTCAAGTTGCGTTGCCATACCGCGATTCAACCTGTCGAAGTTCGAGGAGCGGAACGGCTCGATACCGAGGAAGGTGGCCGCCCTACGTAGTGC